>Ga0247667_1000304_pt1 | contig 12658 bp, 9 predicted proteins | sample CNK08_metaG_FD_183027 | JGI IMG/M metagenome (GOLD analysis project Ga0247667, IMG submission 183027) | Soil microbial communities from Purdue University Martell Research Forest, Indiana, United States - CNK08 | ecosystem: Environmental > Terrestrial > Soil > Temperate forest > Bulk soil | place... | reverse complement strand
TGGGCCATCGTCCTCGCCTTCACCTTCTGCGCCATCCTCGGCATCATCTTCGGCATCTACCCCGCCGCGAAGGCCTCGAAGCTGGATCCGATCGAAGCTCTGCGCTACGAGTAGGGCAACGGTACACGCCCCGCGTCCCAACGGTACACGCCCCGTGTCCCAACGGTACACGCCCGTGTCCCAACGGTACACGCCCCGTGTCCCAACGGTACATGCCCCGCGTCCCAACGGTACACGCCCCGTGTCCCAATGGGACGCGCCCTTGTCCCAACGGGACGCGCCCCTGTCCCAACGGTACACGCCCCGTGTCCCAACGGTACACACCCCGTGTCCCAACGGTACACGCCCCGCGTCCCAACGGTACACGCCCCGTGTCCCAACGGGACACGGCCGTGTCCCAACGGTACACGGCCCGTGTCCCAACGCGACACCCCCCGTGCCTCCAATGCCGCGTGACGGTCCTTATCGGCATTCACCTGCGTCATCAGCGGATAAGCCTCAATGGCATGAACTTAACCGGTTTACGGTCGGAGCGCTGGCGTCTCGCCGGCTGGCCCGGCGTGCGTCCCGCCGCCGTGGTTACCGCGCGCGTTTGGAGTCTTGACGGGCGGGAGGCGGTGGTTTTCGAAGCGCTGGCATCTCGCCGATTGGCCCGGGTGGCTGGACCCAGGACGTCTCGCCCCCGAACTGGCAAGACTCTCAACATTCTCTAGTAACCGCGGCGGCGGGACGCGCGCCGGGCCAGCCGGCGAGACGCCAGCGCTCCGGACGGCTACACTCTGGGAGTATGAAAGCCGCCGTCTGCACGCGATACGGTCCGCCGGACGTCCTGCAGATCCGGGACGTTGCGAAGCCTGTCCCAAGGGACGGCGAAGTGCTGATCAGGATCCGTGCGGCGGCGGTCACCTTCAGTGACTGTTTCGCCAGGAGCGGCTTCAAGGGTGCCCCGCGGATCATGCAGATCCTGGTGCGGCCGGTGCTGGGTATCAGGGGGCCGAGGAGGTCGATCCTGGGGTTGGTGCTGGCGGGGGAGATCGAACAGGCCGGCAAGCGCGTACGGCGCTTCGGGGTGGGCGACCGGGTGTTTGCCTTCACCATGCTTCATGGTGGCGGTTTCGCCCAGTACACCTGCCTGCGGGAAAACAAGACCATCGCTCTCGCTCCGTCCAACCTCAGCGACGAGGCGGCGGCGGCCATCCCCTACGGGGGACTCATGGCGTTGCATCACCTGAGGAAAGGCATTCAGAGTGGGCAACAGGTGCTCATCTACGGAGCATCCGGCGCGACAGGAACGTCCGCGGTCCAGTTGGCCAGGCACTTCGGGGCGGAGGTGACCGCGGTGTGCAGCACCACGAATCTGGAGTTGGTGAAGTCTCTGGGAGCGGACACTGTGATCGACTACACCACGCAGGACGCCCTTGACGGAGGGAAGCGCTACGACCTCGTGCTCGACGCGGTCGGAAGGCGAAAGACCTCGGCGTTGAAGGTGGCCTGCAGCCAGGCTCTCGCGCCGGGCGGGAAGTACGTCTCGGTCGATGATGAGATGCCCAGAGTGTCGGCAGCCGCTCTCACGCTGCTCGCCGAGTTGGCGGAGGGAGGGAAGCTTAAGCCGGTCATCGACCGACGCTACCCGCTCGAACAGATCGCCGAGGCCCACCGGTATGTCGACGACGGGCACAAGAAGGGGAATGTGGTCGTTACCGTCAGCTGAATGAGGTTGCTGGGTTGCGGGCTTGATCCATCTCTACTCCACTGAAGGAGGCTTGAAGCCCCTCCAGACAGGCTCTCCGCCCACCTCAGCAGGCTGTAGGCCTCTATGGGTAGGCAGTACGCCCACCCAAAGAGGCTGTAGACCTCCAGCGGTAGGCTCCAGACCCATTCCGGAGGTTCCGGGCCTTTAGGGGTAGGTACCACGCCCGCCAAGGGAGGCTTCAGTCCTCTACCTGTAGGCCTCGCCGCCAGTCGTCCCGCTGAGGAAGCAGCGGAAGAAGCTGAATGCGCGGAAAGGAGACGTCGCCTGGTTCGCGGTAGGCCGGAACGCCGATCGTGATCGTTTCGTCGGGCACATCGAGACGCAGCGTTCCGTGCAGCGGGTCCCAGATCGAGAGGAGGCTCGACCAGTTGCTGTTGGTCTCTTCCCGCCGGTCTGAGTGGTGGATGCCATGCATCCGAGGGGTCACGAAAACGCGCACGAGTAGGCGCTCGAAGCGTCGTGGCAGCCGGAGATTGCCGTGGTGAAAAAGGATCGACGCGAAGAGGATCGTCTGCCAGAGCCATACCGTGAACGGTGTGGCGCCGATGGCAACGATCTGCGCCGCCCGATAGACGATCGACAGCGTCAACTCACCGAAATGAATCCGCAGTGCGGTCGAGGAGTCGAGATCGAGATCGACATGGTGGACCAGGTGAAAACGCCACAGCATCGGCACGGTATGGTTTGCCCAGTGCCACCACCAGAGCGTGTAGTCGAGCAGGATGATGGCAACGACGACGCTCCACGGCTCCGGAAGACGCAGCCACCGCACGATTCCCACGTCATGGTGCTTCGCCCACTCCGCCACCGGGACGAGCAGGGGAGTCTGGAGGAGGGTCGTCACCGCCAGAGAGATCCCGCCCGTCGACAGATTGCGGATCGTGTGACGCAGCTTCGGTTCCACGCGGGCCCGCAGCGGGCGCACCGCCTCGGCGAGCAGCATGGCCAGGAAGACGCCGGCGATCACTGCGGGCGAGATCCAGAATGGCACCTCTGCTTTCATGTGAGGATCATACGAGTCTTCGAGGCATTCGCTCGAAACCTCAGCGGCGAGACGCCAGCGCTCCGTTGCAGCGCCCGCGCTAAACTCCGCGCATGAAACGCATCGCCTTGGTCATGACACTACTCGTTGCGGGCGCCTCCTTCGCCGCGCCGAAGAAAGCAACGCCGCCGATGAAACCGCTCACGCCTGCCGAGCTTCACGCGCTCGCGCACGACTACTACGAATGGCAGAAGAAGACCTACCCGGTCAGCGCCAGCGATCAGGGATACCACGCCGCTGACGACAAGCTCGACGACTTCTCGCCCGCCGCCATCGCGCGCAATGCCGCTCATGTGCGTGTGCTGCTCGACCGCGTGCGCGGCGCGGACGTCAGCGGCTGGCCGAAGGACGACGTCATCGACGGGCTGCTCTTTCGCTCGCAGCTCGAAGGGGCCGACTTTCCGGAGCGCGTACAGAAGCCGGAGGAGACCGATCCGCAGGTCTACGTCGGCGAAGCGAGCAACGCCATCTTCTCGCTGCTGAAGAAAGACTACGCCCCCGCGCGCATGCGGGCGCTGGCGGCGACGGCGCGGATGAAGGCTATGCCGGCCATGATCGAGCAGGCCGAGCGCAATCTGAAGAATCCCGTGCGCCTCTACGCGCAACTGGCCATCGATTCGGCGCGCGCCATCGATCCGCTCTTCTCCTCGAGCCTGATGACCATCGCCGGCGACCTCTCGCCCGACGAGCGCAATTCGCTCGATGCCGCCCGCGAGGAAGCGGTGGCCTCACTGCACGGCTTCGCCGACTGGCTGGAGAAAGACCTCCCGAAGATGACGGCCTGGAAGCCGATGGGGGAGGCGAACTACAACTACATGCTCCGCCACATCCTCCTCCTGCCGATGGATTCGCGCGACGTGGCGCACCTCGGCGAGGTGGAGTTGGGACGCTATCGCGCCCTCGAGGCCATGCTGGCCGATCCGTCGATGGCCGATCCCAATCCGGCACGCGTGAAGAACATCCCCCCCGATCAGCAGGCCTTCCTCGCCGCGTACGAGAGCCGCGAGAAGGAGATGATCGACTTCCTCAAAGAGAAGAAGCTGGTCACGCTGCCGCCGTATCTCGGCTCGTTCCAGATCCGCCAGCTCCCCGAGGCATTCAAGCCGACCAGTCCCGGCGGATTCATGAACCCGCCCGGCATCTACGACGCCGACGACGGCGGTTTCTACTTCATCCCGACCTACAACCCGCAGAGCGGCAACTTCTACATTCGCGCCGCCATCGAGGACCCGCGTCCGATCCTCGGGCACGAAGGCATCCCCGGCCACTTCCTGCAGCTCTCGATCGCCAACCATCTCGAGAACGAGATCCGGCGGCATCACGGCGAGAGCGTCTTCATCGAAGGATGGGCACTCTACGGGGAGGAGATGCTCGTGCGCGAAGGGCTGTATGCGCCGGAGTCCGCAGGCGCGGCGCAGGTGCTGCGCCTGGCGCGTTACCGCGCCGCGCGGATCGGCGTCGACGTCAACCTGCACACGGGGCGCTGGTCCTTCGAACAGGGCGTGAGCTATTTCATGGACGGCGGCGGACTCGATAAGGAAGCGGCGGAAGGGGAGGCGGCCGGGGCGGCGTCGTCTCCGACGCAGAAGATCAGCTACATCACCGGCAAGTGGCAGATCATGCGCCTTCTCGGGCGCTATCGCGACGCCAAGGGGGCCGATTTCCGGCTCGGCCGGTTTCACGACGACCTGATCGCACACGGCTCGCTGCCGGTGTCGATCCTGACCTGGATCCTTCTCGACGATCCGAGTGAGATCGAACGGGCCACCGGATTGAAGCTCGGCGCGAAGTAGAATTTGCTCTTTGGAGGTGCGCGATGCCTGTAGTCGACAAATACGAGCCCGGGATGTTTTGCTGGATCGAGCTGGCCACGAACGACGCTGCCGCCTCGAAGAGCTTCTACACGTCGCTCTTCGGCTGGGAGACCAGCGACATGCCGATTCCTGACGGCGTCTACACGATGTTTCAGAAGAACGGCCACGACCTCGGTGCGCTGTACCAGAACAAAGACGCGCCGCCGAACTGGGCGTCGTACGTTAACGTGGACAGTGCCGACGATTCCGCGAAGAAGGCGCAGGACCTCGGCGGGAACCTCATCGCCCCGCCGTTCGACGTGATGGACGTCGGGCGCATGGCCGTCGTCGCCGACCCGCAGGGGGCGACGTTCTGCCTGTGGCAGGCAAAGAAGCACATCGGCGCGGCGATCCGCGGCGAGACGGGCACGTTGTGCTGGAACGAGCTGATGACGCCGGACTCCGCCGCCGCGCGCGACTTCTACTCGAAGCTCTTCGGCTGGAACCTCAAGCCGAGCCCCGAGTACACCGAGATCAGCCTCGGATCGACCGGCATCGGCGGGATGTTGCAATTGACCCCCGACATGCAGGGAATGCCGGCGAGCTGGTCTCCCTACATCATGGTCGACGATTGCGATGCCACCGCCGACAAGGCCAAGTCCCTCGGCGCCCAGCTCTACGTGAAGCCGACCGACATCCCGCACGTCGGCCGCTACGCCGTCATCGGCGACCCGCAGGGGGCGATGATCGACATCATCAAGGTAGCGATGTAGAACTTTGACGGCCGCTCGCGAGCGACAGCCTGCCGGGGCAACCGCCCCCTCATCCGCCTTCGGCACCTTCTCCCCCCAGCTGAAAAGCGCTGGGGGGAGAAGGGCTCTCGAGGGGAGGGTTTGGCGAGATTCTGAGGTGAAGAATCAACGCCGTTCTACACTGAACCAATACCCGCACTCTCCAATCGAGAGCCCTTCTCCCCCAGCGGTTTCTTGCTGGGGGAGAAGGTGCCGAAGGCGGATGAGGGGGCGGTTCTCGCGATGCTCTACTTCTTCCGCGTGTAGGTGATGTCCATCATCTTGAACATCTTCCCGTCCGGGCCGGCGCCCCACATCTCGAGGGTGTGGTGATCGTCGTCGAGGACGGTCAACTTCTCTTTGACGGGGGAGGCCTTGCCGGTCATCGGATCGTCCATCGTCGAATTGAACGTGAATGAGTTGCCCGAGGCGTCGCCGGTCGAAACCATCATCGCAGTGGTCGCGGTGTCCATCCAGGTACCGACGTACTTCTTCTTGATGTTGTCGTAGCCGGTGTAGCCGATGCCGTGGAAGGGCATGTTCATGAACGTGCCGGAGAATTGCTGTTCGACCCAGCGCCCGTCGAGAGCCCAGGTGTTCTCGGAGACGCCGCCGCCGACCGCCGGAGGGGCGCCCGGCTGCATGAACATCTTCACGTCGGCGTTGAACGTGCCCACCATCGCCCCGAGCTTCTTGTGAGCGTCGCCGGGCGTGGCGGCCTTCATCATTGCTTCCATCTGCGCCTTTTGATCGGCGGCAGCCTGGGCCTTCGGGTCATCGGCGAAGGCAAGGGTGGCGGTGACGGCGACGAGGACGGTGGCGGCCAGGATTCTGTAGCGCATGAATCTTCTCCTCTTTCGAATCAATTGTTGGAAACGAGGAGACGATTGTAGCCCTCCGGCCGCGGGCTCTACTTGCTGTAGACCGTGACCTCCGCCGACGACCCTACGGCCACCTGATCGGCCGGAGGACCGTTCCACGAAATGCGCACCGGAACGCGCTGCACCACCTTCACGAAGTTCCCGGAGGCGTTGTCGGGTGGAAGGAGCGAGAACGAGGCTCCGGTACCGCCGGAAAGGCTTTCCACCTTCCCCTCGAAGTCGCGCCGGCCGAGCGCATCGACGCGGACCGTGGCGCGCTGGCCGGGCCGCATGTCGCGCATCTGCGTCTCCTTGAAGTTGGCCAGAACATACGTCGTCCGCGGCACGAGCTGCACGACCGGCATGCCGGCGGTGACGTACGATCCGGCGTGGACGGCGAGCTTGGAGGCGATGCCGTCGCGCGGCGCGACGATCTTTGTGTACGAGAGGTTGAGCTGCGCCGCCTTGACCGCGGCCTCCGCGGTGGCGATGCGGGCGTGGGCAAGCCGCGCCTGGGCCTCCGCACCCGTGATCTGCGCCTGCACGGGCGCGCTCTGTTGCACTCGACCCTGTGCAGTCTGAACGTTGGCCTGCGCTGCCTGGCGGGCGTTCTCGTTTTCAACGAGCTTGGCTCTGGCCTGCGAGAGATCGGCGTCGGCCGATTCATGCGCGGCGCGTGCGGCATCGACCTGCGCTTTGGAGATGTCGCCCTTACCACCGAGCTCCTCGGCGCGCTGGAAGTCGAGCCGCGCCTTCTCGGCATTCGCACTGGCGCGCGCAACGGAAGCACGCGCCTCGTTGATCGATGCCGCCGAGCTGTCGACATTCTCTTTGGAGCTTTGCAGCGCTCCCTGCGCCGAGGTGAGAGCGCCGCGCGCGGCCGCGGAGGTGACGGCGGTGCGGGCATCAGCGTCGGCCGCCTGTGCCTGCGCGGTCGCCAGGTCGCCCTCGGCCTGGGCCAGTTTGACCTGAGCGTCCGAGGGATCGAGATCGGCGATCGGCTGGCCGGCGTGGACCGGCTGATTCTCCGATATGTAGACAGCGGTCACCTGTCCGGCAACGCGCGACGCCACCGGCACGATGTCGGCGGAGATCTGCGCATCGTCCGTCACTTCCTTCCCGGCGGAGAGAAAGGCGTAGATGCCGTAGCCGATCAGCAGCGCCAGCACGGCGCCGGCGAGGATGAGATAGAGGCGTTTCGCCTTCGAGGGAGCGATGGCCGGCTCATGCTCGGCGATCTCCGGCATGTTGCCGGCGGTGGTTTCAGTCGTCGTCATTTACATCTCCACGTGTACGTCGGTCTTTTCTCCGGCCTTCGGCGCCTTCAGAAAGAAGACGAGCGGAAGGACGCAGAGAAACAGGATTCCTGCGAGATAAAAGAGTTTTTCGAACGAGAGCATCATCGCCTGCTGGCGAAGCTGCCCATCGATCATCCGGGCGGCGGTCTGGCGCGCGGCGAAGGCATCGAGGCCGCGCCCCTGAAGCATCCGCTGGATGGCGGCCATGCGCGAGGCCATGGCCGGCGATGAGATCGAGAAGTGCGGCAGCATGTCGCCGCGGGCTTTGGTGCTGAAGCGCGCCAGCAGAGTGGCGAATACGGCCAGCCCGACGGAACCGCCGGTCTGGCGGAGCAGCGAGTTGAGTCCGGTGGCGTCGGACAACCGATGTCGCGGGATGGTGCTGAGGGCCATCGTCGTCAGCGGGATGAAGAGGCAACTGAAGGCCACGCCCTGGATGATCAGAACCTGGACCACGTCGGTGCTCGACGTCGCCAGTGTGTAGTGACCCATCTGCCAGGCGGTATAGGCGAAGAGGACGATGCCGAAGGCGACCACGAGCCGCGGCGAGACCTTGTTGTAGAGCCGGCCGACGATCGGCATCACCACCAGCATGCTCAGGCTGCGCGGCATCAGAGCGAGGCCGGACTGCGTGGCCGAGAAACCGAGAAGAAACTGCATGAACAAGGGGAGGAGGAACGTCACCGCCATCAGCATGGCGAACATGACCGCGCCGATCAGCGTGCCGGACGTGAAGACGACATCTTTGAAGAGTGAGAAGTCGACCGCCGGGACGCGCGCGCTCAACTCCCGGATGACCAGCGCCACCAGCGAAACGATGGCTACCAGAGCGATGATCTTGATCTCGCCCGACTGAAACCAGTCGTTCCGGTTCCCCTCCTCGAGCACGTATTGCATCGTGCCGAGCCCGATGAAAAGGAGCGCGATGCCGCCCCAATCCATGTTCTTCCGCTGGCGGATGGCCATCGTATGCAGGGCTGCGCGGACATCCTCAGGCTCCTGCACGAAACGCGAGACCATCAGCAGCGAGACGATCCCGATAGGGACGTTGATGTAGAAGATCCACGGCCACGAGTAGTTGTCGACGATGTAGCCGCCGAGGGTCGGGCCGAAGGCGGGGCCGAGGACCACCGCCATGCCGAAGAGCGCCATGGCCATCCCCTGCTCCTTCGGCGGAAAGGTCTGTCGGAGGATGGCCTGCTCGGTCGGCTGCAGCGCCCCCGCGCCGAGGCCCTGGAGGATGCGGAAGAGGACCAGCAGCGGAAGGGTCCGCACCATCCCGCAGAGCGCGGAGCCGATGATGAAGAGCGCCAGACAGACCATGTAGACCCGCTTCTGGCCGAACAGCCGCGCCAGGAAGCCGGTCAGCGGCATGACCATGACCGTGGCGATGACGAAGCCGGTGGTGACCCAGGTGATCTGCTCGATGGTCACGCCGAGCGAGCCGGTGAGATGGGGGACGGCCACGTTGACGATGGAGGCGTCGATGGCACCCATCAGCGTGCCGAAGGTGATCGAAACGGTGACGAGCCATTTGTTGACCGGCTTGCGATCCGGGCGAGTCATCGCGCCTCCGGCCGCATCGAACGTCGCGGCGGCGGATGTCACGGATGATCTCCCGTCATGTACCGCCGGATCCCGCCGGTGGCGTGCTCGTAATCGAACTGCGCGGCCGCGGCGTCGGCCTGCGCGGCGATGGCGTCTTCGTGCGCCTGGCGATAGGTGTCCTGGGCCCGGTCGACTTCGACCGGCGAGCCGTATCCTGCCGCGCGGCGGTCCCGCGCGACGGTGAGAGCCTCTTCGGCAACCTGCACGCCTTCATTCGCCACCGCCACCCGAGCCTCGGCGTTCTGCAGCGTCATCAGCGAGCGGCGGACGTCCTGCTCGACGTCGCGCTCGATCTGGATGCGCCGGGTCTGCGCATCGTGCAGTTGCACCTTGGCGCGAGCGACGTTGGCGTTGATGTCGGCGTGGAACAACGGAACGCCGAGGTTTGCGGCGATGCGCCGGGTCCAGAGGAGATTGGTGGAGTGGTTTCCGCTCAGGTCCCCTTCGAAATCGACGGAGACGCTCGGCAGCAGACGAGCCTTTGCCGCTTCGACGGTGAGCCGTGCCGCGTTTTCCAGTTCCTCCGCCTCGCGCATTTCCGGGCGCTGTTTGCGGGCGGTATCGAGCGAGGTATCGACAGGGGGGACGGTCGTTGGGGCGATGGCGGTATCGGCGATGACGAGCTCGCGCGACTCATCGGCGCCGATGGCGTTCAGCAACGCCAGCGAGGCGTTCTGCTTGTCGTTCTGCGCGGCCAGCAGCGCCTGCCGCGCGCGGGCGAGCTGCACATTGGCCTGCGCGACGTCGAGACGGGTTCCGGTGCCGGCTTTGAACTCGTCCTGTGACGTCTGCAGAAGACGGGTGAAGAGGGCGATGTCCGCCTCGCGCGCGCCGATCTGCGACTGCGCCCGCTGGACGATCAGATACAGACGCGCCACCGATGCCGCGACGTCGTTCTCCGCCTGCTCGTTCTGATAGTGGCTGGCGTTTGCGCTGCTCTTCAGGGACTGGTAGTGGCGTAGCGCGGCGAGGTTGAAAACCTGCACCGCCGCCGCGAGTTGGGCGTCGGTAACGTTGAACGGTCCGACGACGGGCGGCAGTCCCGGAAGCGAGAAGCCGAAGGTCTCGAGGTTGATGGACTGGTTGTAGCGGATGAACTTCGCGTCGGCCTGGGGCAGCAGCGAATTGAATGCCTCGGACCTGGCGATGCGCGCGAGCTGTTCGTTGGAGCGCGCCAGCTCCGCCTGTGTCCCCGTGCCGAGGGCCAGACGGATGGCCTCGCCGACAGTGAGATGGAGCGGCGTGGTCTGCGCGCGCGCACTGACAGCGATTGCGAAAAGGAGGAAGGGAAATCGTTTCAAACGCATGCAGTTGAGTTTGCCCTGGCGTGAGGCTGCAATTGGGCGGCCACCGAACGACCGTTCGGTTAGTTCGAAAGTAAATGGATTTTTGGGACGTGTCATTCCTCCCCCTGGGACCGCGGGCGTCCCGCCCGCGCTTGAAGGCAGCAGGATGGCGGGCGTTAAGCGCGGTCGAGACGGGCGCGCTTGCGATCAGCAGGATGGCGGGCGTCACACGCGCGCGGGACGCACGCGGTCCCAGGGGGCAGACCTACCGCTTCGCGGTTGTTTCCTCAACCGCCACGTGCGCGTCCACGAACTCCGGGTCCCACGGTTTGCTGATGACGCAGGAGTTGATGCCGCCGACGCCCATGCTCAGCTTGCCGCTGTAACCGCTGTCGACGGCACAGCCGTCGCTGGAGACGAATTTGGCGTCCTGGATTTTCACGTCGTCATGCAGATCGTCCTCGTCGAGGGCGGTCGGGTAGAGGCGTCCCTTCGACATGCCGAGGTGCTGCGCCGTCAGCTCCCAGGCGCCGCCGACGGACATGCCGTGGCCGAAGGTGCCTTTGCGCGCGGTGAAAAGGACCTCGGCGTGCAGCATCTCCAGCGAATTGGCGATCTCGCTGGCGTCGCCGGGCGTGGCCGTGGCGTGCATGTCCCAGGTGGTGACGTCCGAGGCCTGGACGTCTTCCATCGCCTTCTGCATCGCCAGTTGCGGACCGCCCTTCGACGGCGTGATGATGTGATGCGCATCCGACGATATCCCTACGCCGACGATCTCCATGCCGACGGGATGGAAGCCGTGCGCCATCAGTTCCATGGCATCGCCGACGATCCAGACGCACGAGCCGCCGGCGATATGCGTCCCCTTGAACGCGGTAAGGGGATGGGAGACGTCGGCGTCGGCGGAGAGGACGTTGGCCTTGTAGAAGGCGGAGATGACCATCGGGTGCGGCGGGGGATCGGTCATGCCGATGACGACCGCCTTCGCCTCGCCGAGGTTGATGGAATCGACCGCCATCTTCAGTGCGACGCCGAACGACGCGCAGGCGGCCACCGGCGCGAACGCCGGCCCGACGATGTGGCCGATCATCGACACCTGCGAGGCCGGGATGTTGGCGATGTTCCAGAGCAGGTTCGGCGAGACGGAGGCCCACGGCTCGTCGGGGCATCCCCACTTCTTGTTCAGAACTTTGATCTTGTTCAGCTTCTGGCGGATGGTGCTCAGAGCTTTCGCCGATCCCGTCGAGGGGGGCACAGGCTCGGACTGAATGTCGGCCGCTTCCGCCAGATACCGAATGAGCTCGTCGCTCTTCGGCGCCCAGAAGGACTCCCACATATGCTTTGCATCGATCCAATCCTCGGAGCCGATCGGGAAGTCCTTGGGGTTTTGCGGTGCATCCGGATCGGGCTGGCCGCCGAAGTGGGCGCGCAACGCCGCGCAGCGCTCCGGGGCTGCCCAGAATTCGTTCCACTTGCGGAAGGCGCGGTCGTAGGCCAGCGTCTCGGCGGCGGTCACGGTCAGCTCGCCGATGCCCGTGCCGATGTAGACGTGCGCCTGCATGCCGAGGGACTGGAGATACTCCTCGATACCGGGGTTCTGCGTCAGCGACTGGATGAAGGCGCCGATGCACGACAGCACCATCGGCCCCATCTTCTCTTTGAGCTGGCCGAATTTCGCCGGCGGGAAGCGCTGATCGAACCAGTCGTGGTAGGTTTCGAAATCAAATTCAGGGTAGCCGACGAGGAAATTCGACGGTCCGAACCCTCTGAATGGGGTGAGCCAACTTTCGGGGCGTTCCAGATTTCGCTCGAATGTATCGATGTCCGGAGACTTCGGTGCGACCACGCCCCATCCGAAAACACCGATTCGTTTCCGTGCGTCCATGGGGGGCGCATTGTAAGCGAATCCTGTCAGGGAAATTGCATGGTGGCGTGAATCCGGCTAGATCAACTCCGTCGATGAGGTGTCCGTGAGAAAAACAGCGAGGCTGTCGCTTCTGATCCTGATGTCGCTGGCGCTTCTCGCCCCCGGCTGCCGGGGGAAAGGGCCGTCAGCGACCACGACCGCACCGACGACGCAGACGATCGCTCCCGCCGACGGCCAGCCCTCCACCAACGGCGGCGATGCCGTGACCCAGACCGTCGACGTGGAAGACGGACGCTCCGAAGACGACGGCGGCGTGCTGACCAATCCGCAGAAGGCGAAGACGCCGGGGAAGGCGCCCGT
>Ga0247667_1000301_pt1 | contig 12759 bp, 4 predicted proteins | sample CNK08_metaG_FD_183027 | JGI IMG/M metagenome (GOLD analysis project Ga0247667, IMG submission 183027) | Soil microbial communities from Purdue University Martell Research Forest, Indiana, United States - CNK08 | ecosystem: Environmental > Terrestrial > Soil > Temperate forest > Bulk soil | place... | reverse complement strand
GCGTGCGCTCGACGGCGATGGCATCGCTTTCTCGGGCCGCGCCCTGAACCGCCTCGCGGTCTTGCATGCTGCCGGCGCTTTCGCTCATCCGAATCATTAGACAGGAAAAGGGGCTTGCGGTTAGGTCAGCTCAGGAGGGCGCGGCGGCGAGTGCATAAACAACACCTGCCGGATGCCATCCGTAAGTCCTGCACTATCATCGCACTATGGAGGAGTTTGAGGATGGAACTCTTCTAATTACCGCACCGAAATTTGGTTATTCGTGCCGCAGCGCCACCACCGGATCAACCCGTGTGGCTCGCCTCGCCGGCACATAGCTGGCGGCCAGCGTCACGCCTACTAACAATACGGTGACGGCTACATAGGTCAGTGGATCGGCGGCCTTCACCCCGTAGAGCAAATCCTTCGTATAGCGCGTCAGTCCGAGCGCCAGGCCAATTCCAACGACTGTCCCTGCAAGCGTTAACCGCATCCCTTGCGAGAGCACCAGCCGCAGCACCTCGCGCTTCTCTGCCCCCAACGCCGTGCGGATTCCGATTTCGCGCGTGCGCCGCGCCACTTCGTAGGAAACCAGTCCGTACAATCCAATGCACGCCAGCAATAGCGCCAGCACGCCAAAAAAGCCGGATAGCCTGGCGATCAACCTCTCCTTGAGAATCTGCCGGTCAATCTGCTGGCTCTCTGTCCGGATGTCGCATACCGGCAAATTGCTGTCGATTTGACTGACAATCGCGCGAATCTGCGGAACGAATTTCTCGGGTTCAGTCTGCGTGCGCAGCGCAAATGCTACGCTGCCGCCGCTGTTCGGAATGTACGTCGTAGGCTGGACATCGCGGCGCAACTTATCGTACTTGGCGTCCGCGACGACTCCTACGATTTCCCATCCCGGATTTTTGTCTTCTCCCGTTTCGGGATTCGCAGCTTCCTTGCCGAATCGCTGCCCGATCACGTTCCCTTTGGGAAAGAATTTCCGCGCAAACGTCTGGTTGACGATTGCAGGCCTTGCGGGAAGGTCTGCCGTCTGAGCCGGGGTCGTCGCCAGCTTTACGCCGGGCTTTAGCTTGGCCGCAGCCGCAGCTCGTTCCGCGGCCTCGGCAGCCGCGATCATTTGCGCCGTTGCAAAGTCCACAGCGCTGAATTCACGCCCCGCCAGCAGCGGAATCCGCATGCTCTTGAAGAAATCTGGTCCTACCGACAGCATATCCGAATTAGATTCTTCTTCTTTGGGGTTGCCGTGCATGTGAAAGCTCGTGGACCAGCGACCCCCGCCGAGCAGTGCCGTCCACGAATAACTTACAGACGCTACGCCCGGCATTGCGGAAAGCCGGCTCCGCAATTCGCCGTAAATGTTGTCTGAGTCTGCAGACTTATAGCCGATCAAAGTCGGATCGAGTCTGAACGTCAGGATATTCCGCGTGTCGAAACCGGGGTCAAGATTCTTCAAGTTTTGCAAGGTGCGCACAAGCAAACCGGCCCCGGCCAGCACGACGATACTCAGCGCAACCTGGGCCACGACCAGGCTATTCCCTGCGTTCAGTCTCGCTTTCCTCGAGCGAACAGTTTGTGAACCGTTTGCCGCTCCTTCTTTCAGCGCCGGCGTCAAATCCACGCGCAGCCCGCGAAGCGCCGGCGCCAGGCCAAACAGGATTCCCGTCAGAATGGACACAGCTGCCGTAAAAACCAGTACGCGGGTGTCGATTGTCGGGGAGAAGAGTGGCGAGCCGTTCTCGCCGGAGTTGAGGAATGTCACGATCGATGCGTCGCACCACGAAGCGAAAAGAATTCCCAATGCGCCTCCCGACAGGGAAAGCATCAAGCTTTCCGTCAAGAGCTGTCGCAGGATTCGTCCTCGCGATGCACCTAAGGCGATTCTCACCGCCATCTCTTTCTGCCGCGAGGTCGCCCGGGCAAGCATCAACCCCGCGACATTTGCGCAAGCGATCAGCAAGACGATTCCCACCGCCAGCATCAGCACATACAGAGGCGCCGAACTGTCCGTGCGATTTCCTGTAAGACCTTGTTCCACGGGAGTCAGCGAAATTGTCGGGTCGGCTTCCGCTTTGAAGATGGGTTTTGCACCGCCCGTCATTTCGTTGTGGAAGATCAAATTCACGGCAGCTTGCGCCTGCGCCCGGGCCGTTCCTGGATGCAGCCGCCCTACAATGACGAGCCACCAACTCAAGGGGTCCACATCCCGGTTGTCCCACGGCTGATTCAACAGGGCCAATGTGGAGAGGGGAATCCAGATCTGAAGCGCATTTCCTGGCGAAAGCGAATCAAATCGCGGTTCGGCCACACCGATGATGGTGAACGGAATCTTGTTTAGCAGGATTTTTTTGCCAACTGCCGAAGGCGATCCGCCGAACCGGCTCCGCCAGAAGTTGTAGCTCAGAACGGCCACGGACGGAGCGCTTGGCGTATCGTCCTCCGCGGTCATCAGCCGGCCAAGTGCCGGTTGCACCCCAAGCGTCTCAAAGTAATTACCTGAAACATATTCAGGCTGATCCACCGTGCTCGCGGCGCCGTTTTCGCTTAGGTCCAGGCGATCCCCACCCGCAAAAGCAGCCAGATTCGAGAAGATTCCGTCCTGCGCGAGAAGCTCCTTATAGAACGGCTCGGAAAACGAACAATCGCCCTGAGCGGAATTTTCGTGAAGGCCCGCGCAATCTCCGTAGGACATGTTGTTTTGATTGCTCGGTTCCTTGCGAGCCCGCCATTGCACAACCACGAGTTGACGGGCATCGCGCACCGGGATTGCACGCAGAAGTACCGCGTCAATCAGGCTGAAGATGGCGGTGTTCGCACCGATGCCCAAGGCCAGGGTCAAGATGGCGACGGCGGCAAACCCTTTGCTCTTGCCGAGCGTTCTGAATCCATAACGAAGATCTTCATACAAATTTTCGAGCCAGCGCCAACCCCACGTGTCCCGCGTGACTGCTTTTACCAACTCCACATTTCCGAATTCGCGCCGCGCTCCTGATTCCGCGTCACGCGCGGATGCGCCCCGTTCCCCGCGCTCCGTTGCGGCCATCTGCAAATGGTGCTGGATCTCTTTCTCCAGCTCCGCGTCCAGCTTCCGCCAATTCCACCATTGCTTCATGGCTGGCTCTCCTTCTTCCTCGAGTTTCCGAAACTTGGCGACCACCTTCGCTTGCCATTACTTCATGACGTCGCGCGTCCCCGCCTTGTTTTCTTGCTCTATTCATATCGCAGGGCCACCACTGGATCGACCCGCATCGCTTTTCGCGCGGGCACGTAGGTAGCGATGAGGGCTACAAACAGAAGGAACAAAGGCACCGTAGTAAACGCGATAGGGTCGTATGCACTGAGCCCGAAAAGCATGCTGGAGAGCAGCCAGGATACGCCTGCGCACGCCCCGACCCCGACGAGCACCCCGATCACCACCGGACGCATGGCCTGCCGCAACACGTGGCTCATCACCTCCGAGCCCTCGGCACCCAGCGCCATGCGGATACCGATTTCTCGCACGGACCGGCTGACGTTGTAGGAGACCATGCCATACACGCCAATCGAAGCCAGCAGCAACGCTAAACCGCCCAGAGCCCCGGCCAGTCCAGCGACGATGCGCGACGGTGCGCGCCAGACTTCGAAGTTGTCTTCGAGCTTGGTTACGTTTACGGGCAGGCCGGCATCCAGCGATTGCGCCGCATCGCGAAAACTTTTCGCTGCGTCTATAGCACCGCCGGCAAAACGAACCAGCACGAACGTGCGTAGGCTGTCGTGCGGCTGAGCCCGCAAATAGAGATACATCGTATCCAGCTGGCCCAGATGCGATACTTGGGCATCCTTGGCCACACCGATCACGGCGTACTCTTGTACGCCGCTCTCCCGCAGCGTCTTCCCAAGTGGATCTTGTCCAGGCCACAAGCGGCGCGCCGTGGATTCCGTGACGATTACCGACGAACCGTCGCTGCCTTCTTCCGGCGCGAAGTTGCGACCCCGAACAATGGGAACGCCCACAACGGCGAAGTACTCGGGCGAAACGTGGTTGTACTCAATCTGGATCTTCCCGCTCTGGCCGTCGAGTGAGAAGTGATCCGCGCTATGGTCGTCGCTTAGCGGAGCGCTCTCCACTTGCGCTACTTCAGTCACCCCGGGTAAATCTTCTAGCCGTTGGCGCAATCGCCGCAGGAACTCCGTCGCGCGCTGTTCGTCGTAGCCTTGCGCTTGTAGATTGAAATACCCTTGGGCAACGTTCTTCACATCGAATCCTGGGTCCACAGTCTGCGCATAGTAGAGTCCGCGCAGCAACAGCCCAGCGGCCAGCAGCAGAATCATGCACACGGCGACTTGCGCGCCGACGAGCGCGCCGCGCAAAAATCTTCCGCCCTTCGTGTGCGTCGCGGAATACCCGGCATCGGCTTTCAAGGCGGTGTTCAGGTCGAGCCGCGAGCTTTGCAAAGCCGGAACCAGACCAAACGCGGCGCCCGTCAGGAGCGACAGCGCCAGAGCATAGGCCAGCACGCGCAGATCCGGAGCAAGATTGATCGCCGGAGCAGGGAACTGCTGCGGCAGATGGGACGTGATGAAATGCGCGATGCCCGCGAAGGACCAGAACGCCAACAGCGATCCCAGCGCTCCTCCGGCCAGCGAAAGCAGCAAGCTCTCCGTCAGTAATTGCCGGACCAGCCGCCACCGGCTCGCGCCAATCGAAAGCCGCAGCGCGATTTCCTTTTGTCGCGCCGATGCCCGCGAGAGCAGCAGGTTACTTACGTTCGCACACGCAATCAGCAGCACGAGTCCGAAGGCGGCAAGAATCACCGACGCGATGGGTATTAAAACTTGCCGCTCTTCCGGCCTGCTCATGAATCTCGCCGTGAAAATCGCCAGCGAAGTGCTGCGCCCGTGATGCAACTGGTCGAGTCGCCCCGCAATAACGCTAAGATCAGCCCGCATGTGTTCGATAGAGACCCCCGGTCGCGTTCGCCCTAGCAGGGCCAGCCAACTCGTGTTGTCGTCCGCCCAACGGTGAGCCTCGGAATCCAAACTCCTTTGCAACAGGAGGGGCGCCCAGAATGAGCTCGGAACTGGGTCCGTGCCTGTGAACTGCGGCGGCGCAATTCCGATCACTGTGCAGGCGGTGCGATTCAGCATAATGGTTTTGCCCACTATCGATGGGTCGCCGGCAAACGTGCCACGCCACAATTCATCACTAATCACGACAACGGGATTTCCATTGGGTTCCGCGCAATCCGAATCCACGAAGCCGCGGCCTCGCGCCGGGTGCTCGTTCAAAACGTCAAAGTAGTTGCAGGATGTCAGCGCTCCGATCAGTTGCTGCATCCGGGGGGCGGCGAGAGTTGCCTCCACGAACGGCTCGTAGGCCAGCAGTCCCGTGAAGACATGATTGTGGTCGCGATAATCCAGATATTCCGGATACGAAAACATGCTGCCTTCACCGTGTACGTTGCGCGAAAAATGTCCATGGAAGATCTGATTGACGCTGACGATCTGTTCGGGGTGTGGAATAGGGAGCAGACGCAGCGCAGCGCCGTTCAGCACGGAGAAGATTCCTACGTTTATTCCGACTCCCAAGGCAATCGCCAGCACACCCGCTATCGTAAACGCCGGGTTCTGGCGCAACACACGCAGGCCGTACCGCAAGTCCTCGTACAAGTCTTCCAGCCAGCGCCAGCCCCACGCATCTCGCGCCAGCTCTTTCACCAAGCCAATGTTGCCAAATTCGCGCCGTGCTCCGGCTTCTGCATCGCTGGCGGATGCGCCCCGTTCCTTGCGCTCGGTGGCGGCCAATTGCAGATGGTGCTGGATTTCTTTCTCGAGCTCGCGTTCCCGCTTTCTCCATAGCCACCAAAGTTTCATCGCTGGCTCCCGTTCCTCGCCAGATTCGCAACTCCGGCGATCACGTCCCTCATTGCTGCCTCGTTATTTCTTCAATTCTCTACTTCTTTACATCGCTCCTTGCTCGTCTCATTCGTATCTCAGCGCCACCATCGGATCGACGCGCATCGCTCGCCGCGCGGGAATATATGTCGCGAGAAAGGCCACAACAACTAATCCCAGTGATGCGACGGCTAATGTTGCCGCGTCCGTCGGACGGACTCCGTACAATAAGCTCGAAATCAGGCGGGTCGAGAGGAGAGCCAAACCTATCCCCAAAGCGAGACCAATCGCGACCACCCTTATTCCCTGTCCGACGATCAGACGAAGAACATCAGCATGCGCTGCGCCGAGTGCCATGCGAATGCCGAGCTCGCGCCTGCGCCGCGCCACTTCGTAGGAAAGCAAACCATAAAGGCCGATGCAGGCGAGCACCAGCGCGAGCGCCCCGAAACAGCTGGAGAGCTGCGACATCAGACGCTCCTGAAAGAGGAGTTGGTCGATCTGCTCGGTTTGCGTGCGCATCTCGATGAGCGGCAAATTGTCGCCGGCCTGCGAAACGATTTCGCGGACATTTTTCACAAGTGATTTAGGATTCGCAGCGGTACGCAACTCAAAATGGGCCTCGTCGCTGACAAGCGGGGAAAATATGATGGGTACAATGTTTCTGCGGAGCTGAGGATACTTTGTGTCGCCCACGACGCCGATGATGGTGTAGCCGGGTCCGGGATTTTGAACCTGAGAGTCGTCATGCCCGGCGTCTCCAATGTGCAAGCCGATTGGATTTTGATTTGCGAGATATTTCCGGGCGAAGGTCTCGTTGATGATAAGAGGCACGGGCGCGGAGTGATAGTGTGCCTCATCCAGCGCCGTAGGCGCTACAGACGCGGAGGGTGAGGCAGGCTTTGTTTTTGCGTCGGCTGCGTCGTGAGGCCTCTCTGCGGCTTTGGTCGCGGCGGCTACAGCGAAGTCGGCGGAAGTGAAGTTGCGGCCTGCCAGCATCGGAATGCGCATGGTGGAGAAGAAATTCAGCCCAACGGGAAGCTTGCCGGTATTGGCGTTCTGCTTTGGTGGGGCACCATCGACATGCACGTCGCCGGCGGACCAACCGCCGCTCAGAAGCGCCTCTTTGGAGTAGCTGGCTGAGATGACACCGGGAATCGCCGCGAAGCGCTGCTGTAAATTGGCATATAGCTGCTGCGTTTGCTGGTCGGTGTAACCGGCGAGATGGGGATCGACGCCGAAGAGCAAGATATTTTGCGGGTCGAAGCCGGGATTTAAATTGTGAAGATTGCGCAGGGTGCGAACGAGAAGTCCCGCGCCGATGAGGACAACCATCGAGAGCGCGACTTGTGCGATGACTAGCGCGTCGCCGAGACGGAACCATCGCGCAGTGTACGTGACGCTGCGGGGGATGGACGATGGGCTTTCCTTGAGCGAAGGAGTGAGATCGACGCGCGAGCCGCGCAGTGCGGGAGCGAGGCCGAAAAGTATTCCGGTGACTAGCGTAACGGCGGCGGTGAAGGCGAGCACGCGCCAGTCGGGCGAAACGCTGAACGGAAAGGGTTGGTCGGAGGCGCTCGACATCAATTTGCTTAGGGCGTCGACGCCCCAGATGGCGACGAAGACGCCGAGCGCGCCGCCCGTGAGAGAGAGTAAGACGCTTTCGGTGAGAAGCTGGCGGACGATACGCGCGCGGCCCGCTCCGAGCGCGAGGCGCGCGGCCATCTCCTTTTGTCGCGTTGCGGAACGCGCAAGCGTGAGTCCGGCAACATTGGCACAGGCGATAAGCAACACAAACCCTACCGCGACCATGACAACAAACAGCATGGGTGTGATCTCGCTGGTTTCGCCGTCAAGGCCCGATCGCACAGGACGAAGAGTGACGGCGGGGGCATCTTCGGATTTGAAGAGCGGCGCGGCGCCGTGAATAGTTTCGTTGCGGAAAATTGTATCGGCGGCGGCTTGTGCCTGGCCGATGGAAATGCCGGGCTTAAGACGGCCGAGTATGACGATCCACCAATCGGTGGGATCAGAAAGCCGGTCCTCGTCGCCCCACCATTCACCGCGGACGTTATCGGCGAGGGAGAATGGCATGAAACAATCCAGCGACTTGCCGGGTGTGAGATTAGTGAAACGAGGTTCAGCGACGCCGACAATTGTTGCTGTTGTGTTGTCGAGCCGCACGGTGCGTCCTACGGTGGAGCGGTCGCTGCCAAAAGCGCGCACCCAATAAGCGTAATTCAATACGATGGCAGGTGGCGCGGAGGGCGAATCATCGGATGGAGCAAGCGGGCGCCCAATGAAAGCCTTGACGCCGAGGGTGGAGAAAAAATCGCCCGAAACGTACAGGCCGCGCGCAATGCTGGCCGCGCCGTTGCCGCTGAGATCCACATTTATGGGACCGGCAAAGGCGGCGAGGCCTGAGAAAGCACCTACTTGCGCGCGAACGGTTTTGAAGAATGGCATGGAGAAGGAGCAATCGCCGATGCCGGTTTGATCCGCGCAATCGCCGTAGTCGCTATGGCCTTTAAGTTTCGGCTTTGCGCGGGCGCTCCAATTGAAGACGACGAGTTGTTGCGGGTCTTTTACAGGTAATTCGCGCAACAAGACGGCATCGATGAAGCTGAAGAGGGCGGTGTTGGCGCCGATGCCGAGGGCGAGGGTGAGAATGGCAACCGCTGTGAATCCCGGACTCTTGCGGAGAATGCGCAGGCCGTATCGCAAGTCCTCATACAAATCTTCCAGCCAGCGCCAGCCCCACCTATCCCGCGTCACCTCTTTGACCAACTCCACATTTCCGAATTCGCGCCGCGCTGCTGATTGTGCTTCATGCACGGATGCACCCCGTTCCTTGCGCTCGGTGGCGGCCATTTGCAGATGGTGCTGGATTTCTTTTTCCAGCTCATTTTCCCGCTTTGGCCAATTCCACCATTGCTTCATGACGCGCTCTCTTTCTTGCTGCTGGATTCCGCTTACGGCCTGCTGTCTTCCTTCGTCATTGGTCATTTGTTCTGCTACTTCAATCCGTCATTCGTATCGCAGTGCCACCACGGGATCGACGCGCATGGCCCGGCTTGCGGGGACGGCGCAGGCCGCCACTGCCACGCCAGCCAGCAACAGCGTCAAACCGGCGTAGACCAACGGATCGAAAGCGCTCACACCGAAGAGCAAATCCGGGTTCGCGGGAAAGACCAGGGCGGCGCGCAACAAGCTGGAGAGCGCGGTGGACAACGCCAAGCCGCAGACTGCGCCACCAAAGACCGGAGCCATGCCCTGGCGCAGGAGCAGACGCAACACGTCTCCGCGCGAAGCTCCGAGCGCGAGGCGAATGCCCACTTCGCGGGTGCGTTGCGCCACCAGATAGGCCATGACGCCGTAAATTCCCACGGCGGCCAGAGCGAGCGCCAACAGCGCCAGAGTTACGGTGAACAGCGCGGTGGCTTGCGGCAGCAACTGTTGGGAGCGCATGAAATCGTCGAGGCTTTCGAAGCCGAGCGTCGGCAGGAGGCTGCGATCGAAGCCGGCCAGCGATGCGCGCACGGCTGCAATGGTGTCGTTCGGGCTATGCGCCGCGCGGAACAGGAGGCGGTTGATTTGCGATGGGTTCGCGGGCAAGTAGACATACGCGGGATCGACTCGCGAAAGACTGAAGAACCGCACGTCCTTCGCGACGCCGATGACCTGATAAGCGCTCCAATGACGATCGAACTTCAGATCCAACTCAAATCGTTTTCCGATGGGATCCTCGCCTGGCCAGCCGCGGCGGGCCGTTAATTCGCTGACAATCGCGACCGGAAGCGAGGCCTCAGCTTCCTGGGGAGTGAAGGTTCGTCCGCGGACAAGAGGAATGTTGACGGTCTGGAAAAAGCTGGGCGAAACGTAGTTCAGGAGGCTGGCGCCCGGCGCGCCCTGGGCGGCTCCGGCGCTCCTCTCCGGGAGGAAGGGGCGCGAGGACGTCCCCGCGTAAGGCAAGCGATCGGCCACCGCGACATCTGCGACTTCAGGCAAATCTCGCAGCCTAGCGAAGATTTGCCGCTCCAAGATGGCGGCCTTCGCGGGATCCTCGCCCAGACGCACGCTCAAGTGGTAGACGGAACGCGTCTCGAATCCGGGAGTCATGGCTTCAGATCTCGCCAAAGCGCGCAAGAGCAAGCCCGCGCCAATCAGAAAGAAGATGGATACGGCGACCTGCGCCGCCAAAAGGAAGCTGCGGAAGCGCGACGTCGTCGCCGGCTGGCCGCCAGTGCTGCCCGCAGCTTTGAGAGCCTCGGTGAGCGAAGTTCGAGAAGATTGCAGAGCGGGCCACAAGCCAAACAAGATTCCCGTGACGAGCGAAAGAGCAAACGTGTAGAGAAACACCGGGATGTCCGGCGTGAGCGCGGCAAACTGAAGGCCACCGCCCAGTAAGCCATGAATGAGCTTCGCCAGTTCGGTCCACTCCACCTTGGTGGCCCACAGAGAAAAGAGAAGTCCGCAGGCTCCGCCGAGCAGAGCCAGCAAAACGCTCTCGGTTAAGAGCTGGCGAACAAGCCGGCCGCGGCTGGCTCCAAGAGCGCAACGCGTAGCGATTTCCTTTTCCCGGCCGGCGGCGCGCGCGAGCAACATGTTCGCAAGGTTGACGCAGGCCACAAGGAGAATCACGCCAACGACGGTCATGAGTCCGGCTGCAAGAGCGCGGAACCACGGCGCATCGGTCGCGCCAAAATAGGTGGCGCGGTGCAGCGTCAAGGCGATGGTTTCGTCCGTTTGGGGATTGGCCTGAGCGAATTGGCGCGTGAGCAGGTTCAGTTCGGCTTGGCTTTGACCAACACTGATTCCCTCGGCGAGCCGGCCAATCACCTGGAGCGAGCGGTTCTGCGGCTCATGCAGCCAATCGCTCCCGGGAATGATTTGTGTTTGCGTTTCCAGCGGCGCCCAGAAGTCCGGGATCTGCGGCGGATTGCCGGTACCGATAAAGTCTTCGCGAGCGATTCCCAGGATGGCGAAGGCCGTGCCATTCACTTCCAAAGTCTTCCCGGCAATTTCGGGATCGGCATTCAGTTGATGCTGCCAAAAGGGATAGCTCAAGACGACGGAGTCCGCGAGGGCCTCGCCCTTAGTGCGCTCGGCAAACGGCTGACCGATGAGAGTGTTGATTCCCAACACCGAGAAGTAATTTGCGGAGACGAGCTGGCACGTCAGAGTCATTGACTCACGCGGCGCGTCGCCGACAGATGCCGTTGGCGGTGTTGCGGAGACCGGAGTCCGCCAGCTCGCGGCAATCACGCCCTCCAGAGAGCGGTTGTGATCGCGGTAGTTCATGTATTCGGGATAGGAGAAGGCATATTGATTGTCGCCCGCCGAGCCGCTGACAAACCATCGTTCGAGGCGGACCAGCTTCGCCGGATTTTGGACCGGCAATGGTTTAAGTGCGAGGGCGTTGAAGGCGGTGAAAACGGTGGTGTTCACGCCGACGCCGAGCGCCAGCGTGAGAATCGCTACCGCGGCGAAGCCGGGATTCTTTTGCAGCATGCGCAGGCCGAAACGCGCATCTTCGCCAAGCTCTTCCAGCCAGCGCCAGCCCCAGGTATCTCGAGTGACTTCTTTCACCAGGCCCACATTTCCGAATTCCCGCCGCGCTCCAGCTTGCGAGTCGCGCGGCGACGCTCCCCGCTCCACGCGCTCCGCTTCCGCCATACGCAAATGATGCTGAATTTCTTTTTCCAGCTCCGCGTCTCGCTTGCGCCAATTCCACCACAGTTTCATGACGCGCCTTCTTTCTTCGCGGGATTCAACACTAGTGCGACCTCTGCTTCTTGTCGTTACCTCAGTACTTCCTTACTTTTTTCCATCGCGTATTCTCTTACTCGTATCTCAGCGCCACCATCGGATCGACGCGCATCGCTCGCCGCGCCGGAACGAAACATGCCAGCAGAGTTACGCCAAACAACAGAAGGGTCGCCGAAACGAATGTCCACGGGTCGGCCGCTCGTATACCAAACAACAGATCCTTCGCGTAGCGGGTCAGCGTGAACGCCAAGGCCAGTCCGGCGACCGCGCCGATCAGCGTCAGCCGCATTCCTTGCCCTAGCACTAACCGGAGTACGTCTTGCCGCCCTGCTCCGAGCGCCGAACGAATCCCGATTTCTCGCGTCCGACGTGCGACCTCGTAGGAAACCAGCCCGTACAAGCCAAGGCACGCCAGCAACAGCGCCAGCGCACCAAATGCGCCCGACAAACGCGCCACGAACCGTTCTCGAAAAAGTTGCTGCTCGATCTGCTGCGTTTCCGTTTTGATCTCAAACACCGGCAGGTTGCTGTCCATTTGGCCGACCATCGCGCGAATCTGCGGCACAAATTTCAATGGGTCGCTCTGCGTGCGCACCTCGAACGAAGCCGGCTCGCCGACGCTCACTTCATAAATCGTCGGCTGCACCTCCCGCCGCAGTTCATTGTTTTTCGCGTCGCTCACGATGCCCGCGATTTGCCAGCCGGTGCTTTTCTCCACATCGTTGGCCGGGTCTGCTTCTGAGGTTCCAAAGATGCGGCCGACAGGATTCGCCTTTGGGAAGAATCTCTGCACGAACGACTGGTTCACAATCGCCGGCGCCGGCGGAAAATCCTCAGCATGAGTCTGCCTCGCCGCTGCGCCTGCAGGGGCGTTCGCATTCGCCACTGCCTCTTCCGCTTCGCGTTTCTCACTCGCGATCTTCAGTCGTTCGGCGGTGGCAAAGTCTTCGCCGTTGAACTCCCGCCCCCCGAGCAGCGCGATTCGCATCGTCTTAAAAAACTCCGGCCCGACTGGGACGACGTCGGCTCGCTGCATTTCGTTCTTCGGCGTGCCCTCCAAGTGGAACCGGTTGCCTCTGAGGTTTCCAGCCAGCAAAGGACTCCACGCGTAGCTCACCGACGTCACGC
>Ga0247667_1000300_pt1 | contig 12947 bp, 14 predicted proteins | sample CNK08_metaG_FD_183027 | JGI IMG/M metagenome (GOLD analysis project Ga0247667, IMG submission 183027) | Soil microbial communities from Purdue University Martell Research Forest, Indiana, United States - CNK08 | ecosystem: Environmental > Terrestrial > Soil > Temperate forest > Bulk soil... | reverse complement strand
GAGTTTGATTGTAATTGTATAGGTCGAAGGAGGAGTGCTTTAAGTGTTTCCCCGAATGAGAATTTCGTCATGGCGGCCTCCAACCATGGGAGTCTCTAATCACACCTCTATCAGTCTCCGGGCAGTCTCCGGGCAGTTTCCGATAGGCGCGTTACTCTGGCATTTGGCCGTAGATTACCGGATGTGATCGACAAGCTTAAAGTCCGCAGAAATTTTGAACGGGGCTGGGGCAAGTGCCCCCTCATCCTGCTCCTGGTGACAAGAACTCCGCGTGGTAGCATCAACCGACGGATTCTGGTGGACGACGACAAGGAGCCCGGTTGTAATGAAACGTCGAATTGAGTTTGTCGAAATCCGCCCTGCGTATGATCCCTCGAGGTCGGGCACACCGCGCGCCGCCAGCTACTTTCTGTTTTTGGTTGCCGAAAAGGAAGTCGCAGTCGAAGTGCACGACACCGCCGTAGTGACGCGCAACGGGAAGAATCTTTCGCCGGAAGCGACAAAAATCGCCGTTCGGGCGTTCCTGGAAAACGAATGGGAACGACTGGGAACGAAAAAACTTCCCGGCAATTTGGTCCTTGACGACCTTGGAATGGACTCGATTTTGAGGCTTCCCGGGTGGCCATCGAGATTCTGACTGAGGTCAGTTCCTCGTTTCACCTAACAGCCAGTTATCCGGTGGCACGCCTAGGCGTTACCCGACTCTCGCGGACTCCAGCCCCTTTCGTTTGAGAGGCTTCCATGTGTTATCGCCACGCAGGTACTGGCTGAGGCCCTGCAGCCTCCAGAACATATGCATCTGGCGGTACGGGAAATGTTCCAGGAAACAGTAGCTCACGAGGCGGACGACGTCTTGCCAATCGTTGTATCGCTTATACGTGATTTCCTCTTGCAACACTGAACCGATGGAAATTACCGTCGCAAATGCGTATCCAAAGATCAGAAACTGCAGGAAAAATTCCCGACTCAGCGAACCCATGCAGATAGCAAGAAAAATGGTGGCGATTCCACCGATCTCGATTATGGGTGCCATCAGTTCAAAGACCCACAAATAAGGAAGCGCGAGCCAGCCGATGCGGCCGTAACGGCGCTTGAACAGCATGTCCCGGTTTTGCCAGAGTACGTCCAGCAGTCCTTTCTGCCACCGCGCTCGCTGCCTTCCGAGCGATTTAAGGTCGGAGGGAACTTCTGTCCAGCACATCGGATCAGGAACAAACGGTATCCGATACTCCACGCCTTGCTGACGCAGGTGGCGATGCAAGCGCGCTACGAGGTCGAAGTCTTCGCCAATCGCGCTCTGCCGGTAGCCCCCCACTGCGCGCACCAGATCAGTACGAAAGACACCGAATGCGCCGGAAATGATCGTGAGCATGTTGCCCTGACTCCACGCCTCCCTGCCAATCAGGAATGCGCGGAGGTACTCGATTACCTGGATAATTTCAATCCCTTTACGCGGCAAACGCACCCGCCGCAGATGCCCTGTCACGATCTCTGATCCGTTTAGCACCCGAATGATGCCGCCTACCGCTACGACGCGTTTGGGGTCGTCCAAAATCGGCAGCATGATGCGCAACAGACCGTCGCGCTCGAGAATAGAGTCGGCATCAACGATGCAAACGTAAGGGGAAGTCGCCGCATTCAATCCGGCGTTAACCGCGTCCGCCTTGCTTCCTCCAGATTTCTTATCAATGACCAACAGCCTCGAGTCCAAGTCACTTCGGTACAACCCTCGGACGTTTGCGCTCTTTGCCTCCGCGACATACACCGCGCGGATCATCCGAAGCTGGAATTCCTCCCGCATTTCTTCAAAGGTCCGATCTTCTGATCCATCATTCACTACAATTATTTCGAGTTGAGGGTAATCGAGCTCCAACAGGCTTCGAACGGCCACGCGGATGGAACCCTCTTCGTTATGTGCGGGCGCGATGACCGTGATCGGCGGCGCCATTGGCGTTTCCTTGATCCAATTCAACCTATGGCTCTGCAGCTTGCGGCTGTGTGCGGCGCTTGTCTTAAGGGCGACCAACAACATAATCAGGTACGCTATATTGCTGGCCGTGTAATACCAGAATAGCGTGTGATTTGAGATTTCTAGAAATCGAGTCATAGAAGCCCCGCTCCGCTTTTCGGAACGGTCTCCATGGCTGCCATCTCAACCGTGCGCAGTGCCCCTGTTTCTAAGACACCCGATAGATCATCTTTTTGCAGTTGACTCATTCGCGTGTCGGCCTGCAGTTCAAATTCTAGTTTTTCTTTTAATCCCGCATTCTCGAGGGCCGTCACATAGGCGTGCAGACCGTAGCGATCTTGTAATGCCACCACTTGCTCGAAAATCGGGAGCATCTCCGTCCTCAGTCCCACGAGGGCTTCCGCGGCGCGCAACCGAACGAGGCGATTCGCGTCCGAAAGACCGCGTACCAACAAGGGAATTACACGGGCATCGGATTGCTTCCCCAGACTTACGATCGCGCGCAGACGCACGAACCAAACGCGGTCCTGCGATAGATCGGTGAGGACGTTCCGCGCGAGTTCTGAGTTCGACTGGGACATGGCGCGTGCGACCGAGGCGCGCAATTCGTCGAGATCGTCTCCGGCAAACTGGAGAAGATCCAATCCCAACGACGGAGTCGCCACCTCACCGAGCACCCGGCCCAGTACTTCGCGCAAAGGACCCTTTGCGTTGCTTACGAAGGGAATTAACAGCTGGGGGCGTTCTGCGGAGCATTGCACAAGCGCGCTTTGGAGCGGCAGATCGGGCACCGCCAGCCCAGCCTCTCCGAGCCATCCGAGTATCTCCTCGGCAGCTTTGGGCGACGCCGTCCTGCCTAGTCCTCGCAGGGCCGCCAACCTTGTCTGCAAATCCGAGTCTCGCAGCCCCTCAGCCAAGGCATGAATACCTTCTGGCGCACGAGTACGGCCAAGCGCTACCAGCGCCCGCATCCTTCGCCAGCCGGTATGATGTCGGGCTTCAAATATCCGTTTTTCGATCAACCCGCTATTGCGCAGAAATTTCAACAACCGGGCCGATTCTTCGGGCCCCGCCGCTTCGAGCGCATCGAGCGCGATCTCTTCCACGATTCGTCGATCGAACGCGTTCCCTCGCCAAGTGTCGAACGGGATTTCTCCGGAAATGAGTGCGTTCCAACCTTGACGGAATTCATAAACGCGCGCATCGCGTTTCTTGAAATACCATTTCCGGTAGGTCCGCCGAAGAAGAATGAACACGAGGAGCAATGCGTCGAGAATAATTGCGACGACAATGGCTTTTAACAACAGCGACGCCGGCCCCACGCGATACAACTTTTCAAAAATGGACGGCATAGCTAAGTCCTGAAGCGAAGTCGTTTCTGTCTTGGGTGCGCTTTTGGTACGAAACAAAACCCGTCAAGTCTTGTCTACGGGATAGCTGATAGCGCATTCCGCCACCGTAGGTTTGGGATGCAAACCGTCCAATCTGGTCCACCTGCGCGAAATCCTCCGTGCCTACGGCAAACCAAATATTTCCTGATAAACGTTTCTCACCCCGACCTCCAAGTGGAAAGCCAAGGCGAGTGATCCCGGACGGACGCCACTCCACACCTGTTCCCGGGAAGGCGCTCCGCGCTCCCGTTGAACCCAAGGACAGCGTCCAGTCTCTCGGCAAATAGAGAATCGTGGTACCACTCAGCGTCAGAATTCGGGACGACTGATACCAATACCAATGCTGGCTGTAAACAATCTCCAAACCTCGTACGAATGTCGTTTCACTCGTTTTCACTCCGTGATCCAGATCAAGAAACAATTCGCTTTTCGGGATCACCGCCACGTCGTGCCCGACGCCGCCTCCGATTGTCGCCGCTCCCCATTTCGAATCTTTCCGCGTAACGCTGCTCAAAAATTTTCCTGCGCCTACGCCGCCCCGTTGATAAAAGTCACCTGCGACGCTCGTTGCCCACTTTGCCGTCCACTCCGACGCGAGACTTACCCACTCGTCGTGGTTCGAACCGGCAAAGTTGAAAATGTCGTTGTCCTGGCCGAACCGCACAGCGTGTTTCGGTTCCGCATGAAGCGAATGCAGCCCAGTTCGTGCCTCAGCACTGGAAGGATCGAGAGTCAAAGCTCTCTGAAATTCGCTTCGTGCCTCCGCCCGGTTGCCCATCGCTAGAAGTCCGCGAGCGCGGGCAGACCGGAGATCGGAACGCGTAGGATCAAGTCTGACGGCGGTGTCGAGAGCGCGCAGGGCATCAGAGGCTCGCCCTTCGCGCAAATACACGCTTGCAAGCCCCTCCCAAATATCCGGATCCTTTTGATCTACGTTCAAGATTTCGAGATATTTCGTCTCCGCCTGCGTCGCACGGCCGGACCACGCCAGAACCCGAGCTTGCCAGGCCCACACCTCCAGATCCTGTGGCGCACGCGCGTACTCTTCCTCAAGAATGCGGAAAGCCGATTCCCAATCATGGGTTTCAGCGCATTTACGAACTTGTGTTCGCCAATCCGGGTTTTGAAGTTGGCCAAAGACGGGGACGACCAGAATTAGCGCCCATAGAAGCATGGCGGAAACCCACTTCAAGTTTGATGAATGGAATCTGCGTCTGGCGCACGGATGCCAGCGTGTGAAGACAAGGGTGGGGTAAGTCAACATTTTGTCGACTATTCAAGTGCAAGTCGCTCGCCATTGCTAACGCGCGCTGATTTCAAACGCTAGTTTAAGTGTCATATAATCTGCGGCTTAGGAGGAGCCTTCAACACGGAGGCAATGAGCAGGCGACAGCCATTCCAAGTGTGTTTCAATCCGGCACGTCGTGCACTGCTTTGAATCTTCACGGTCTGCTGTCGCGATTCGCAAAGGGCACATCCTCGCAGCTGCAACGGAAGCCGTCCTCCGCGCTGCGGGCACCTCTGCCTCTTCGATTATTTGACTACCCAAGGGCCGGTTTTTTCAATGAAGTGGCACCCGTAGTACCAACAGGATTCACCTTTGCAGGTCGAATGAACTATTTTGGCCTTACCAACATATTCGTCTGAGTGATTTCCTAGATGGACGTCCAAAATACAGTTGGCAGGAAACGCGAAATCCGACCGGCACAAAAATCCGCTGAAGCTCACGTTCTCAGTTATTGCGGACCGGTCAAACTTTTCTCCACGGTTATTCACTCCGCGCAGTTTTAATGGGACAGACAACCGCAAGCGCACCTCGCTGCGCGTGACATGTCGCCTTTTCTTGGCAAACTGCTGGAGACAGGAACGCAGCGCATCAAAATCGATCGGCTTTTCAAAATAGCCGACAGCTCCAAGTTCCTTGCAGCGGTCCTTTGTCTTCCCGTCGCATTCTCCGCTTACCACAATCACAGGAATCAGTTTAGTTCGGCTGAAGGAGGTATACGTGTTGAGCAAATCGTAGCCGGAATATTTGGACATTCGCAGATCAAGCAGTATGGCGTCAGGATTGTGTTCGAGGGCAAGGGCTAAACCCTCTTCCGGGTCCCCCGAGTCGATCATTTCGTACTTGTCCTTCAGCTCAAGACACATCAGCCGGCGCAATGCCCGGTCGTCGTCAACAACCAAGAGTTTCTCCATCCCCTAGATGCTCCCACTCGAGAAGTTCGAGCCTGCTCTTCCTGTTCGTCTTGGCACCGTATCCCGCCGCGCGGCTTACAGCGGCGGAATTGGCGGACTTGACGACTCGGAAAGAAAAACCTGCGCTCACTGTTTGTGCGGTGGAACGTGGTCGTGCGCTTCCACAGGCCGATTACCATGGTGGTGCCGCGTGTTGTGGCCGTGAGCGAGGGGCGCGCCCGATACGAATAGAAACGGCGCGTCAACACCGCCTGCGTTGTTACAGATACCGCCTAAAACACCGTAATACATAACGATTACGTTGTTGGTGCCATCGTTGGCGACACCCGCGATGCCCGCCGCGGGATTGTCTTCACCGATCGCGGCTGCTACCGCCCATTCGGTTGTGCTGACTTGAGAAGCGTTTGGGTCGGTATTGATGAGCGTAGTGTACACATTGGCCGAAAACGCGTTTAGCAAGAGAGAAGTTGGGGCGCCATATGGGTCATAACCTTCCGCAAGAATGTAGTTGGAAACTCCCGACTGAACGGACTTACTTGCGTTGATAGTCAAGGGATTTACGGTACCCGCGGTCGTGGCAAAGCATGCCTGGCTGTTGAACGTCGGATTGCTCGCGAGTGTGACATTGCCCGCAAGCTGACCACCCGCTGGCGGTGTACTGAAGTTGATTGTCGCGTTCACCGTCGAGTCAAATGCCAGACCGCTGTCTGCAGCCATTCCATCCAATGAACCGGATGCTGAACCAGAGGAGAGTGTCGGCAGAAACGTTGCGACGAAGGTGCCGGGAGAGCTCTGGGTCGCGTTGCTGCAAGCAGAAACATCCCCGGTTCCGTAATACGTCCCTGTGATCGCCGGAATGTGATGCAAAATGTCGCCCGGAACGGACGTAAGCGCGTTGTATGTCCCGGTATAAACGAAAGACAAATTTGGCCCCAGGCCCAAGTTGTCGACCGTGATGGTAATTTGGTAGGTGTTTCCAGGGAGAGAAACCCAAGTGGGAACAATATTGTTTGTTTCAGCAGCAAGCACACAGATTGAGTTCGTGAACGTTCCATAGGTGTATCCCGTACCGTCGGCCTTCAAGAAAGTGGAAAAGCTACCCGGAGAGACAGTAGTCTGACTGGAGTTATCTCCAGTGAGGTGTACTATCTCCCATCGTCCAACCGGAACCTGAGCCCGGATGATCGAGGGAAAAACCAATGCGGTAACCAATAGCACAAACTTGCATGTCCATTTCATGATCGCTGCGTCTCCCATACTTGATCTCGATTTTGGCCGCCACAATGCCGGCCGTTTCGAACCATTCGTTTTTCGAGGCGAATGTTCTCGAACGCCATGACTTCGCGTTCAATTGGGCAATCGAAACGCCAATCGAAGAATTTGCAAGTTATTGAAGACAGGAGAGATTACTTTGCGCTCTGCGCTGATCGTGTTCTGAATTGGAACACCGTTGGTCGGATGAAACGCGCGCCATAGGGCGTCTAACTTCTACTGGCCGGTGATCGAATCGCCGCGGGTATTAATGCTCTTTCCTTTGTGCGAACTCAGTGCTCGTCTGAGCTAGTGAACTGCATCTGCGCCACTGCCCGCCCCGCTTTCAGAGGGAACGTTCATGTCGCGGAGAAAACGGTATAGCGTTGTGCGTCCGATTCCAAGGATTTCTGCCGCTTCCTTCCTGTTACCCTTAACCGCTCTGAGAATATCTCGTATGTGTTTTTTTTGAACGTCCTCAAGGGAGCGCAAGTCCGGGTCCCAATCGGTCGCACTCAGACCTTCTCCGTGGAACACTTCCGGAAGGTCGCATACATCAATCGCGTCTCCGCGAGCCATCATGCATGCATGAGCGAGGACATTTTCCAGTTCACGGACACTGCCCGGCCACGCGTAGCGGGCCAATAAAATCTGGGCTTTTCGCGTGATTCCTCGAATGGGCTTCTGGAATCGGGCTGCGAATTTCTCGACGAAATGACGTTCGAGCAGGGGCAGGTCCTCCCGTCGGCGGGACAATCTCGGCAATTTGATTTCGACGCTGGAAATACGATAGTAAAGGTCCTCGCGAAACGTTTTTTGTGCCACCATCGCACGCAAGTCACGATTGGTCGCCGCGACAACTCGAACATTTACTTCATGGCCGACGGAAGACCCAACACGCTGCACCACATGGTCTTGTAACACACGAAGTAGTTTGGTCTGAGCCGAAAGGCTCGTATCGCCTATTTCATCCAAAAACAGTGTGCCCCCGCGTGCGAGCTCGAAATACCCCTTCTTGTCTTGCATCGCTCCGGTGAACGCACCCCTTACATAACCAAACAACTCACTCTCGAACAGGGTCTCAACCATCGACGCGCAGTTGCACACCACAAATGGTCCGGAAGAAGCCGGACTTAGATGATGCAGACAATGAGCCGCCAACTCCTTGCCAGTTCCGGTATCGCCGGAAATCAAAATATTCTGGAAGTGCGGTGCTACACGTCGAATCTTGTCGAATACTTCTAACATCAACGGACTCCAGCCGACGATTCCTTCAAACTGAAACGTACGCAGGACGTCATGGTTGATTTTCGCGGCTTGGTGCCGCTCGCGAGCGCTATTCACAAACTTCATCACTCTGAGGCGCAAATTCTCGACCGAGATTGGCTTAGTCAAGTAGTCAGCCGCACCATTTTGTATGGCCTCGACGGCAACTTCCGTCGAGTATTCACTGGTCAGAAGGAGCACATTGATTGTGGGATTTGCCCTGACTATTTTTTCCAGCAGGTCAAAGCCTTGGCAATTAGGCATCACGAGGTCAAGCAAGACCACGTCGGTGGGAATTTCTAAAGCTAGATGCAGCCCCCTCACGGGATCGGTGGAGGTTATAATTTCCAGACCCTCGCCGCTCAATGCATGATCGAGAAACTCGAGAAATTCGGGGGCGTCGTCAATGGCCACAATTCTGACCGGCCGATCAACCGCTGCTGCGCCTTTTGGAATCATTGTCGCTCCTATCAAAGGCCACCTCGCGCGAGGCGGCATTCGCTCTTTTGGCGCGCCTGGTCGAACCTCGGCCCTTTAAGAAGGGCCTCCGGCTACCAGCGACGTTGACACTTGCGATTCAAGAGGGCGGTATAAAACGTACACTACCACCAGGAATTATTATTATCAACGGTTGTTGGCTTGAAGTGTGTCGTAACGATTTACTTCCCAAAAAAACCGCGAATTCCGTCCCTTTCGGTGCAGGCCAAGTTAGGACAGAACTATATATTATGTAGTGCTTGACAGTAACACTTTATAATTCTAAATACCATGACAAGACATCCTCTCAGCGGCCGAACTCGGAGCCACGGGGAAGCGCGTCCCGGCGGCCGGTCCTCCTTTGAGAGGGAGAGGCTGACGGCCTCCGGATCGGAGGCAATCAGGCGGCTTCACAAGAGAGGATTCGCGGGGTCCTGACCCAAGCAGGACCCCGCCCGTTTAAAAGTTTGAGCCAAATTCCGTCAGCGGCCTGTATTTTCAAAATGCGTTGAGACCGGTTTCGTTGATCGAAGTTGCACGGACCGCGTGAATCGCCCGCTTCGTCTTGCGAGGCCTAACCCCTATCGCTTTGTCGCTGCGCGAACGCGTCGGCCTCGGCTAGAAACAGAAGTTCCAGATGGTGGGTGTCGGGCTCAGCAATTTCTTTCACCCAGAGGATAAAGCCAGCCAATCCGTGCTTCTCGGGTAGCGATCCCGCTTTGGTCTTTCCGGTAGTTCGCATTCCTTCGTGTCCACAAGTCACTCACTCCCAACGCCTTCCTAGCCAAATCCTGCGCCTGATCCGTCCGCTCCTTCCGTCAAGGGTTTCCGCTCCGCTCCAATGAACGCCATACCCCGGCGCCCTTGACGGCGCGGACGGACAGGCACCTCCCCCCCGCCATGAAGGAGTTTTGTCTCTTGTGCACCGCTTTGCGGTGCCTCGGAGGCAAACCCAAATTCAACCGAAGGAGATTCATCATGCAACAAACCGAACGAAAACCGCTGTCTAACATCGGACAAGTCGTTGCTACGCCGGGAGCGCTCGCCGCTCTCGAAAAAAGCGGACAGAGTCCGATGGACTTCCTCACGCGTCACGTCACGGGCGATTGGGGAGAGCTTTGGAAAACCAATTCAGTTTGGAGAAAGGCTTCCGCCTTCTCAGCGGCTACAAAACGCCGGAGACCGACTCTGGAAGAGCACACACAACTCTATTGCTCCCTGAAGAGTACTGAGTCATGGAGAAGGAAAGAAGACCAACGAATATGACTACCGCAACTGCCGCACCGCAACCTCCGAGTTTCATCCTGAGTTTTCCTCTCAAGAAATTCCGCTCGTTCGCATCTGCGAATTGAAAACGAATCCGCGACGCCAGTTCGATGAAGCGAAACTGGCTGAGCTGGCGGCTTTTGTTCCAGGGAACAAAGGCCGCGCTATGTGGCGAACTTCTCTAAGCTTCCGCTGCCGCGCGACGACCTCGGCGAGTGGTTATTTTCTGGGCCATGACCATGATGAGTTTCCGGTCGGGCTCGGCTGCTTTGCTCAAGCACTTTCGCAATTTGTGAAGGTAGGCAGCCTGTCTGCCGCTGCTGCCAAAGGCGACGTCGTCCGACATCTTCCTCTTGAGCAGATTTGGCAGATTCGGTGGTTCGTCGCCATCGTAGAACAGCTGGTAAAGCGGGATTTCGAGCGCTCGCGCCAATTTCTCGAGAGTTTCAATCGTCGGCACCGTGTGGCCGTTCTCCACTCGCGAAATGTAGCACCGCAGCAGCCCCGTTTTCTTCTCGATATCGCCTTGAGAAAGTTTTTTGCTCTCCCGCAGCTCCCGCAAACGGTCTCCGATCACCATGATGGCCTCTTTTCTAGGATTGCGAAGTATCGGGGACGGACACGAATAGAGTATTCGTCTAGGCCCGTTTTTCCAAACGAAACCGGATTAAGTTCCCCAATCCTTGTCCACTGCTCGGCTTCCACCCGCAGCTTCGTGACGCCGATGACCCACCCCACAATATCCACTTCTCGCGGATACGCGAAGCGCCGCACTTAGCATTTCGATTTCTGGTGAGGAACCGCGTTCAAATCGCCGTAGAGCATCTCGCACCAACTGCAAATGAGTTCCCCGCGCAGTTCCACGAAATAGATCGGCCGGTGGTCTTCGTCCTCCCATTTGCCCTACACGACCTTGCGTTGATTCTGGTCGATCTGCACTATCGAAAGACCCACGAATCCGTAAACGCTATGACGAAGGTCAAGGTGCTGGAGCAGGCGAATCGGAACCTCACCCCAAATCTTGCCCAGTCTGGCAAGCAGATTGGTGCGATCCAGCTTGAACTGCTTGTCTGATTTCATCGGAATCACGATCGTGTCGTCCGCGCCCGACACCCGCGTGGCCAGCTGCGTCTTCGAGGGCGCGAACATCGCCTGGTCGCGGCCGAAGTCGCTGAGGTTGCAACCGAACGCGGAAAAGATGCTGGACCAATGCACGTTGTAAATCGCCCCCACTTCTTCGGTACTCGGGTTTATCAGCAATTGGTCGAGTGATTTTGAAAGGTCCTGCCGCGCGATGGGGAACGGTCACTTACGTAATTGAGCTCCATTTCGTATCAATTACGGTGCGATCGAAGCGTAAAAATGGATGAGTTGCCCCGGGCGGCCTGGTGTTTCAGAGCCAAACGACAGCAGTGGGGACCAGACTGTCGGCGCAAAGGCCGCGTGGCGGACGCTACCCAACAACGTCGGCAATACTGTTCTCGGTCGGGATAGCCGAACCCTGAAAGATTAGCTCGCTTTGTTGATCTCTTGGGAGTACGTTCAGAACGTCCATACACACCTACCGCCAAGCCGGGTTGGCGACGGCACCTTGTGCATAAGACGACGTCAAGGGCTGAACGACCCTTCTATTTTTCATCCCACAGCGTAGACAAAGAAACCACTACGGAGAGCGTGTTGCCCGTCACAGGAGGCGGCATTATGCAAGAAACAGTCACCTTTAGCGGAACAATCATCGGTGAGGGCCAGCGAGTGGAATGCGAGGTTCGAGCAACCAAGACCACGCTCGTCGGAGACCCACCATTGGTTTCTGGTTACTGGATTGTGGAATCTGACGTAACGGATGGATTGCCGGATGGCAATTACGAATTACTGGTAAACCGCGAAAGAACTCGATTCATGCGCAACGCCGGACGCTTCGTCGCGCGCCCATATTAATTGCTCCGGGGCAGACCATTTGAACAACGTTCTTAATGGTTCCGCATGTCCGGTTTCCGCATGGACCAGGAGCTGTACGCGAAAAATCCCTGGTCAATGCCAGACCAGCGACGTGAGCGCCAGCATCGCAGTAAGATAGCCGGTAACTGAGCCTCCGTACAGTCCCATTGGGTTACGGCCTCTTCGGAAATAAGAAATCGGCATGAGCGGACTGACGGTGAGCAAAACGAGAAATAAGATTGCCGCCACTTTTGGACCACGGCTAGGTTGTGCCATGAGCCAACGACGGACGCTAAGCCGGCGAATGTTGCGGCGCAGCCAGCAGGAATTAGCAGGAATCGGCTATTCCTCGCTTAAAGCTTTCATGGATTGCGTTCTTTCTAAATGGAAGGGGCGCCCCGTTCGAGAGGCGCCCCATCGTAAAGTCAGGATTTCGTCAAATCCTGCCAAACAGATTGCAACAGCAAAAAGCATAGCACTCGTGCGGGGCATCCGTCTGTCTACAATTGCAAATTCCGGCCCTCACGAGTATTAGTCTCCACTTCTTCAGAACCATGCCGGACCGTCCTGCTACCAAAGCGACTAGGGATGGCCGGGCCGAGACTGCGGTTGGCGCGGTGGTTGCTGTTTCTGCTGGATCTGCTGGCGTTGTTGTTCGTGGTGTTGCTCGAGTTGTTGCGTCTGCTGCTGGTGGCGCTGCTCTGTTTGCTGCCTTCTGGTGTCGTTTGTATTGTGTTGTGTATTGTGTTGCGCCAGATGCTGATGTTCTTGTTCCTGTTTTTGCTGGAGTTTCTGATGTTCCTGTTCCTGTTTGGCGTAGAGCTTCTCCTGCTGCTGCTGGTACTTCTGATCGAGCTTGGAGTTGCCCGTGTTTGGAGAAGCGAACCGCTCGTGAGGGGAGAGTTCGTTGGCATGCGTTGGACGGCCCGCATTCGGCGGTCGGTCGGAATTCGCTTTGCGATTGGCGGGCGGCTCGTACCGCCCTCCCGCTTCTCGGGCCGCCATTGTGTTGGGGTCGTGGAAAGCTCCAGGCCGCGAAGTCGCCGCTACGGGCGGTTTACCTCGGTTTACGGAGGCGCGCAATTCCCGGTTGGAGCGGGCTTCTTCAAAATGTTGATGCTGCGCCCCAACTGGCCGGATATGGCGCTCGCGGCTCGCAGCCTCTTCTTCGGCGCTGGGTCGTTCGTTAA
>Ga0247667_1000299_pt1 | contig 12969 bp, 12 predicted proteins | sample CNK08_metaG_FD_183027 | JGI IMG/M metagenome (GOLD analysis project Ga0247667, IMG submission 183027) | Soil microbial communities from Purdue University Martell Research Forest, Indiana, United States - CNK08 | ecosystem: Environmental > Terrestrial > Soil > Temperate forest > Bulk soil... | reverse complement strand
CTCGGCCTCGAAGTCGTTCTCCCCGACGGCTCTCTCGTCCACCTCGGCGGAAAAACCCTCGACTCTCCCGGCTACGACCTCCTCGGCGTTTTCGTTGGCTCCGAAGGCACTCTCGGCATCGCCACAAAAATGATTCTCCGCATCGTCAAGCGCCCTGAATCCGTGCAAACTCTCCTCGCCGCCTTTCCCTCCACCAACGAAGCCGGCGCCGCCGTCAGCAGCATTATCGCCGCAGGCATGCTCCCAGCAGCCATCGAAATGATGGACCGCCTCGCCATACAGGCCTCCGAAGCCGCCGTCCACGCCAACTATCCGATGTGCGGCGCGCTCCTCCTCGTCGAGCTCGATGGCCCCGTCGCCGAAGTCGAATCCCTCATGGCCGATGTCAACAAAATCTGCCGCGCTCACGCCGCTTCCGAAATTCGCGTCGCCCAATCCGAAGCCGAGCGCGCCCTCGTCTGGAAAGGCCGCAAAGCCGCCTTCGCCGCCATGGCCCGCATCTCTCCCAACTACATCGTCCAGGACGGCGTCATTCCCCGCACCGCTTTACCCCGCGTCATGAGCCAAATCGACCAGTTGAGCAAGGAAAAAGGCCTGCGTGTCGCCAACGTCTTCCACGCGGGCGATGGCAATCTGCATCCCATGGTCCTCTATGACCGCCGCATCCTCGGCCAGGAACAAGCCGCCGAAGCTCTCTCCAATCTCATCCTCGAAATTTGCATCGCCGCCGGCGGCTCCATCACCGGCGAACACGGCGTCGGCGAAGACAAAAAATTAATGATGTCCAAAATGTTCGCCGAACCCGACCTCGCCACCATGCAACGTGTCCGCTGCGCCTTCGATCCCCTCCAACTCTCCAATCCCACAAAAGTTTTCCCCACCCCGCGCCTCTGCGGCGAAAAACCCGGCGAATACAAGCCCCATCCTCTCGAATCCGCCGGCATCGCCGACCGCTTCTGATGTCATTCAAATGGAAAGAACGGGAATCGCACTACGCGGTGTTAAGGACACGCCTACAATCGCTCCGTGCCATCTTTTCAAGTGGAGCTAGCGGAGAAACCTACCGCGCCCTGTTCGACGACTTCCTCGCGAAGAACGAGTTTGGCCTGGCCCTAGACATCCTTTGTGATTTTCTCTTGGACCCCGAGACCCGTCCGGTCACCGAGACGGAACTGAAGGACATCGTTGGACTTCGCGTTCTAATGGAAGTCGACGACCAATACTTCTTGCGACTGCAAGACAAGCGCCAGTATTCTGGGAATTCCGGCTCTCAATAGCGCCACAATGTGCGCACCCTTGACTTTGAGGATTCCCCTACCTACATTGATTTCATCGTGGCAAAGACCGTCAAAGACGAAATTATCGAGCAAGTGGACCGCTTGGCCGCTCCTCACCAACGCAAGGTTCTGGATTTCGCGCGCCGCCTGACCGAACCCACAGGAACACCAGTCCGGAACCTCATGCGCTTCGCTGGTTGCATTGATCCCGCCGATCTCGACGCCATGTCGCGCGCTATCCAGGAAGGCTGCGAAAAGATCGAGCCGAATGCCTGGTAGAATCCTTCTCGACAGCAGCAACCCCATTACCGTTGCATCGTTATATCCTTACTGTTAGCATGAGAGGTGCCATGAAAATGAAGAAAAAGCCGACGCTAGAAAAGGCCGCCCGCGAGATTACCGCGGTGATTGAAAAGTTCCTCAGTTCCCTTCCGCCGGAGGAACAGGAGCGGCGAGTCGACAACTTCGAGAGAGCCGCAGTCAAGCTGTACCGCGCGAAGCGCGCCACCACCGCAAAGCGTCGTTATACCCCTTCGACCCGGGCAGCAGCCCGATCTCGTCAATAAGTATCTTCGCAAAACCACCTTCATCCCCGGTTTTTAGCGTGAGTCTGACAGCATTCAACAGTTTCATCCGCTTTTGACGCGCAGCAATGTCGATAGGCCGTTTCCTGCCCCGTTGCTTTTCCTCCGCGATTAAATTCTTTAGATCCTCATCTTTGGCCATGAGCCGTCTCGAACCTGAGAACCTTCTCTCACATAGTCTCAGATATCTTAATATATCTAATATCTATCAGTATACTTCAGTGAAGGCCACCAGCCTCGCTTTTCGAGGCAGGGCTTCGCCTCACGGGCGCCCATCTATCGCTCTTCCAATACCACGTCCACGGTGTCCCCCACTTCTTTCCCGATCGCTCGCCGTATCTCTGCTCTCACAGGCAGCTTGTGCGTCCCATCCCCCAGCGTCATAAAAGAACTCCGAAATGGATGACCATCAATCTTCCCCCGCACCTTCACCAATCCACGCGTCCCAAAAAACTTCACTGAACCTGGCCACACCACATACGTCCATCCACCCTTCTTCGGACTCTTCTTCAATTTCGCCCTAAATTTTTTTGTTCAGCATGATCTTCGAACTCTTCCCTCATTCTTCGAACGCTTGAGACCTCTGAGCCCTGGACTCTTCACGCCTTTCGTCTCACACGAAATATTCTCTACCCAAGATTTGCGTTGGTCTCTACAGCAAATGAAATTCCTCCCCACTTCCCTCTTGACACTCGATAACTCCTCGCCCATAATACGAACTGGGCAATATCACGCGTTGTGCCCGGGAACGCCAATCTCCTGATTGGCGTTTTTGTTTTGGTGGCACAGGCTTCAGCCTGTGCGCTTTTTGCAGCCAGTGCAGTGCCGCTCGCGCACAATCGAGGCGCCTCATCAGCAAACCGGCTGACCATCGACTTCGAAAACTACATATTTTTTTGCACAATTTTAGTGCAATTCTAAGCCATTTAGAATCAACACTTGCAGGAGTCCCCGCAACTGTTGATTCCAAACAACTTACAGAAATGCTAAATTATTTAGAATCAACACTTACGAAAAACCGAGGGGGAGAGGCAGTTATGGTTAACCAGATTCCCAAACTAAAGACATCGCCTCCTGGCGGCTTCTCTCCACCGCGGGTCGCAAAGCACGGTTCAGGTGCCCCGCAGCACCGTGCGTCGGACTCACCTTGACGCCGCGCTACCGTTGTAATGTACTGAGTCTCTCAAATGCCCACGACGCCCCTCGACATCGAACACGAATTCCGAGCAATCCTGTCCCCTGATTCCATCCGTGTGGCCACCGCGGCCGACGCAGTTTGCGGCGTTCAACCGCGTCTTATCCTCGAACCCTCCAACGAACAACAACTCGCCGCTGTTCTTAGTCTCGCAAATGACTCAAACCTTGCCGTGGTCCCGCGTGGGGGCGGCACGAACCTCACCTGGGGCAATCCCCCACAACGCGCGGATCTCATTCTTTCCACCGCACGCCTCAACAAAATCATCGAGCACGTCTGGGCCGACCTCACTGTCAGCGTCGAAGCCGGCTGCACCATTCAGAAATTGCAATCCGCTCTCGCTCAACACGGCCAGCGCCTCGCCTGCGATCCACTCTGGCCCGAGCAAGCGACCATCGGCGGCATTCTCTCAACAAACGACAGCGGCGCACTCCGTCTTCGTTTCGGCCCGCTCCGCGATCTCATCATCGGCGTGACCATCGCTCTCCCCGATGGCACTCTCGCCTCCAGCGGCGGCAAAGTCGTAAAAAATGTCGCCGGCTACGATCTTCCCAAGCTCGCGACTGGCGCTTTCGGAACGCTCGGTGTGATTACTCGCGCCGTCTTCCGCGTCCATCCCCTCCCTCGAAACACGCGAACCCTTTCCATCTCCGCTGGTACTCTCGAAAAAATGCAGCAACTCATCCTCGCTGTGCAGGATTCCCAACTGGCTCATACCGCACTCCAAACGCGTATCGCGCAAGATGCCGAGCCCGTTGTGGACATCCTCTTCGAGGGCACGGAAGCAGGCATCGCCGCACAGGAAGCACAACTTCGAGAAATCGCCCGCCCTACTCCCGTTCTCGACGCCCCATCCACCGTCTGGAACGCATCGCAAGAGCTTTGGAACTCTGCTGATTCCGCCGCTTCCGCAATGGCAAAAACCACCACACTCCCAGCCTCGATTGCGCGCACCGTCGAATCCGTGCAACGAACGGCAAGCGCCCGCAAAACGCGCTGGAAGTTGGCGGTGCAAGCCACTGGCATTGGTTGGCTCCGCTTGGAAGGTGCGCCAGAGAATCTCCACTCTGTTCTTTCGGATCTTCGTTTAGAGCTTGAAGCCAGCGGCGGCTCACTCGTGGCATTTCATCATCCCGCAGGCATGTCGCCCCTCGACGCATGGGGAAAACCCGGCGACGCCCTTCGCCTCATGCGCGCCGTAAAAAATCAGCTCGATCCAAAAAACACGCTGAATCCCGGCCGCTTTGTGGGAGGCATCTGATGTCCGACTCTCCGGTCTCAGCCCCTCTCCCAAGCGCGTTCGACGCGCATCACCCACCGTCGAACGAAATCATCGATAAGTGCGTTCATTGCGGCTTTTGTCTCCCCGTTTGCCCCACCTACGTCCTCTGGAACGAAGAGATGGACTCGCCACGCGGCCGTATCTACCTCATGAAAATCGCCAGCGAAGGCGCCGCCACCATCAACCCACAGTGGGTCAGCCATTTCGATTCTTGCCTTGGCTGCATGGCCTGCATGACCGCGTGCCCTTCCGGCGTCGACTATGGAAAATTAATCGAAGCTACTCGCGCTCAGATCGAACGCCATCATCCGCGCACCCTCGGCGAAAAACTCCATCGCCGCTTTCTCTTCGCAATCTTCACGCACCCGGATCGCCTCCGCCTCCTTCGCTGGCCGCTACTAGCGTATCAAAAATCCGGCCTGCAATCGCTCGTCCGCAGCGTGGGCATCCTTAAACTTTTTCCAAAGCGCCTGCAATCCATGGAAGCGCTGATGCCGACGCTTGCGAAAAATGAGCACGTCCCGGAAATCACACCAGCACAAGGCACGCAACGCCGCCGCGTCGGCCTGCTGCTCGGCTGCGTGCAGCGCGAATTCTTTCCCCAGGTAAACGCCGCCACCGCTCGCGTCTTAGCCGCCGAAGGCTGCGAAGTCGTCGCCCCGAAAGACCAACCTTGCTGTGGCGCTTTGATGGTTCACTCCGGAGAAGAAGAAGGCGCACTCGCACTGGCAAGAAAAACCATCGACGTCTTCGAGCGCGCAAACGTAGACACCATCGTCACCAACGCCGCGGGCTGCGGCTCAAATGTGAAGGAATACTGCCATCTGCTTCGCGACGATCCGAACTACGCAGATCGTGCGAAAGCCTTCGCCGCAAAATGCAAGGACATCACTGAAGTTCTCACCGAACTGCCGCCGCGCGCCGCAAGAAATACTCTCCGCCTGCGCGTGGCGTTCCACGATTCCTGCCATCTCCAACATGCCCAAGGCGTCCGTTCTCAGCCCCGCCAATTGCTCTCCGACATCCCCGGCATCGAGCTCACCGAAATCCCAGAAAGCGCCATCTGCTGCGGCTCCGCAGGCATCTACAATCTAGTCCAGCCCGGCGCCGCAAACGCCCTCGGCGATCGCAAAGCTCTGCTAATAACCCCGCTCAACGCCAATGTCGTCGCCACAGGCAATCCTGGTTGTCTCTTACAGTTGCAATCTTCCTTGGCTCGTCTCGGCCTCAAGACTCCCGTCGTTCATACGATCCAAGTTCTCGACGCTTCCATCCGCGGCAAGCCATTGTAGGGGCACGATATATCGTGCCCTCTTGCCGTCGCCGCGTCCCATGAATTCCCAAATTTGCTGCAGCCAAATCTACGCCGCCTTCTTCGTCCACGCTCCAAGGATCAGTCCCATCAGGAACAGTCCGACGAGCGAATAAAACTCATTGATAGCGAACAACTGCATTGGCCGCATCTCGTACATGTAGGTCGTATACGTCATCGGCCCGACGAAACCGATCCACAACAGAATTCCCACCGCCGCGCCCCTCGCCGCGGTGTTCGCGTTCCGCCACGTGCAGATCTGCGCCAGCACAAATGCAATCAAAATATTCAGCGCAAACGTGATGATGTACGGCAACACAGGATTCATGGCTTTGGCCTGTTCTTCAGTCAAATGCTCGAGCGCCATCCACGGCTTGCTGAACAAAAATCCATACCACACCGCGCCGAGCAGCCAATACACGACCGCCGAGACGACTACTGCCGCGTAATTTGTTTTCATCGTTTCCTCCTCGTTCGCATCTCCATCTCAGTCATGTTCACCGATAGGCCCGCACAAAAAAGTACACCGTCATTCCCGCACCCACCAGAATCACAAAACCTCTGATCCACGTTTGCGGGAGTTTTTGCGCATAGTGCGCTGCGAAATATCCGCCCAAGATCGCTCCCAATATCATCACGATCGCCTGCGGCCAGACGATTGCTCCGCTAATTACAAACGTGATTGTCGCCACTCCGTTAATCACTCCGCCGAGCACCACCTTCAGCGCGTTCATGTCGTGAATGTCCGTCATGCCCAGCGCGGCCAGCATCGCCAGATTCATGATGCCAATTCCTCCGCCGAAGTACCCGCCATAGACGGCGACCGCCAGCTCGAAAATCGCCGCGCCCGCCAATGCCGCGTTGCTTGCATCATGAGAGATGCTCGCCGAAATGCGCCCGGTGAGGTGTTTGCCGAACGCAAACAAAAGCGTCGCCCCCAGCAATAGCCATGGCAATACTTTCAAGAAAGTCTGCCCCGGTGTCTTGATCAGAAGCAATGCCCCCGCAAGCCCGCCAATCACGCTGGTCAGGATCAACGGAATCATGACGCGCCGCGAAATACTCAAGCGATTCCAGTACGCCCCTCCGCTTGCCGTCACGCCCACCCAGAGCGCCAGCGTGTTTGTGGCGTTCGCAGGCACGGGCGCCACCCCCGTGAACAGCAGCGCAGGAAACGCAACAAAACTTCCGCCGCCGGCGACGGCATTGATCGCGCCGCCCAGCGTACCGGCAAGAAACAGAAAGATAGCGTGTGCAATGGTCAAGCCCGCTTTCTATCACGATTCGAGCCCCTCGCTCCAGATGTCATTCGAACGACGTCGCTACGCCGGTCCCCTCCTTGCAGGCTGTTTCACCCCGTCCCCATTTCGTTGTATCTTGATTTGCCTAAACTACACTCCCGTGGGAGCTACCGCCGTGGCCAATGCCCAGGTAAAGAAATCCGGCAAGCGCAAGTCCGCTGCCTCACGCTCCGACAAGTGCGTCACCGAAGCGCAAATCGCCGTTCATTGGAAAGAAGAAGAATATTTTTATCCTTCCAAAAAATTCAAAGCGCAGGCCAATCTTTCCGATCCTGCTTTCGTAAGAAAATTCAGCGAAAAGAATTTTCCAAAATGTTTCGACATCTACGCCAAACTTCTCGACTGGGACAAGCCCTGGCGCAAGACGCTCGACGCATCCAATCCTCCCTTCTGGAAATGGTTCGTCGGCGGAAAACTGAACGCCTGCTACAACTGCGTCGACCGCCATCTCGCCGGCCACAAGAACAAAGCCGCCTTGATTTTCGTCCCCGAACCCGAAGGCGAACCCGCCGCCGTCATCACCTATCAAGAACTCTACAAGCGCGTGAACGAAGTCGCCGCCATGCTCCGCGATTTTGCGGGCCTCAAAGCTGGCGACCGCGTCACCATCCACATGCCCATGATCCCCGAGCTGCCCATCACCATGCTGGCGTGCGCCCGTCTTGGCGTCATTCACTCCGTCGTCTTTGGCGGCTTCAGCGGAGAAGCCTGCGGCCTTCGCGCCGCTGATTCCGGCAGCCGCGTGCTGATCTATGCCGACGGCTATCATCGCAATGGCAAATGGGTGGATCACAAGCCGAGCGCGGATATCGCGGTCGAAACCGCAAAAAAAGAAGGCCAGAGCATCGACAAAGTTCTCTTCTGGAGGCGCTACCAAGGGCACTACCGCTCGGAATCCCCGATGATCATTGACCGTGATTTCTTCGTGGACGACGTCCTCAAGGACTACCGCGGCCAAATCGTCGAGCCCGTCTCGCAGGACGCCGACGCCCCGCTGTTCCTCATGTACACCAGCGGCACAACGGGCAAGCCCAAGGGCTGCCAGCATCGCACCGGCGGCTATCTCGCCTACGCCGCGGGCACTTCAAAGTATTACCAGGACATTCATCCCGGGGACGTCTACTGGTGCATGGCCGATATCGGCTGGATCACCGGCCACTCCTACATCGTCTACGGCCCACTGGCACTCGGCGCCACGAGCGTTCTTTATGAAGGCGTGCCTCAGTACCCCGATGCCGCGCGTCCCTGGCGCATCGCCGAGCGTCTCGACGTCAACATTTTTCACACTTCGCCCACCGCCATCCGCATGCTCCGCAAAGCCGGCGGCGACGAGCCGAAAAAGTACAACTATCATTTCAAGCACATGACCACCGTGGGTGAGCCGATCGAGCCGGAGGTTTGGCGCTGGTATTACGAAACGGTTGGCAAAGGGGAAGCCGTCATTGTCGACACCTGGTGGCAAACCGAAACCGGGGGCTTCCTCTGTAGCACGAAACCCGCTCTCGATCCCATGAAGCCCGGCAGCGCCGGCCCGGCTGTACTCGGCATTTATCCTGTCATCTGGGACGAGAATGGAGAAGAGGTCAAGCCAGGCTCGGGCAAAGCCGGAAATATCTGCATTCGCAATCCATGGCCGGGCATCATGCAAACCATCTGGGGCAGCTCCGAGCGCTTCGTCAATCAGTACTACAAAAAGTACTGCAAAAATCCCGATAGCAAAGACTGGCGCGATTGGCCGTACTACGCCGCCGACGGCGCCGTTCTTCCCGCCGACGGCTATTACCGCATCCTCGGCCGCGTCGACGACGTGATCAACGTCGCCGGCCACCGCCTCGGCACCAAGGAAGTCGAATCCGCCTGCCTCAGCGTCACGGAGGTTGCCGAAGCCGCGGTCGTGCCTGTCGTCGACGAAATCAAAGGCCGCGTCCCGGAAGTCTACATTTCTCTCAAGCCCGGCGTGCTCCCGACGAAAGCCGTGAAAGACAAGGTTATCTCGACTATTGAAACCATCATCGGCAAAATCGCTCGTCCCAAGCAGATCCATGTCGTTCCGGACATGCCGAAAACGCGCTCCGGAAAAATCATGCGCCGCGTTCTCGCCGCCATCTCCAATCATATGGACACGGGTGACATCACCACGCTCGCCAATCCGGATATCGTCGCCCAGATTCGCGAGATCGTGCAGGGCCGCACCGCAGGCCCTCTGCAAGAAGGCCCGGAAGACATCAAACTTTTCGGCGAAGAAAAGTAGCAGTAGGCTAGAGCAGCAATCAGAATTAGAAATACTAAGGAGACGTCAATGACCTCGATTTCAAGAAGAGTGTTCCTTAAAGATGCTGCGACGACCGCGGCCGCAGCCAGTTTCCTATCCGCAAGCTCATTCGAACTTCACGCTAATCCTCTCGGTCTGCCCATCGGCTGCCAGACTTGGCCAGTGAGAGACGGCATCGCCAAGGATTTTCCCGGAACGATTAAACAGCTCGTTGCGGCCGGTTTTCAAAACATCGAACTGTGCTCGCCCGTGGGCTACGCCGACTCCGGCTTCGGCGGCCTCGCAAAATACAAAGGTTCCGAGCTGCGTGAAATGTTGAACGATTGGGGCGTCACCTGTATCAGCTCGCACTTTGGCATGGACGAACTCAGAAAAAATCAGGACGACCGCATCGCCTGGGCCAAGGACCTCGGCCTCCAACAAATGCTCGTCGCCAGCCTCAGTGGCCCCAAAAAACCCACCATGGACGATGTGAAACGCGCCGCCGATGAATACAACAAAATGGGTGAAAAGGCCGCCGCCGCAGGCATCCGGCAGGGCCTTCACAATGAAAACTTCGAAACCTCTTCCGTGGACGGCAAGCGCACCTACGACATCCTGATCGGTCTTCTCGATCCCAAATTTGTCAATTTTCAGTTTCAAATCTCCACGATCAGCGAAGGGTTCGACGCCGCGGAGTATTTCATGAAATATCCCGGCCGCTTCTTCTCCATGCACGTCCAAGGCTGGTCCGCCCCGAGCAAGAAAATCATGCCGGTGGGACAGGATACTCTCGACTGGAAGAAAATCTTCACCGCGGCAAAAACCGGCGGCGTAAAAAACTACTTCGTCGAAATGAACCTCGACTTCATGAAAGCCAGCGTCCCCTACCTTCGCGAACTCCAAGTCTGACGGGAACGTTCGCCGCCTCTCGAGGCGGAAAATCCGGCGGAGCCACAGTTTCCAATTAATGCGTTATACAGCCAAGTGGATATTTTCGAGTGCGCGGAACCCACAGAGCGGATATATAATCAAGGCCCAATCGGGCCGGTCGGAGGTCTGTATGCGGCGGCCACTTTATACGATCCTCACTTCGTTCCTGCTCGCCACTATCCTCTTGCACGCCCAAGACAGTAAAACCCAGTCTCCCGAATCTGGAGTGCTTTCTACCAGTGGCGCCGACGCCACAATCCTAAGCCTCCTTCAGCAGAGCCATGACTTGGGTCAGCAGTTGCCGGTGTCGTTGCGTCTCATGAATTTGCTGCCTCAACAAGCTCAAATGGTTTCGCGATTGCGGCCCGACCTGGGGCGCGAGTGGGCCAACGAACTGTTCACATTGTCGTTTCAAACGAAAGGTGCCCAACGCTCATTCGTGCAGAATTCCACCTTGCGTATGCTGATACGATTGGATCCTGAACGAGCTTTAGAATTGCTTCATAGCCTGAGTTTCGAAGAACCTATGCCGAAGTGGGCCATCTCGCCGCCCGAGATGCAGTTGGTTCAAGAAGTATTCGAGGTGTTGGCTACGCGCGATGGAGCAAGCGCGCTGCCCTTGCTGGAGCAAGAAGCAGAGCGCCTAGGCGTCCAGGGGCACTACCCTTACGCTGCGCTGGGGTATGCCTCGATGCGGGCTACTTCAAAAGACTGGGGCAGCGATAATCAACGTGCAATTCGGTTGCTTCAGTCAGTTTTGCAGCCGGCATTCGCGAGATACAGTCAGAATGCTCACAGCTATCTCGATGATATGGAGTTTGGAGAGATGCTCCAAGTGCTTGCCGGCGGCCTGCCACTTGATTCGGTGCAGCCGGCTTTACGAATGCTGGTAAAGAACTTGCTCGCAACGGACACCCGCAAGTACCAGTTTGAAGCGGAAGTGTACACGAGTGACGGTCAGACCGCGAAGGTGCACAACACGATCGATGCAACGATAGTGTTTTTCGGAACGCTGATCAACCGGGATTCCGAACTGGCCGAGCAGTTGAAATCAACAAGGCCGGAGTTGCAAACGGCCCTGGAATACGCCAAAAATGGCCGGCAAGGCTCGCTAGTGTTTGGACCAGGGCGGCAACCACAGAGCATGAAATCTCAGGGCCCAGGCGCCGAAACCCGCATGGATGCAGTGCGCCTTTCGCATATCAACCCCGAAGCGGCGATAACGAAGGCCGAGCAATTGCCAGACGACGACAAGCGTGCGAGCACGATGATGGATGTCGCGCGGGGGATCGCGGGTGATTATCCGGAACGAGCAGCGAAATTGATTGCCGAAACCCAAAGCGGAAACAAGCCTACTGATGAGCAGCTGCACTTGAACTTGATTTCCGCCCAAGCCTTCGTCGCGGCGGCACAAAACAGGAAGGACGAATTGGATGAATTGCTAAAGAGCGGGTTTGAGTCAGCTAACCACATCCTTTTGGAACAGCAGAGAACCGGCGACATTCATTTTGTCGCTGGTTTAGCACCCCTGGTCCAGATAGGCATCCAAAACGATCCAAACTTGACGGTCACCTTTATTGAAGGTCTTTCACCATCGTACCTGAAAGCAGAGCTTCTGCTGGGAGCCGCCTCGGCATTGGGCATGCGAATGCGGCTGCCATTTAGTTCGCGACCGCAACAAAGAGTAGAAAAACTGCCGGAGGCCCAGCGTTAGACCTTTCGGCAAATTCTTGTGACCGGCGAACGGGCTACTCCTCAGCGCGGCTGACTCCTGATAAGTTAGGTTGGCGAAGATCTGAAGCAACTCCCTCCAAATGGGTCAAGTAAAGTTCTCGCTGTGTCGCCGCGCTCCCACAATCGTGGGCGCCCCAACACGCCTCGGCAATCCAGGCCGCGCCAGCCTCCGATGCTAAGCAACTGAATATTGGGCACTTCAGTCTGTCACGCCCGCCAGACCCACGTGGTCTGCGGCTTGCAATCTTCCACTCGCGGCTCTTTGAGTGGAGGGGACCATGTCATGTTTCGCAGGCAACTTGTTCAAGATTCTGTGTACGCGCTTTGTCCTGGCGCTTCTGGCAGCGACTACGATCCTCGCCGGACTGTCTGACGGACAGAGTGACAACTGTCCGCCGCAGGTTGGCGAAGGCTCGTTGCTGTACCGCTCGCCCATCTCCGGCCGCTACGAGTCCGTGGCGCTGGTCCATACGGATGCAACGGTGGAGGTACGCGGCCTGGTCGCCACAGCCACGGTGACCCAGCAATACGTCAACTCCAGCACCGCGCCTATCGAAGCTGTTTACATTTTCCCTCTGCCGCATGACGCGGCTGTATACGACATGGAAATCCGCATCGGCAATCGGGTGATTCGAAGCGAAATCCACGAACGCGCGGAAGCCAAGCGCATCTATCAAGCAGCGAAGTCCGAAGGCAAGCGCGCCGCCTTGCTGGAGGAGGAGCGACCCAACATCTTCACGGCATCCGTCGCGAACATCATGCCTAACGACCGTATCGATGTGCGGCTGCGGTATGTGGAACCACTGCGTTGGGAAGAAGGGCGAATACGACTGGTTTTTCCGATGGTCGTAGGTCCGCGCTACATTCCCGGAACGCAGGCAGTGGATCACACTGGAACCGGATGGGCTTCTGATACAGACGCTGTGCCCGACGCGTCGCGGATCACGCCAATTGTCCGGAATCCGGAGAGCCGTTCCGGTCACGACATCTCGGTCGCAGTTGATCTGGACTCGGGCTTCGAAGCTGCAGCCGTAAAGAGCGTTTCTCACGCGGTCAACGTCCGCCGTTTGGCGGATGGCCGACAGCGCGTGGAACTTGCC
>Ga0247667_1000295_pt1 | contig 13048 bp, 22 predicted proteins | sample CNK08_metaG_FD_183027 | JGI IMG/M metagenome (GOLD analysis project Ga0247667, IMG submission 183027) | Soil microbial communities from Purdue University Martell Research Forest, Indiana, United States - CNK08 | ecosystem: Environmental > Terrestrial > Soil > Temperate forest > Bulk soil... | reverse complement strand
CGACTTCATCGACGCGGTCTCCGTACACGAGGGCGAGCCCTTCCGGATCGTCCGTCAGCCGGATCCGCACCTCGAGCACGAGGAGCTTCCTGGATGCGCTGACAGCCCGGTGGTCGCCTACTACGCCTTCGCAGTCCTCAAGGACAGCGGCCGCGTGGTTTTCGAGGTGATGTGGCCGGCCGACGTCGACGGGATCCGCAAGCGATCACGCGCGAAGGACAGCGGTCCCTGGGTCACTGACTTCGAGGCCATGGCGCTCAAGACGGTGACGCGGCGGCTGCTCAACCGCGGCAAGGTGCGACTGTCGGCACAGATCGCGGAAGCCATCCACGAGGACGAGGCGCGCGAGCTCGGCTTCGACCGGCCGGAGATCCTGGCCAGCCTGGCTCCAGCTGCGCCCGCCGCCAAGGAGACGAAGAAGGGCAAAGAGACCAAGGAGACGCCAGCAGCTGCAGAGGGCGGCGGGGTCGGATCGATGGAGGCAACTGGTCAGTCTGTGGCTGGCCAGCCTGAGACGACCCGTACGGAGCCGTCCTCTGCAGCGCCGGCGGATCCGACCAAGGACCCAGCTGCGCCGGGCAGCATCCTCAAGGAACCACCGGCCGCGGCGGATCCCGGGGCAGCGTTCCGGCGGTGACGAATCGCACTGAGCGAATTCGCCGAACGACCACGTTCGCGGTCGTGGAGCGTCTCCGCGCGATCGAGCCGCATCCGGATCCAAGGATTGAGCGCCTTGAGATCGTCGAGCTGACGTCCGGTGTCCGACTGGTCACTGGCAAGCACTATCGCGCAGGCGACCTCGGGATATACATTCGGCCAGGCGCACTGATCCCTGGCTGGCTTGCCGAGCAGCTGTGGCTTGTTGGCCGAAAACGAGCGCACGCCTGGTTTGAAGTCCGTGAGATTCCAATCGGCCTCGGCGATGGGATCAAGGTCAACAGTCCAGGCCTGTGGTGCGGGCAGTTCTACAAGCACGACACGTCTGCGGAGAGCCTCGAGCACTTCGCTGATATGGCGGCCGCCGGCGGTGTTGTCGGCATGCGAGGCGAGCAGGAGGGCTGGATCTCCTGGCCTTACTGGCGTCTCGAATGGCGGGAAGGATTCACGCTCGACGGACACCTCGGGATCGTCGAGGCGATCGAACCGGAGCACGTCATTCGGCACAACCCGGCGTTCACAGCGCGCGTTCGTCAAACACGCCCACGTAGCTCAGTCGAAGAGCACCGGCTCGTTAAGCCGGAGGTCGCAGCCAAGACCACAGAGGTGGTCGGTCCGGCCCTTCGGGGCCTGGCCGATGCCTCAGCGGTAGAAGCCTCGGGTGCAACTCCTGCCGTGGGCTCCACATGAACGCACGCGACGAGCGGCAGCGGGTCAAGCGCGAGGCAGGCGTGCGCGTGCAGCGGCATCGCTGGGACCTCGAGGCCAACCCGAGCTTTGAAGAGCGCCGGCTGATCCTCGCGTCCGGCGATATGGTCGCCGCTCAGAGCGAGCAGCGGGGCGGCCGCCTCATCTTTCATGGGCTCTACCTCCCGCGCCAGGTCATACCCGGCGGTGAAGCGCTGGCCGTTGTCTGCAAGCACGACCACGACTCGATCGCCGAGGCGCTCGACTGCGCCGGGCTACTCGGAACTGTCATGCCGATCCACATCGTGCCCGAGGCGGTGGCCGAGTCATGAGCTTCACCCCCGACCAGTACCGGAACCATCCTTCACCGGCGCTGCGCCGTGCATTCCTCCGTGGTGGCTATGCGCGTGTTGCCGGACTGACGCTCGACGACAACCAGTATCGCCAGGTCCTCGTCACGAAGCGGGCGCGCCGCGGCTCGTGGTCAGAGGCTTACTCGCTCGCCTGGGCCGTCGGATGGCGAGAGGTTGACCGGAAGAAGAAACCGGCTGAGCTGGCAGCTACCAGCGCTGATGAGGGAGTTGCCACGTGAAGCGATACAGCGAGACACCGGATCCGGACCCGAAGCCCGACGACAAGCCGGAGGGCGGCGGAGAGAGCACAGGAAGCGAGGAAGATGGCAGCTGAACGGATTCCTCGTAAGAAAGCGATCGCGGAGGCGGTCATCGTGGCTGACTTTGCCGAGACCGCGCTGGTCCACGGCTACCACGTGACTAGTCACACGGTCACCCACAACCACGAGCGAGACGAGACGAAGCTCTCAGTCTCGTTCGTCAAGAGCTCCGGAGCGGAGAAGCAGACCGTCCTCAAGTTGAAGCCCGGTGGCAAGAGCGATGAGGAGGATGAGAACTGAGCTCATCCAGGAAGGAGGACGTCGGGGCAGTGTGCTCGGACGTCCTCCACGTCCTTTCCACGCGCTTTCCAGCAGATGGCTCCTGATGGGTCCGCGCATCCGCACCCTCAAACCCGAGATCTGGCACTCGGCCGATTTCCTGCGCCTCTCGTGGCTCGGCCGACTTGCGTTCGTGACGCTGATCACCCAAGCCGACGACGAGGGGCGCCTCAAGACCGACGCCGTGACCTTGTCGACGTTCTTGGTGCCTGCGGTGGCTGAAGAGGTCGAGGCTCAGCTGCTCGTCATGGAGGACCGCGGCATGGTGCGCAGATACGGAGGACGTGATCGGCAGCGCTACCTACAGGTTGTCAACTGGCGTGCACATCAACGTATCGACCGCCCAACGAAATCCGCAATTCCGCCACCGCCGATCTCAAAACCTCGTCGAGCCCTCGGCGACTCCTCGCGCTCTCGCGCGCGCCCGCGGATCAGATCAGATCAGACCGGATCGGAAGGGATCAGACCAGAACCCCCTAAAGGGTCCCCCGTCGCAAACGGCGACGCTCTCATCCTCACCGCTCCGATTTCTCTGCCCAGGGCGGAGCAGGTCTTCGAGGCCTGGCGACAGCGATGGCATCCGACAGCGAGGTTCACGCGCGAGCGTCACGCCAAGACGGATGCTCGATTGCGCGCAGGTTGGTCAGTTGAAGACCTGGTTCTTGCAGCCACAGAGGGCTGTGCGAATGATCCCTGGGCGGAGAGGAATGCGGGCCTGAACAACGACCTCAAAAACCTGCTGCGGGATGACAGCACAGTCGAGAAGTTCCTCGAGCTGGCCAGGGCTCCGCTCTCACAGCGAGTCATTCCAGGCAAGAGCAGGGCGGCGCAGCTGGACAGGGTCTATGCCGAGGCGCAGCGCGACGCTCGCGAGGCTGGTCGATGAATCACACGGAATGGCTGGAGGTCGGACGCAAGGAACTAGCCCTCTGGCCGAACCAGCCGTGGGAGCCGACGACGATGGCGGCCGCCTACGAGCTCTTCCAGGACATTCCGCTCGAGGCGGCGTTGAAGGCGATCGCCGAGCTGGCCGCCGAGGGCAGGGAGTTTGCGCCGGCTCCAGGTGTCGTTCTTTCGCGGACCGCGGCGATCATGATCGCGTCGACGCCGCTCCTCCGGGATCCGGACCTCACGCGGCCACTGACTCCGGAAGAAGCAGAGCGCGCACAGCGGATGGGAGGCGCGCTGACCGGGCGCAAAGGACTCCTCGTGGTGGCGACCTGGCTGGAATTCGCCGCCCACGCTCGCCTCAGCGTCAACGCCGGCGAGACTCCGGACGCGGCCGCCGAGCGCCTCAAGGCGTGCGAGGGACGCTGCGGATGGGTGGCTAATCAATGCCGGCGCTCCGGCCTGCAGTCGAACGTCTTTCCACCGATGCTCAGCCACCTATGCCCGGTTGGTCGTCCTCTGTTCGAGGCCTGGCGCTACGCGGTCGACGAGCTGCGCATGCAGGTCACGCCGAGCGGCGCCGTGCAGCAGGAGATGCCGGCATGAGCAGCTGGCCGATGCTCGCCCTACTGATCGGGATGATGGCTGTCACTGCACGTGATGCGCTCCTCGACCGCGCTCCACGTAAACCCTGGGAATGGAAACGCCCGGACCTGGAGTGGTGGGCACGCAGGCGCACGCGCCGCGAGAAAGCAACGATGAACAGCGCAACTGGCGCGCCGATGGTGGCCGGTCGCCACCCGTTCAGGAGGTCGTGATGAAGTCGTATCGCCAAGGAGATGTCTTGCTTGTGCCCATTGACGAGATCCCTCGAGGGGCGAAGCGCGTACAGCCGAAGCGCCTGATCATCGCCGAGGGCGAGGTCACCGGCCACGTGCACGAGCTCGTCGGCGGCAAGGTCGAACTCTTCGAGAAGGCCGAGGTGGTATTCGCGAAGATCATGGCCGCACCGCAGCTGCAGCACGCGGAGCACGCGACACAGACCATCGAGCCCGGTGTCTACCGGGTCGTACGGCAGCGCGAGTACACGCCGGCGGAGAACGTGCGCGTTGCCGACTGACGCCAAGCGATTCGAGTCGGCCTGCGACTATCCCGGGGTGCTCAATGCCCCCGGGGTAGAGCGCAGCCTCAAGGCTTACCTGGCCGCGCTAGGAGTGAAGCGGGACGTCCGGCGCCTGGACGTAGGCTGGTCAGTCTTTGAGGAGCCCGCGCTGCTGCGTAGCGCGAACGCGGTTCTCGACGACTGGGTGAAGAGGAATCCTTCTGCCCGCGATGCCCTCGATGCCCTCGCTGCCCGCGCTGCCCTCGATGCCCGCGCTGCCCTCGATGCCCGCGCTGCCCTCGATGCCCGCGATGCCCTCGCTGCCCTCGATGCCCGCGCTGCCCTCGATGCCCTCGATGCCCGCGCTGCCCTCGATGCCCGCGCTGCCCTCGCTGCCCTCGATGCCCTCGCTGCCCGCCTGCGCCTGGCCCTGCTGTCGATGCAGCGCTGGGCCGCCTGGTGTATCCACTCGCGAGGCTGGTGGTGGTACGGCTGGGACCTGTCCTGGGTGGCGACGATCCACCTGGGCGCGACCCAGCTCGGCAAGCCAGACGTCGACCGCTGGGCCAAGCCGCTGTTCGACGCCTTCATCAACGGCGCGTGGCTCTTGTACTGGACCGACGACACCCTCTATTGGGCTGCGAAGCCGACCGTTCATGTCGAACGAGATGACCAGCGAGGGATGCGCCGCCTGCACAACGAGAGATACGCCGCGCTCGAGTCCGACGTCGAGAACGTGTACTTCTGGCACGGCGTGATGGTTCCGGCCTTCGTCGTCGTGAGACCGGACTGGATCACGACCAAGCACATCACCACGGAGACCAACGTCGAGGTCCGCCGGGTGATGCTCGAGCGGATGGGTGTCGATCGCTTCATGACCGAGGTCGACGCCAAGGTCCTGCACGAGGACCTTGACCAGCTCGGCAAGCGCCGTCGCCTGTTGCGAGTCGAGCAGCCGAACGATGAGCCACTGGTGGCGATCGAGGTCACCAACAGCACGCCCGAGCCGGACCAGACCTACAAGAACTACCTACTCAGGGTTCCTCCAACGATCCGGACGTGTTCGGCCGCCGTGGCCTGGACGTTCGACCTCAGCGAAGCCGAGTACCAGCCCGCCGTGGAGAGCTGATGCAGCTGCAGGCCGGCGACCTCATCACCGTCTCGATGATCAGCGGTCCGCGGCCGGCCAGATATGTCAGGGCGCTGCGCGGTCGACCAGTGGCTGCGGGGCAGGAGCGTCCTCTGCACGGCGAGTTTCATCAGATCCGGATCATTTACAGGCGGTTCGAGAACCCAGCCAATCAGGTGCTCGAGGACCTCGGCCAGCCGCGGCGCATGCACCAGGATTACATCGCCAAGGCACCCACCTGTCGCCGGTGCGGCTGCTCAGACTTCTTCGCCTGCGAGGGCGGCTGCAGCTGGGTCGAACCTGACCTCTGTAGCAGCTGCGCGACGTGACCCAATCAATTCGCGCGGACTCGCCTCGGCTGGAGGGAGCTCGAAAGTTCGGCGAGGCCCTGACTCGAGCGATGGCGCGGCACCAGGTGGGCCAGGTCAACCTCGCCAAAGCTGCCGGCGTCGCCAGGTCTGCGGTGGTGCAGTGGCGCCATGGGCGAAACCTGCCGACGCTCAAGACCGCGATGCGGCTGGCTGAATCGCTCAGCGATGACCGGCTACTCGCCATCGTGCGCGAGGCTCGCACCGGTCACTGCAAGCGCTGTGGCAAACCGTTTCTGCATGAAGGCGCAGGACCGAAGAAGTACTGCTCAGAGCGCTGCTTGCGAGTCGCGCAGATGCTCACCATTCCGCCCGATGAATTTGAGACCGATGTCCCTGTCGACATCACCAAACGGATCCGCGTGCTTCTCATCGACGTCGAGACATCGCTCGGCGAGCTCGAGGAGCATCAGGCCTCTGTAGCGCTGATGTGCCAGGCCTGCGAGCCGGGCGGTTTCTGTCACACGGCCGACTGCCCGCTGCGCCCGGTCAGTCCGCTCCAGCTGCTGCTCGAGCGCGATCCGCGCGACGTCCGAATGGCGGTGAAGGCGCCAGGCGCGTGGAAGGGCAAAAGTCGAGAGAAGATGCTGATCGCCATCCGCGCCGCCAGCCAGCGACGCTGGGCTCGACCTGGAGCTCGAGAGGAAGCGCGCGAAATGATGCAGCAGCGCCACGCGCAGATGAGCGAGGACAAGCACCAGGAATGGATCGCAAAGATCAAGGCAACGAAGGCTGGAGCGAAACAGCCCCGGATCAATGAAACTGCGGCCGCGGCGATGCGCGAGGTCGAGGCTGTATGACTCGGCAACTCGCCATTTCTCCCGAGCTCAGCCTGCCGGCGGCCGCCGTCACAGAGACCTTCGGGATCCTGGCAGTCAAGCGGGCTGGCAAATCCAACGCCGGCGTGGTGATGGCAGAGGAGATGTTCGACGCTGGCCTGCCCTGGGTTGCGATCGACCCCAAGGGCGATTGGTGGGGCGTACGCGCCTCAGCTGACGGAAAGGGACCAGGCCTGCCGGTCGTTGTGTTCGGTGGCGAGCACGGTGATGTGCCGCTCGAGGAAACCAGCGGCCGGCTGATTGCCGACCTGGTGGTCGACCAGCGCCTGACCTGCGTGCTCGACATCAGCACGCTGATGGATACCAACAAGAGCGCTGCTCGACGTTTCCTGACCGACTTTGCCGAGCGGCTCTACGCGCGCAACCGCGAACCGCTGCACGTCTTCTGCGAAGAGGCTGATGAGTACATCCCTCAGCTGGTGCGCGGCGATGCCGCCAAGATGGTCGGCGCCTACGAGCGCTTGGTGAAGCGCGGCGGCTTTCGCGGCATAGGCATCACGCTGATCACCCAACGCTCGGCATCTCTCAACAAGGACGTCCTCACACAGATCGGCACGTTGATCGCCATGCAGACGACGTCGCCTCAAGACCGCAAGGCAATCCTTGGTTGGGTCGTGCAGCACGCGCTCGGCCAGGAGCTCGTTGACGGGCTTCCGACGCTGGCCAAGGGCGAGGCCTGGGTCTTCAGCCCGGCATGGCTCGGCATCCTCAAGAAGATCACCTTTCGGCGTCGACGCACATTCGACTCGGGCGCCACGCCAACAGCGGGAGCGAAAGCGCGGCCGCCAGCGACGCTCGCGGACGTCGATTTGGCAGGCCTGCGCACGCTGATGGCCAGCACCATCGAGAAGGCGAAGGCTGACGATCCGCGCGAGTTGCGCAAAAAGATCCAGCAGCTGCAGAGCGAGAAGCGAGACCTCGACGCCAAGGTGGCGCGGATCCAGAAGGAGCTGCTCCAAAAAGAGGCGGTTCGTGTCGAGGTGCCCGTCTATCCGGATAAGGTCAAGGACTGGCTACGCGACACCGCCGGCAACGTCGACGCCGCGGCGAAGCAGTTGGTCGACCTGGCCAAAATGCTGCGGGCCGGCGCGGACATTAAGGTCTCGGCGACTGATCGTATTCGACGCGAGATTCCTGCGGAGGATCTGATTGCCTCCTCGCTGCAGGGGCGGACCGCGCAGCCAGTCGAAAGGGCTGGCGCCGGCGCCGATCGTCAACCTCCCCGGTCACGTCCTCCGGCGGCTGAGGCGCGGTCTGTCCCTCCAGCTGAGCAATCCAACGGCCACCACGTGGCGAGCGGTCCGCAGCAGCGAATCCTTGACGCGCTGGCCTGGGCAGAGTCGGCGCGGATCCCGCAGGTGCGGAAGGTGCAGCTGGCACTGCTCGCCGACGCGAGTCCTAAGAGCTCGGCCTACACCAACAACCTTGGGGCGCTCCGGACGGCAGGCCTGCTTACGTATCCAGGACCGGGCCTTGTCGCGCTGACCGCCGGCGGCCGCGCTCAGGCTCGAGAAGACATCGATGTGCCGACGACGTCGGAAGACCTGCATCGCCAGCTGTTCTCTCGCCTGTCGGGTTCTCAAGTGCGGATCCTGCAGCAGCTGATCAGGCTCTACCCGGAGTCGATCGACAAGGCAGATCTCGCTGAGAAGGCCGCGGCCTCGGCGACGTCATCTGCGTTCACGAACAATCTCGGGGCGCTGCGCTCGCTGGGGCTGATCGACTACCCGTCGCCCGGCCAGGTGGCTGCGTTGCCGGTGCTCTTCCTCGAGGAAGCGGCGGTCCGATGAAGAGTTCCCACGCGTGGCTCGATCGACTAATCAAGGCCAACGCTCTGATGGAGCGACGCAGTCGCGAGTACCAAGCGACGTTGGGGAATCCAAATGCGCTGATCAATTCACCGGAGTGGCAACGGTTCTCCGCCGCGGCTGAGCGCCGCGATGCCTTGCGCGAGAAGCACTGGAATGAGCTGCTCGGGCTTGCCACACGAGGTGCAGCTCAGTGATCGAAGAAAAGTGTTTCCGGATTCCCGAACGCATCGAGCTCGAGCAGGTTGCCGCGGACCTCGACAGAGCATTCGGTGAGGGCTGGCGCTACATCGCGCATTTCCCGGTCGACCGCGGCATGCTGCTCGTCCTCGCGCGTGACAAAGAGCACGCTTTGTCGGCGAGCAACGGCAAGACGAGAGTCAAGGTCAGGGCCCGGTAGATGCGGATCCTCGGATTGGACCTGTCCCTGCAGTCGACCGGCTACGTGCTGCTCGACGATCAGGTCCTCGAGGATGTCGTGTGGAGCGGCCGCGTCGACGGCAGCGATGTTCGCGATGTCGAGCGGCTTCGGCTATTCGACGAGTGGATCCGCTCCGGGCTCAAGACCCACAAACCAGACGTCTGCGCGATCGAGAGCTACGCCTATGGCATGCCTCAAGGCCTGACCCGCGCATTCAGTCTCGGCGAGCTCGGCGGCGTCATCAAGCTGGCTGTCGCTCAAGCTCGGATCCCGATCCATCTCATCGCGTCCAACACTTGGAAGATGAAGCTCTGTGGCCGCGGCCGCATCGATAAGCGCGACGCGACCATGGAGATCTTCAAGCGCTACGGCGTCGAATTCCCATCACAGGACACCCTGGACGCATGGGCGGTGGCCATGACCCTGCGCCGGCAGCTGCTCGGGCTTGACAAGCCGGCGCCGAAGGTCAAGAAGCCGAAGGCCGTGCCGCGGTCGAGCATCCAGAACAGCTCCGCCGCGACTACGAGCACATTCGTGGGCGCCACGACAAATTGGTGGACAACCTGATGACCATGTTTCGACGGGGCTTCGCTTGCAGAGCGGATACGGCGGGCCAAGTCGGGGTGACGATCTACGCCAGGATGGAAACCGCGCTCGATCACGCCCACGCAGCGAAGAAGGAGATCGAGCGAGCCAGTGAGCATCCGGATCCGGTCGAGCAGAGGCGGGCGATGGTGCGAGCTGCAGAGCACTACCGCCGAGCAGCTGACGAACTCGATGATCGCCAGCGTTTGACCGAGTAGGCGCCGGCACGGGATAATTCGTCTGCACGCCTCGCAGGGAGGTCTCGATCGATTTCGGTATCCGCGGCGTCGACCCGGAACCACGTGCCGGCTACCGGCTGACCAAGACGCGCAACGAGCACCTGCAGGCGTTCAGTAACGCGACGTGGCAGCGCCACGAAGCCCATCATCTTGGTCAGTCAGGACCATCGACCCAATGGCCGAGCTCGCTGGCGTTTCATTCCAACTGGCCTCTGCTGGCCGACGATCTGATCGTCGCTTCTTGGAAGCTCGAAGGTGCAGCTGCTGCAGACCTGCCCCTGGTCGAGGAGGCAGACCATGAGCTGCTCGACCCGAAGCCACCTCCAGATGTCGATTGGCACGATACCTACGCTCTCGACCTCGCCGCATCGCCGGCGGTTTTGCACGATTTGAATAAGCGCGAGACCGATGTCGCCGGCGACGGCATTGAGCGCGTCATTGAGCGGGCCCAGTTGTCGGCCGGCGAGCGAACAGTGATGAGGGCCTGGCTCTACACGCCCGATCTGGCCACCGTAACGGAGGACTTGGGATGGAGCTCAGTCAGGGTGCGAGCGCTCTACCGGAATGCCACCGATCGACTGCGCTGGCTGGGCCAAAATCCGGCCGCAAGTCAGGCACCTCGTGGTCGACCCGATGTATTCACTCACGGCCAGTCCGATGGTGTTTATAGGAATGACCACTACGTGCGAGCGCGCACTCCCCATGTATCCGTCTCTGTTGGCGCGTGCAAGAGAGATCACGCGGAGTCCCGAGCAAGCTGAGGACCTGGTTCAGGGCGCCTATCTGGCCTGCCTGGTAAAGCCACCCAAGTTTCGCTCGAACACCAAGCTGCGTAATTGGATGCGCATCGTGATGGCCAATCTAAACGCCGACCAGCGACGACGCGACCCAGAAGGACTCGGACTCTAGCCGCACGGCGTCAACGGCGGAGGAGGCGGTCGCCAATGGCCCGGATGCTGAAATGCGACTGCGGCGTGCCCTGGTCGAAGTGCGTGTATACGGTGCAGCGCTCACATGGACATCGCTGGACCTACTACCGATGCCCGGTCTGTCTGCGTGAGTGGACGGTTCAAGAGGACGTCGACGATCTCGATGATCCTGTGACGTCGGATGAAGTCCTCGAAGTCCATCGCCTCGCCGAGGCGGGCAATCTGGCTGAGTTATTCACCGCACCCGGGCATTTGGCGTGACGACCAGGGTTGGACGCGGCGAAGCGTGACCTTGCGTGACCTTCTCGCTCATCCTGCTGTTCGCGGCGTTGCGGTCGGCGCCTGCGTCGATGGGTCTCGGTGGAACCAGAAGGAGCGGGCTCACGCGCATGCACCGAGCAGGACAGGCACCGATGGTAGGGCCGGCTGGATTTGCATCCTTTCGCCCGTTGATCTGAATCGTTCTTCGCTTCTCGTCGAGGAGTTGGCACATCTGGTTGCCCGAACTGAGGGCATCCACGACGAAACGTTCAAACGAGCGAGACGCGAACTACGCGCGCGCTATCGGCGCCAATCTTGAACCCCCCATACCCCCCTTCTGGCACGCCCCGGCCCAAGACGGCAGCCTTGGACAACAGGCCCACATCCGACAAAGCGGCCCGGGGAAAGAAAGGCGGCCGAGGGCATTGCCGGGCGTGTGGCAGCGAGCACCAAACTGAGATCGATTCCGCAATCGTTGCGGGTGTCTCCTATCGCGAGCTCGAGAAGCGTTTTGGCATCTCAAAGACCGCGCTGATCCGCCACAAACGTGACCACCTCACGCCGGCCCTGGTGAAGGTCGAGCGCAATGCTCGAATCGACAGCGCCGCGACGCTGATCGGGGACCTTCGCCTCCTCGCCGACCAGGCGCGCGCAATCCTCAGCGCTGCCGTCGACGCCAAGAACGGGTCGCAAGCACTTGCTGCGATTCGCGAAGCCCGAGCCACGCTTGAGCTGATCGGTCGCGCGACCGGAGAGTTGAAGGAACGGCCGGCCGTGTCGGTCAACCTGCAGACGGCCCCGGAGTGGATCGCTATCCGAACGGCGATGGTCGAGATGTTGGCGCCGCATCCGGAGCTCGGCCGGCAGCTTGCCAAGCGACTGAAGGTGATCGAAGGAGGCAGGTCGTGAAACTGCTCCTCCCCCATCCGGCCGCGGTGGAGTTTCCTCCTGAGGTTCTCGAAGGCCACTATCGGGGCCACATCCCGCCTGGTCATCGCCTGCGAGGCCTCGACCTCGGTGACGACCACTATCTCGAGCTGTCGCACGGCTACGAGATGCCAGAGGACGACTGCGTGGGCGGCACCATCACCCACAAGAAGTCCGACGGGTCGTGGTGCCAGGGCTGGATCGGCTTCGACGCTGGCTTCGGGCCACCGATCTGGTCAGTCGAATCATGGGATCCGCTGAGCTGCTCGCCCTCGTTTCTCTGCCATTGCGGCGACCACGGATTCATCAAGAGCGGGCGGTGGGTCCGCGCCTAGGAGGACGCATGGAGTTCGAGATCGTCGAGGCGATCGAGATAGGTGATTCCAAAGTCGAGGTGCGGGCACGGCTGGCAGATGGCCGACTCGCGATCGTCGCCCTGCCATTGGGCAGCGACCTCAACGCCGGCGTCGCCGCCTATCTGATGGCGAGTGCTACAGCCGCGGCAGACACCGCCGTAGCCATGAAGGAGGCCGCCGAGAATGCCTGATTCCCGCGCCCCATTCTCGCTCTCCCCTCTGACCGGCGTTCTGCAGGCACCGCTGCCCTACGGCGCGTTCGGTCATTACCGCACCACGCATCGAGCGGCTTTGGTGGCCACACAGGCCGCGGCCTCGCGCCTCTTCAGCTTTCGCAACACGCACGCCACCAATCTCATCGTCGGGGTGCGCCTCATCGCCAAACTCCTGCAGACCGGCGCGCACACTGCGACCATCGAGGACTCGCTGGACGTCTTTCGCCTCACCGGCTTCAGCGTGTCCGACACCGTTAACACCGTGACGCCTGGCGTGTCGCCGCGGCGCTCGAGCATGGCGGCTGCGCCTGGTGCGGCGGAGATCCGTGGCGTAACCGTCGCCGGTGCCGCGGCTGGCATGACCGGTGGCACGCTTACCAAGGACGGATCCCCATTCGCATCACTGCCGGCGCTCTTCCTGGCCGTGCTGCCATCCAACCAGGTCCTCGACGTACGCCTCGACGAGCAGGACGACGACGCCAACTCGCATCCGTTCGTGTTTGCCCCCAATGAGGGTTTCGAGATCGAGAACCGCGTCTTGCTAGGCGCCGCTGCGGCCGCCAGTGTGTACGTCGACTTCAGCTGGGCCGAGGTCGCGGCCGGCACCTACTGATCCCGCCGGCGTGAGCCTGGCGCTCGACCTGGCTCGAGCTCTCGATCCCGGCGCGATGGCCGAGGCGATCGG
>Ga0247667_1000292_pt1 | contig 13083 bp, 10 predicted proteins | sample CNK08_metaG_FD_183027 | JGI IMG/M metagenome (GOLD analysis project Ga0247667, IMG submission 183027) | Soil microbial communities from Purdue University Martell Research Forest, Indiana, United States - CNK08 | ecosystem: Environmental > Terrestrial > Soil > Temperate forest > Bulk soil... | reverse complement strand
CATCCACCACCGGCGCCGCCGGATGGAAATCCGGTTCGCCAAGCTCCAGATGAATAATCGACCGGCCGGCGCGTTCGAGTTCTTTCGCTCGCGAATAGACGGCCAGCGCCCCTTCGCCGTTCAGTTGCGAAACGCGTGATGCTATTTGCGGCATGGTGTTCTGCAGAATCCTACCATTTTAACGCGCCAAGTGCGTCGCCCGGCTGCGCGTACTAATTCGCGATGATGTTCCAGCTCAAAATAGGCGGGGGCGCGAGATTCCGCGCCCCTGCGATGATTTGTTCATGTTTCCGAAACTAGAAGGCGTAGCGCAGCGAGAACTGGATCAACCGCGAAGTTCCCACGGTACTGGTGATCTTGCCGAAGTTGCCCCCTTCCACGTCGGTGAAAGCTGGATTGAAGAAATTGGCGTGATTCCAAATGTTAAAGAAATCGGTAGTGAACCGCAGCTCCTGCCGCTCGGTGAGCTTGAAGTTCTTGATTAACGAGAAGTCCCAGTTCTGCTGGCCCGGCCCACGGAAAGTGTTGCGCCCGAGGTTTCCGAAGTCTGTCGTGCAGAAGTTCGAGTTCGGAAATACCGCCGGATTAGGCTGATTCGGGTCGCACTGCGCCGGGTACAGAAGCAGCGCCGGTGTAAAAGCGCTGGGATTCAGGTAGCCATCGATTCGCGTTCCGATGCTTCCGCTGCTCAGCGCGCTGGAGAGCGTGGCCCCGGACGCCAGACTGCCCGTGAGCACGCCGGGAGCGGATCCCAACCCAAGAAAGGCACTGCCCGCGCCGGAATCAATCACCGAAAACGGCGAACCCGACTGGAAGATGGTGATGCCGCTGACGGCCCATCCCGCCAGCAACTTGTGTGTCAATCCTTCCGCCGACTTGAAAAATGGCAAGTCGTAACGGTAACTCACGGCCAGCCGGTGCGTGCGGTCGAAATCGGAAAGCCCGCGCGAAGCATCCAAGGTAGATTCGTCGTTGAACGCGGTATTGAACGCGGTATTGCCTGTCGAAGTCGCGTCGGTCGACTTGGAGAACGTGTACGCCGCCTGAAAATACCCCGCTCCCCAACGCCGCGAGAGCGTGGTTTGCAAGGAATGGTAGTGCGAGTAAGCATCATTGGCGAATAACTGAAACCCGTTATAGCCGTTGATACCTTGAGCGCGCGAACGTGCCACGGCGTTCGCGAATGTGTTCGTCGTAATGACGCAAGGATTGGGGTTGCAAAACGGACTGCTGATGCTCACGGGATTTGCCGTCGTCGCGTCCTGTGATTGCAGAGCGTCGCGCGTTTCACGCAAGTGAACGGAATGCGTGCCCACGTAACCGACCTCGAGCATCCACTGCCTCCCCAGGGAACGCTGCACAGTCAGGTTCCATTGTTGCGTACTGGGCACGACAAAGTGCCGCGGCACTGCCAAACCGAATATCCCCAGGGAATTGAGTGGTCCCGGGCAGCCGCTTCCGCTGGCCGTTCCGTAATTCGCAGCCAGTGTCGTGTTCCCTCCAGGAAAGCCCTGGAAAACGTTCAAGCACGGAACGAAATTCGGGTCCAGTGTGCCGGCTTGCGGTAATGCGTTCGGGTTGGGATTCGGGCAGCCCGCAAGTGGCGTTGCGGAGAAATAAGATCCCAGGCAGCCCGGCGCTCCTCCACCAAATGCCACTGGGAGAAATGGCGTCTCAAACGACAGTTGATCCGCGGTGCCAACGTCCTCGCGAACGTAGTAGATCCCGTATCCGGCGCGAATCGTCGTGTTGTGATGTCCGAAGAGATCGTAAGCGAGTCCGACGCGCGGTCCGATATTCGTCGCGTAGTTGTTGTTGAATGTCGTGCCATTCGCGCTGCCCGTCAATCCCGCCAGGTTTAGCTTGTTCACGCAGGATGGATAGATGAATGGGAACTTTCCTGCGTTTGCCAGCGCTGGATCGAGGTTCCCGATATGGCAGAGATCGTCATGAAACGCTCCGAAAACTTCGGTCCGCAATCCCAGGTTCAGCGTTAGATTGGGACGGATCTTCCAGTCATCTTGCGCAAATACCGCGTAGTTATTGGACCGGTACTCGTGATTGGAAAGGCCGCCTCCCCCGAAGCTGAATTCAGGCGTGCCCAGAAGAAAATTCTGGAAGTCGGTATTGCCGTCGGGCGTATTGGTGAAAAAAAGTTCGCCGTTGAACACCTGCGGAAAGTTTTTGTTCAAATTCACGCGTGTAAACTCGCCTCCGAAGCGGAACACGTGCTGGCCCTTTACCCAGCTCACCGTGTCCACGAAATTGAGGTTGTTCTGGTCCTGCGACTGGTTGCCGAAAGGCGCCGGCCCGATCTCAAATCCTGACGTCGCAAAAATAAACTTATAGATGGAGTTCGTTACGCTGTTCGTTGGCCGGTCGATTCCCAGGTCCGTCGCGGTGACCGGCGGAATATTGCTCAGCACGTCGTTGATGTGCACGAAGCCGAACCTGAATTCATTCACAAGTGTCGGCGAGAAGAGATGCGTTTCCGTAATATTCAAGAAACGGGCCTTCACTGGCGTATCGAACGGGAAGTTCAGGGAGGAAGAGCTTACGCTGCTGGCCAGTGTGCTGCCCAGGGATTCCTGCAGATCGCCGCCGCCAAAGGGAAGAAAACTTTCCGAGTCAGAGAAGAAAAATCTCGCTGAAATCTTGTCTTGTCCGCTGCGAAATTCGCGGTCCCAATTGGTGGTGAATTGGTCGTCAGTGTACTTCCCCGGACGGCTGATGGCGAACGCTCCCGTTGCAGGATCGCTGGTCGGAATCAGCAGCCCGTTGCTTGTCCCGCCGAACTGGTTGCTCTGAAAATTCAGCAGTTTCAGCACCACGGGATCGATCGGCGTCGTAGCGTTCCCGAAGAACGCCTGGGATATCGTTGCCTGCGTTCGGACCGCCGGAAGCGACGGAATGGTCGTGCTGATGAACGTCCCCGGCGAATCACCGCTGCGCTGCCGCGTGCCCTGGTAGTTCAAGAAAAAGTAGCCAAATTTTTCCTTCACCACCGGTCCGCCGAGGCTTCCGCCGAAAATATTCTGTTTGACGACAGGACGGGCCAGACCTTCGCGATTCAAAAAGAAATCGTTGGCGTTCAACACATCGTTGCGGAAAAATTCGTAGGCGTCGCCGTGAAACTCTCTCGTGCCGGATTTCAGAATCGCATTGACGTTTCCGCCCCCGTTGCGCCCCTGGCTGGCGTCATACAGCGAAGTCTGGACTTTGAACTCCTGAATGACATCAGGATTGGGAAGCGGAACGTATGTCGCTTGCGCAACGTTGTAGTCCGTGGCGCTGATTCCTTCGATCAAAAAATTGTTGTTATCCTCGCGCTGGCCGTTCACGAAGAGTTTCACGCTGCCTCGGCCAAGCTGCGCCGCGGCGTTTAGCTCGCTCTGCGCGCCGCTCGAAAGCGTCAAAAGTTGCTGGTAATTCTGTGTTGCCAGCGGAAGCTCCCGGATTGTAGCCGTGCCTAGAGATTGCCCGGTGGTTGCGTTGCTGGTTTCAACGGTCGTCACCTGCGCGGAGATTTCCACCTTTTCCGAGACCGCTCCCGGCTTCAGCGTGATCGTTATGCGCGTCGTTTCCGTCACCCGCACTTCGATCTCCGTGGCTTTCGCTTCCCCAAAGCCAGATTTGTTCACCACAACGATGTAGTTCCCCGGCGGTAACAACGTTCCCACGAAAATCCCGTCGCTATTCGTGGCTACCTTGCGCACCATAGATTCCGTGCGCGAATTTATTATCTGTACCTCCGCGTCGGCGATGAAGCCGCCGCTCGTATCAATGACCTCGCCGCTGATGGCGCCGGTCGCTCCGCCTTGTCCGTACGCATTCTTGCCCCCCAGCATTCCTACCAGCAACAACACCCCTGCAAATATTCTATGAATGCCCCGCATAATTACACCCCCAGGTGATCAGACTTCGGAACTGCGCAACCGTAAGCAGCTACGAACCGGGTGAGCAGTTCCTCGGATCGCGCCCGCGTCCCGGGAGACACGACGCAAACTCCGGCCGATATTCTCTCACGTTCAAGTTAGAGATTCACATACGGCCTACCAAGAAGTGCTTGTGCAAATGTTCTTGACGGCTTGAATAGCACTAGATCCGCTACTCCTGCATACCGGCGCTGGGTTCGCATGCGAACCAATCTGCGCTTGACGCAGACTTTGCCGGGCGAGACCATTGCTGCGAGGTTAGGCAGACGCAACCTGCCTCGTCTGACGTCCGTCTATATTGGTAGCACTTCATCAGCGTCCCCGTTGGGGGTGACACATGACTTCCCGCACCGCGCTTCGTTCTGTCTTTGCCTTCACTTTCGCCTTCGCTCTCTTGGCCGGCAGCAAGCCGGCGGCCGCCGATTCTAGCCACGCCCGCGCCATTCGCCTGAGTCTCGTCCAGGGTGATGTGCGCTTTACTCGCGAAGCTCATGGAGACCCCCTCGCGGATCAAAAGGCGGTTTGGGAAACGGCGCGGGCTAACCTTCCCGTCCGCCAGGGCTACGTTCTTGCCACCGACAACGGTCGCGCCGAGGTCGAATTTGAGAATGGCGCGATGGCTTTCCTCAACGAGAACACCGTTGTTGAATTCTACGACCTCTCTCTGGACGATGGCGCTCGAACCACGCGCCTGGTTCTTCGCCAAGGCTCTGCTTCCTTCTACGTGAATCCCGCCAATGGCGATTATTTCAGCGTTACCGGGGGCGACTTCACGGTCGAAGCCAGCGGTAAAGCCTCCTTCCGCGTCAACAATTTTGACGATGGCAGCAACGTGGAAGTGCTTACGGGTCACGCTTCCGTCCTGCACCAGAAAGAAACGACGCAGCTCAGCAAGGGGATGTCGCTCTCCATGAAGGCGGGAGAAAATTCCGTCAGCCTCGGCCAGCCTTCCGCCAACGATGAGTTTGATCGCTGGGTCTCCGGCCGCATTGATACTGTCTCCACGGCAACGAACGCTTCGCTGCAGTATACGAACTCTCCCTACTATCTACCCGGCTACGCCGATCTCTACACGTATGGCTCCTGGTTTTCCTGCGGTGGGTCCGGATACGGCTGGCGGCCCTTCGGCGCTAGTCTCGGATGGTCGCCATTCACCATGGGCCAATGGTTGTGGGATCCCGGTTTTGGCTGGACTTTTGCCAGCTACCAGCCTTGGGGTTGGGCTCCCTATCACTATGGCGGCTGGCTCTTTGATACTTCTTGTGGCGGCTGGTTTTATTCACCGCCTGCTTATTACGGATTCGGAGGGTATGGAGGTAACCCGAGAAAGCGGGTTCCGCCCATCGTGCATCCGCCTCGTCCGCTTTACAGGGCTTCGACCGCTGTTTTCGTCCGCCAGAACGGCAAGCTAGGCATCGTGCCCATGAACCCGCTCGACAAACCGGGCAAGACCGCGCTCAACTTGGTACACGGTGTTTTTTCCGCCGAGCCAACTAGGAGCGCTGCGCTTCCAATTTTGTCCACCGGCGCCAGTCAAAAATGGGAAACCTTGAAATCGCCTCCGCGCGACGCGCTGAGCAGCGGTCTCGTGGCCACGACCCCGCCCGTGCGTACTTCGCGCTCGATTCTTGAAGGAAGCAGCGGCAGCGGAGCCCGCATTGATTCGCACAGCGCCAACTCTTCCATCGTGTACGATCCCCGCGAGCATCGCTTTGTGAACACAAATTCTGCGCCGCCAACCGCCGGCGGCAGCACGGCAGTGCTCTCGGAAAGAAATACGCCGGGTGCAGTGAAAAACGATCGAAATATAGAGGGTGGAAGAAATACGCCCCCACGCGGCACAAGCATGCGCGTTCCCGTCGCGCCGTCCTCGGCACGCGCTTCAGCCCCTCCTCCGCGTTCTATGGCTCCGCCACCGGCGCCACGCTCCTCAAGCAGCGGTGGCGGCAATCGTGCCGGCGGCACGGTATTTTCCGGTGGCGGTGGTGGTGGCTCCTCTCGAGGATCATCAGCCCCTGCCGCGTCCGCTCCGCACGTCTCGGCTCCTTCCGGTGGCGGCGGACGTCCGCACTGAAGCATCCTTCATTCATTCCTTTTTGATGAGAAAAAACGGCCCCTAATCGCGGGGCCGTTTTTCTTTTATACCAAGAGCGCCTGGCAAGCTCCTTTTTCGGCCTGCTTAGTAAAAAAGCATTCCGGCGTATCCCACAACCGCGCTGAAATCTCCGGAAGCATCTCCAGAAGTCGCGTAGCGCACCAAGTCAGGCTGCGTTGTTCCAAGTTCTCTTAATGCGGTCAGCATAGCTACGGTCGGCCCCAGGCCGCACATCGAAATCGACTCATTCCGGCAAGTGTCGTAAAGCCCACGCGCATCCAGCGCCAGGATCTTGTCGATCGCTTTGCCGTCTTTCACACGCGTTGTTGCGTCATCTTCGTAATGATTCAAGTCCGAAGTGGTCAGCAGCAGAATCTCCTCGCTGGAATTCGCAAGCACGCGTCCAATCGCTTCGCCGATGGCCACGAGGTCCTCGAACCGCACCGTTCCGAGAGCAAGGGGCACGAAACTGAAATCTGGCCGCAGCACTTGAAGGAATGGAATCTGCACTTCGAGCGAATGCTCCGCGCTGTGCGCCACACTGTCTTCGCGCAGCAACGGGCAAGCCGCTCGCAACGTCCCCGCCAGCAGTTCATCGATCGGCACATCGCCGAGCGGCGTCCGCCACGCACCGCTCGAAAGAATCGCCGCATTCTCTCCCCGGGGGTAATGCCGCACGCCGAGTATCACGATTCTCTTCGGTATCGCAATTCGCGTGAATGCCGCTCCCGCCACGTGCCCCGAATAGACGTACCCCGCATGGGGGACCAGGCACGCTTTTGCGCGCACAGGCGCCGCGATATTCGCAGACATAGTGTATTGGCGGATCAGCGCAGTCAGTTCCGCTGGATTGGAGGGATAAAAACGGCCGGAAACTGCAGGCAAGCGTAACATCGAGCCACTACACGAATCAGCTGGATTTCGAGGGCTTGCCTTTTATCTTAAGGGCTTTTTTCGTTGTCGGATCGTAATAAACCGTGACTTTATCGCCGTACTGATAGCCGCCCTTATCGACGATGGTTTGCATTTTCGTCGCCACTTGTTCGGACAGGGTGAATGTCTCAAGCGACATGTCGTTTCCCTTCGCGCGGACCGTGATCTGCGCGATGTTGGCGTGCATCACAAAACCTTCAAACTTGCCAAGCCCCGCCGTCTTCGATTTCGGCTTGACCGCATTCACAATGATCGGCACCGCCGTATCCACAACGATCGGAGCCACTACCGCCGGTGACTGCGCGTGCCCAGGCGCGCTGCACAAGCCCGCCATCACCAGCGCCGGAAGACCCAATCCCGCGAGTTTTGCGAGCGTCTTCATTCGATATCGTCCGTGGCAATCCGCAGCGACTTCAAAAACCGCACATCCTGCGGCGTCATCGTAAGCCGTGCCGCCGGCTTCTTGTCCGGAACCTGGTCAAACGATTCCTGATCAACCTGAATCCGCAACGATTCCAGAAAGCGCCGGTCTTGCGTCGTGAGCTTCGCCGCTTCTGCCGCCGCAGCGTCGCGCTTGGCCAACCCGATGGTCGCGTCCAGCTTCAGCACGATATCGTAACCGTGCGCGCGCACTCCGGCAATGGCGCCGGTAATTCGGTCGGAGTCGGACACCGTGTCGTTGATCGCGTGTCCCAGTTCACGGAGCAAGTTCTTCAAGTGATCATCGAGTTGCAAGGGCGGCTCCCCCTCACTTCAATTGTCATTCTAGGCTTGCATTTCTTAGGATACAAGTCGCCTCCTTTCCGGTTGTCTCCAATAGGTTCACAGTCCATTGGTGCAGGTAAATCGGACCTTCTTGCGCCCTTTGGAGCGTGGCCGCAGTCGTGCTTTGCACGAGTCTCCGGCCACGAGTCACAAAACACTCTTTGCCCTCACTCCCTTAACTTCACGATTCACGCTAAGATGCATCCATGTCTTCGGCAGCCACTTCGCCCGCGGCGCCGCCCCGCCAAGGCGTTTTCCAGCGGTTTTGGCGCACCTTGCGTCAGCTCTTCCTGGAAATGGCCGGCGCGTGCTTTGCCGTACTCGCGCTAGCCTGGCTCAATCTTGCTTTGCGCTCCTGGACCCGCGATGTCGCCCGCTGGCTCATTGCCACGGCCGTCGCTTTCGCCTTTTTGTTCTTTTTTTTCGCGGTAACGTCATTTCTCCGCGCTCGCAAGTTGTAATCTATTCCCGTAGGGGCACGGCATGCCGTGCCCGCTCCGGCTCTTGCTTGGCTCTGAGTGGCTCAAAATATTGACGCAAAAATGTCTGACACAAAAACCAAACCCTCCGCCGAACGCAAAGAGAACTTCACAACTCTTTCCGGCCTTCCTATCGACCGCCTTTACACACAAGACTATCCTTCCGCCTCCGATCCGGAATCCTCCATCGGCTATCCCGGTGAATTCCCCTACACCCGCGGCATCTACCCCACCATGTACCGCGGCCGCCTCTGGACCATGCGCCAGTACGCCGGCTTCGGCAGCGCCGTCGAATCCAACCAGCGCTATCGCTATCTTCTCGGCAAAGGCCAGGCCGGCCTCTCCGTCGCTTTTGATCTTCCAACGCAAATCGGCATGGACTCCGACCACCCTCTCGCTCTCGGCGAAGTCGGCAAAGTCGGCGTCGCTATCGATTCTCTCGAAGACATGGAAACTCTTTTCGACGCCATCCCCCTCGAAAAAGTCTCCACCTCCATGACCATAAACTCCACCGCCGCAATCCTTCTCTGCCTCTACGTCGCCGTCGCCAAAAAACAAGGTGCCGACCTCGCCAAAATTTCCGGCACCGTACAAAACGACATTCTCAAGGAATACATCGCCCGCGGCACCTACATCTATCCTGTCCGCCCTGCCATGCGCATTGTCACCGACATCTTCGCCTGGTGCCGCGACAATCTCCCCAAGTGGAACACCATCTCCATCTCCGGCTACCACATTCGCGAAGCCGGCTCCACCGCCATCCAGGAAGTCGCCTTCACCCTCGCCGACGGTATTGCTTACGTGCAATCCGCGCTCGATGCCGGCCTCAGCGTGGATGAATTTGCCCCCCAACTCTCTTTCTTCTTCAACGCCCACAGCGACCTGCTCGAAGAAATCGCCAAGTACCGCGCCGCCCGCCGCCTCTGGGCCAAAATCATGCGCGATCGGTTTCAAGCTCAGGATCCTCGCTCGTTCCTCCTCCGCTTCCACGCCCAAACCGCCGGCTCGTCTCTCACCGCGCAGCAGCCGGAAAACAATATCGTGCGCGTCGCCATCCAAGCTCTCGCCGCGGCCCTCGGTGGCTGCCAGTCCCTTCACACCAATTCGATGGACGAAGCCCTCGCCCTTCCTACCGAAGACGCAGCTCTCATCGCCCTGCGCACCCAGCAAATCCTCGCGCACGAAACCGGCATCACCAACACCACCGATCCTGTCGCCGGCTCCTACGCCATCGAGCATCTAACCGACACAATCGAACAAGGCGCCGCTGACTACATTTCCAGGATTGACGCCATGGGTGGAATGTTGCGCGCCATTGAAGCAGGCTTCGTCCAGGGCGAAATCCAAAAAGCCGCCTACGATTTTCAGCGCGCGGTCGAATCCAAAGAACAAATCATCGTCGGTGTGAATGACTTTGTTGCGGAAGAAAACCGCACCATCCCCACGCTGCGCATCGAACCCGTAATCGAGCGCTCCCAAATCGCCCGCCTCAACGCCCTGCGCTCCAAACGCGATTCCGCGCGCACAAAATCCGCCCTGGACGAGCTCCAACGCCGCGCCTCTACAACAGAAAATCTCCTCCCCGCCATCCTCACCGCCGTCGAATCCTACGCCACCGTAGGCGAAATCTCCGACGCCCTCCGCCGTGTGTTCGGCGAATACCACGAATCCGTCGTCATCTGAACTATGGATGTAGTCGGTCGCGAGGATCAGCTCAATGCTTGACCTGTGCCGAACTTCGCCCAATCCTTTGTCTGGAACACATGGTGTATGCGTTTGGAAACGTGAAAATATATCAGCCACACCCACAACATCGCGCAGCGAATCAGATTCGCGAACAACGACCGGGGGAAATATATCGCGTCAAGCGCAACGGAAATCGCAGCGATAACAGCGGCTACACCCAGCATGAATCTTAGTCTTTCAATCCACACCCAATCGCGCCGCTTTAGCAACGCGGCGGCGATGCCGACTACACCCAGTAGGGCTAGGAGCCGTGGATAGACGGTGATTATCAAAGCAAAGTGGCGGGCAGAATCCAATCTTGAGGAGGGAAGAAAAACCCGGTAGTTGTTCAGGGCCTCCGTTAGGTAAATCGCTAGGACGGCGCTGATCCAGAAATAGAAGTACAGAAACCAGCCGCCAATATCTTGCTTCCTTCGCAGATAACTCACGATCGCCGTGACCAAGGCGGCTGGAAGTAATATCTGATTGAGCGAAGCGATAGTTATCGACGGTACTTGAAGCAGGTCGGCCATAGTAGCAAAACCTTTGGAAGTGCTTGGCGACCGGCTACGATAGTGTTTGGTCACTGACTCGTCAACTGAATCCAGCTGGATGCCCTGGGCTCAGCAGCCGCAGCCAAACGACGTAGCATTTGAGACCTTCACCGGGGTCAGGCTGTTTCTGTGCATCGCCTGTAGTATTCTTCCCAAAATCAAACGGCCATGAAACTCATCCTCGCCTCCGCCTCCCCCCGTCGCGCCGAAATTCTTCACGACGCCGGCTTCTCCTTCATCGTGATGTCCTCCGCCGTCGACGAGACTCCCTTCCCTGAGGAATCCCCTGCCGATCACGTCCAGCGCCTCGCAGACGCCAAAGCTGAACTCGTCGCCGCCCGCGCCGTAGGCCCCGCCATCGTCCTCGCTGCCGACACCATCGTAGCCCTCGAAGGCCGCATCTTCGGCAAACCCCGCTCCACGGACGATGCCCGCCGCATGCTCGAAAAACTTTCCGGCCGCTCCCATGCGGTCCTCACCGGCGTCACCCTCATCCGTCTCCCCGACGCCGAGCGCTGCGGCTTCGTCGAATCCACGCTCGTCCATTTCATCCAGCTCTCCGCTGAAGAAATCACCCGCTACCTCGGGACCGAAGAACCCCACGATAAAGCCGGCGCCTACGCCATCCAAGGCCGCGCCGGCCGCTACATCCCCCGTATCGAAGGCGACTACTTCAACGTAGTCGGCCTTCCCCTGGCCCGCGTCACCCAAGCCCTGGCCGACCTCGGCTGGTCCGAAGACTGACTTTCCCGCGTCAGATTCCTCTTGACATTTAGTAACGTTAGAGTATACTTCTCACTGGATATTGGTTCGTCTAACCGGCAGCGGCCAGCAGGCCTCCCGGCGCTTTTTTCCATCACTAAGAAGCTTACCCCGCAGTCGGTTTCCAAGGTTGCAGGATATTGTTTCGAACATGGTCCTGCGGGCATCCTGTAAAGATATCAAAACAAGCCACCTATAACCCATTTAGAATCATATCTTTTGCGGACTCGACTCTCCTAAACCCTTTTTTTTCACATCTTTCCGCAAAACGGGGGAGGGCCCCATCCTGCACATGTAACCGACTTGCGTGTTGTCACACCAAAAAAAAGAGGTGCTCTTCTCTCGAAGGGCACCTCTTTCGCTTCAGGGGTGGAAGAACTTGACTACTTGGGCTTCACGCCGCCTTGCGTTCTGTCGTTGTGCTTCTTGCGATAGATGTTCCGCGACGCGCGATTCTGTTCCCGGTTCACTTGGGCTTTCTCGCCAGCCGTCAGCTTTCCGCCGTTCGCCGCGCGGTCCGCTTTCACTTGCTGGTTGATGCCCTTCTGCTGATTTTCCAGCTTCGCCGTTTCGCCGGCCGTCAGTTGCCCGCTCTTGACGCCTTGCGCGATGCGGTCTTGCTGGTTCTCGCGGCGCTGCCCCACTTCGTTGTTGCCATAATGCGCCTTATTGGCGTTGTGCTTGTCGGCGTAGATCTGTTTCGAGACGCCATTCTGTTGCTTATTGATTTGCGTTTTCTCGGCAGACGTCAACTTCCCGCCGTTGGCCGCGCGGTCTGCTTTGGTTTCGGCGTTGATTGCCGCTTCCTTGGTTTCCAGCTTGGAGGTTTCTCCGGCGGTCAATTGCCCGCTCTTCACGCCATTCGCGACGCGGTCCTGCTGGTTCTCTTTCCGTTGCGCGATGCTTGGATCGGGTTTCGCCGCTGGCGTTGCCGTTTGCGTTGCCGGTGCGGGCGAGCTCGATCCTTGTGAAGACGATTGATCTTGCGCCATTGCCGCCGCTCCCACCATCAGAACAGCCATCGGCAGGGCGCTCCACTTCAACCAAGTGAGTTTCATGTCTATCTCCTGTACGTTTCTATTCGGATTCCGGGATTTCCGGGACACTGGGTAATACACAATTCTGAGAAAAAAGTTGTGGTCGCACTACTGGCCGAAAGTGCAGGTGTTTCGTTTTTAGAAAGGGTTTTCCGCTACTTTTTGAACACAATCTGCCTGATTTGCGTCCCAGGCGAGCTAGCGTTTCACTGGAACGCTTCCGCCCCGTGCGCTTTCAATAGCTCATCAACTTCCGCGTATCCCGACGGAAATTCCACGCCGCGAACCGACGCTCCAGCCTTGAGCAGCTCCTCCACCGACTCCGGCGTGCGCCTACCCTTCCAGTACGAGTCCACGCACGCCCGCACTGCGAGCGCCAGCGCCGTGCGGCCTTTTCCATCCAGCGCATTCACTGGCGCTCCGCGCTCAATCAGAAACTTTACCGTCGCAGGCCGCGCACGCCACGCCGCGGAGTGCAACGCCGTGCTGTTCTGCGCCATATCGAAATAAGGATCACCGTCTTCGGTCACCGCTTTCACGTCAACACCAAGCTCGAGCAACTGCCGAACGCCGTCCGAATTCCCCACGCCCGCAAATTCCGCGAGCAGCTTGCCTCCTTGCGCCACCAGTTCGCGGACCAACTGCGGCTCCTTCGCGCGAATGGCGCGCACAGCCGCCGAATCATCCCTCGCACAAGCGGCGATCAATCGCTCCACTCCTTGCAGCTTGATCGCAATGCCACGACGCTCAATCATATCCAGTAAATCGCCGCGCCCTCTTCGCGCCGCCATCGCTAGC
>Ga0247667_1000291_pt1 | contig 13127 bp, 20 predicted proteins | sample CNK08_metaG_FD_183027 | JGI IMG/M metagenome (GOLD analysis project Ga0247667, IMG submission 183027) | Soil microbial communities from Purdue University Martell Research Forest, Indiana, United States - CNK08 | ecosystem: Environmental > Terrestrial > Soil > Temperate forest > Bulk soil... | reverse complement strand
ACACCACGCCGCGCACAACTGCGGGAAGGGTCACGAGGCTTGCGTGCATCCAAAGCACGTCGAATGGAAAACGCCGACCGCCAACCAACTTGACCGCGCCGACCACGGTACAGGGAACCGACCCGGCCAGGCATGGAGACTGACGCCGGATCAGGTTGCCACCATTAGGGCGCTCCGGGGCGAAAAGACCCAGCGCGAAATCGCCGCTATGTTCGGAATCCGATGGGAAACTGTTGGGCAAATCCAGCGCGGCGTAATCCATGCTGATCGCCCCAAGCGGTACGGTCGCACTATTTCGACGGCAGAGCGCCGCGCGCTGACACCGAGAGCAAAAGCCCTGCGCGCAGAAGGCAAGTCGCTTCACGCGATTGCCGAGACAATCGGCGTATGTCGCGAAACCGTTAAAAAGTACCTGAAAACGTGAGTTGCACAGCGGAGAGGAGATTGCACATGAACTTTACAGACGAAGATCGCCTAGAGTTTCTACAGGATGCAGCGAAGATGAGCCGCACTGGGCTGTCGATTGATTGGGTGCCGTCCGTCGATGGCGAGAAGTCCGGCTATCGCGTGATGACCTTTCACAACATCGGCCCGACAGGCGGGACAGTTCGAGACGCCATAGACCACGCAATGAAGGCGTCAGGTCGATGGGGCCGCGCCGCGTGAGACGATCTATTTCCATGACCGCACCAGCGAAGCCGCAGCGAGAGGATCAAGAGGCCTGGAAGAAATGGCAAACCTGCACGCGCAAAATCGCCTACGCAGAACGGCCCAAAACAGGTCCGAAGATGCTCGCCTATATCTGCCCGTACTGCGGACGCTGGCACAAGACGAAGAACAAGTGGTGGAACAAGTACCCGACACCGCCGGACAGGCCGAAGAGAAAGATAGTAGTGCGTGGCGGTTTTGAGATGGAAAAGTAACTGGCGCGACCATGCGCCCTGACTGCCAGTGAACAAATGACAGCATATTATAACGAGATCGACCCCGACGCAGTGGCGGCCCTGCGTCAACTCATTGCCGAGGGTGTGGTGGCGTCCGGCGAAGTTGATGAACGCTCAATCAAGGACGTAAAACCAGATGACCTCAAGGGTTTCACTCAATGCCACTTCTTCGCCGGCGGCGGCCTCTGGTCCGTCGCAGCCCGACTTGCTGGCTGGCCTGACGAGCGCCCCATCTGGACCGGCTCCTGTCCGTGCCAGCCGTTCTCGTCGGCCGGCGCCCGCCTCGGAACCGATGATGCAAGGCATCTGTGGCCGGACTTTCATCGGCTCATCAGTGCCGCCCGGCCCCCTATCATCATGGGAGAGCAGGTTGCGGGAGCGGCTGGGCGAAATTGGTTCCACGGAGTGCGCTCTGATTTGGCGCGAAGCTCCTATGCCGGACGGGCGGTCGATTTCCCGGCTTGCGCGGTCGATGCGCCACACGAACGGAACCGCCTCTGGTGGATCGCCGTCTATCAGCACGAAGTCGAATGCCCGCGATGCAAAGGACACGGCTGCGAACTCCCAAGCTTCGGCGCCAACTACTTCGTCACCTGCCAGCAGTGCGGAGGCCGCAAGCGCGTATTGGCCGACTCCGAAGGCTGCGGCGGCGGGGCCAGACTTCGCAAAACTGGACCGCTCGGACACGGGGCCGTCATTGCAGACCGTGATGGCGGGGACGGCGTACTGGCCAACGCCCAAAGCGAGCCTGGCCGGCGAGACATCAAGGTCGGGCGATCGCAAGGACGAGCCGCTGATGGGCGGACTGATGCGGCTGGCGATATGGCCCACGCCGACATCGCTCAGCTTCAAGGACAGCCATCGACCGGGAAATTCCCGGTCATCAAACAAGATGCTCGAACTAGCTCAGGGAACCGTTCTGGACGTAACGGAAGCTGGTGGGCCGACGCTGAATGGATCACCTGCCACGACGGCAAAGCGAGGCGCGCCAAACCCGAAATTCCCATGCTGGTTGATGGGATGGTCGGACGAAATGGTCTCTGGCGCCTTGCGGGGAATTCAATCTCGCCCATCGCGGCGGCGGAAGTCATCGCCGCCTTCCTCGATGTCGAAAACGAAGCTGAAAGTTGAGTGACTATCACCGCCGCTGATAGAAACAGGAGATTTGAATATGAAGGTGTTGCTGGCATGGATCGCACTGATGTCCGCCATCCCGCTCTTTGGTTGGATACCCGGATGGTTCATCGAAACTTTGCCATGGTGTAAGGGCTGCTAGGCCGCCGCTGACCGAGAGTGAATAGAATGTCAAAAAAGATACCTGACGAACATAAGCTGCCATGCGATTTCATCGTCGGCGGCGTTCGCTTTGGCAAGGGTGTCAAACTGGAAACCGTGCGCCAAGCCGCCGAACGATGGTGGCGGCAGGCCTCATCGTTTCAACAGGTATCGCCATACGATCTAAAGAAGATGATCGGCAAGATAACACCGCAGAATCTTCACGACGCTGACGGCTAACCCGCCGCTGTCTGCCACAGGAGATTTGAATGACTGAGCGATGGATCGCAGATTTAGACGATATGGTTATGACCGAACGGCAATCTGATGGGTCATACACCCCCGCATACAAACTTTCGCCTATAACATCGGAGCCTCCCGACGTTTCCAAAATCAGCGATCTTTTGAAGCGCCGGGATCGTGGTGACGAAATTGCGGGCTATGAGGCGTTTGCCTTGATCGTGAGGCATTGGCCGAAACTTCAAGACTGTTTTGCTTCAATAGAGCGCGTTTTGAAACTGATCGACGCCGAGAAATACGAAAACGATGTGGTGACCGTTGCGGCGGTGAGACGCGCCGTGAACGGTCATGGCTAGTGGTTGAAACAGGAGAGAACATGCCTGGATTTCGAGACGACGAGTTCACGATGGCGCAGCGGCTAAAGCGCCTCGAAAATCAGTTTGACCGGCTGACAGTCGATGATCTGTTCAAGCCAATCGTTAGCCTCTCCACGACCGACCACATCGTTGTAGAGCTTCTGGTTGGCGACCGCGTGATGACCGGCTTCTTCGATGACACGCAGGGCTGCTGGATGGTCAATGGCGGCAAAACCCGCATCCCCGAAGGTCTGTACCCTTCCCATTGGCGCACGGTGCGGGACTGAAAACTATAGTGGCGGTGACGTGTCGTGGTTGAAGGAGCGCAAGATGAGGTACTTTTGGGCAGTGTTAATTTTGATGGGAGGAACGGCAATGGCACAGAATTATAACTCAAGCACGGGATCAGGTGGTGCGGGCGGCGCTGGATTTAGTTCGCCATACAGCATTGACAGTTCTCTTGAGCCACAAACTCGCAGCATATTTTTTCGCTTGAATGGCTGCGACGTTACCGAGGCCGAATGGGACATTTTCTTCGGACGTGCAACGGGCGGCATGAGTTCTGAAACAGACGCCTTACTGAGAAAGGCGCACGATTATGCCAAGCGCGCTGGGAGAACAACTAGCGGCGGCGGTGCTGGTGCCCCAGGCACACCGCGCGGTGACGGTCGCGATCATAGGTAGGGATTGAAACAGGAGAGAATGATGATCTACGATCTGATGCCGACTTGGCTGCGCCGCTGGCTACAGATGGACCGCGCCCTGCTTCCAACGAACGAATGGAGCTGGCGGCATACGTGCCGCTTCGGGCGTGACCCCGCCAAGATAACGCGAGACGAATTTCGGTACAGAAAACGCATCGGCGCAGTTAGGTACTGAGCAAATGAGCGACATGCGGTTCAAACGCTTCAAGGTTATTCGCTGGTGCCGTCCTTATGGCTGGCGGTACTATTTTGATCGGAGACGACCACGATGACTGACGGCGGCGGAACATATATCGGGATTGATCTAAAGCTGCACGACTGCCCTTGCTCGGCATGTCAGGGCATCCGATACCGCACGCGCCTTGCGCGCAAGGACGCCGAGATCAAACGGCTTGAGGACGCTCTCGGTGAGAGATCGGCGCAGCAGAAAACGGAGGGATAATGCAAATCGACACAGATTTTCAAAAGGCCGTAAATGGCTGGAAACAAGCCGTTGGGATTATTCGTAAGCTAAAGCCATCACTTGAGTTCGCTCTGGAGGAACTTGCCAGAGTCAATCAAGAGCATCCTTACGCTCTCGGAGAGAGCAAGGAAAAGGCCGTCAAGTTTCACGAGGCGGCGTCAACCGTTGACCTAGCGGAATCTTATATTTCTGCGATGGACAAAGCGGGGCAGTCATAAGCGATCACCGCCTCCGTTAATACGGCGAAACAACCTGCATTGCTAAACAATCCAAAACCAGAACAATAATTCCTAGTGTAACCCATAATGCTATTTTTATTCTGACCCAGATCATGCTGCCTCGGCCATTTTTTTAGAATCAAAAGATAGCCCCATCGCATATCCGTACTTCTGCAATTCCGGCAACTGCTTAGCCAGCCGGTCGCCTATGTCAGTGCGATACATAGGGCTGTTCGGAATAATCAATTCCTTCACACGCTCGTAAGCCAACTCCTTCGCCACCTTCACGGTCTTACCAGTCGCCGACATAACCAGCACGTAATCGCCAGCCGTGGCCGGTATTTTCGTGGGCTGTAACGTCTCCATGTCCGGCGCCGTGGTTTCCATCATCTCGCAGCAGTGGACGTGCGGCCATAGCTCATCAGTCAGGCCATAAACCGGGATGCCTGTGACTTCCTTCTGGGTCAGATGACTGTACGGGTAATCAGGGATCGACATGCACACGCCTAACGCAACCTCGTCCATCTTGAAGTTGTTGGCGTCGATGCCGTCCGCCAGATCGGCCAGCCATTGCACGCAATCGCCCTGGTGCAACTCCTGCTGGATGTTGAAGGTCGGCCAGCCCGGCCGCATGGTGAACTCCAAGGGCCAGGGCGTGCCCTTGTCGTCGATGATGCAGTTCACGTCGATGTAGCCGGTATAGCCGGCCTTCATGAGGGTTTCGGCAAGCGGCTTCAGCACCTTGTCGGCCAGCTTGGACTTGGCGACGTAGCGCAACACCGTCCCCTGCTCGCCAGTCGCCACGCCGAGATCGCCGTTCATCAGCTTCTTGAACTCGAAATTCTCGCACCAGCCGCGGCTGAACCCGCGCGGGCCGAACCAGCCTCCGACCGCCATTTCGATGCCGTCCATCTTCTCCTGGAGGATGAAGTCGCATTTCAGCTTGTTGGCCTTCTTCCACCGCTCCAGCATGTAAACGAGATCAGCCGGGTTTTTCGCCACATAGGACAGCGACTTGTCATCGCTGCCGCATGGCTTGGACACGAATGGCCGGTCCTCTTTTTTCACATAGGCGATGGCCTGGTCGTAGTTGGAGAACTCCTTGTAGTCCGGGACTTTGATACCGTGCTTCTCGAACACTTCCATTCCGGTGGTGCGGTCGATCTCCCACTTGGCCGTCTCTACGGTAGCCCCGACCACGCATCCGCCAATCTTTCGCAGTGCATCGGTGGTGCGCAGGTGCATGGTGTTTTCGGTCAGGAACACCAGATCGGCCCAGCGCAGCGACGTGGTGTAGTCGCGGATCACATCGACTAGGCCAGAACCGATATCCTTGTTGCGTGGAGTTTCAGGAACGCACCAACGAACAGTATGCCCGTCCCTTTGCGCCCTCATTGCAAAATCAAGGCCGATGGCGAGCTTTCCATCTAAAATTAACACGCGCATCAGTTCACGCCCTGATAGCTCTTGCCTTCCAGCATCCGCTTGACCGTCATCACGGTATCGACCGGTGCATCACCGCTGGCAACGGCGCGCAGGAATTCGATCTGCGACTTGGTGTAGCCGGACTTATCGCGCAACGCGGCCTTGGCCTCGTTCTTGACCATCTCGCGCGGGTCGAGCTGCTGGCTAATACGGCCAGCCTGGAATGCCGGATTAACGGTTATCCGCAAAGGCTTGCCAGCGCCGCGAATGTATGGCGCCGCCGCACCAGTAGCAGCAATAGCTTTGCCGGGAAGGGCAGCAGCCTTGCCGCCATAGTAAGCTGCCTCGCCCATCAATCGAGGCGACATGAAGGGAGAAGCGGCTAACATACCCACACCGGCCCCGGTCATGCCTGCGCCAGCCATGCCAGCACCAGCAGCCAGCAGTTCGCCACCGAGTAGCTTTCCAAGGCCTCGTGGCGTCCATGGCTTGAGGGCCTGACCGGATAGCCGCTCGATCAAATTCGGGGCGCCGGCATCAACGAGGTATTGCGCCAGTTCCTTGCGCCGCCCGAAACTGGTGTTCACGTTGTCGCGCAACACCGATTGCAGTTTTCGCAGCGACGTATCCACGCTGGCATTAGGATTAAGCGAAAGGGTTTTCTCGATTTCCTTGATCTGGTTGCTGGCCGTCTCATAGCCCTTCATGACTTTGGCATATTCAGGAGCCTGTTCAATGATGGTCTTACGAATTGCCTGATAGGCGTGATCTGCTGCAACACGCTCCGGTGTACCGTATTGCGTGCCGTCCCGGATATCTCCGATCTTTTGCTTTAAAGCATCCATGCCTTCGACGGTGTGAAACTCCTGCGGATCAAGTCGTCTCCATTCGTTGATGGCATCGCTAATGGTTGACCTGATAGCCTCGGTCGATGGAGACAATCTTTGGCCCTTGAACGTCTTAATTCTGGTGGCCTTCCCCATCGCTTCATCAATCTTGGCAAAGTCCAAAATGGTCTTGTCGTTCGCTACATTGACCATGCCGGATCGGTACGCTTGGCCGCGTTCCTGGCGCATCGTATTGAGTGCATCGCGGGCTGCTTGAACCGTCTCCTCCATCGGAGCCGTGCCGCGCATATTCTCCTGGAATGCCTTGGCGGCCTCGCCGCCTTCATAGCCAGCCTTAGCCGCAGTGCGCAGCGCGTCTGCTCCAGTGTGCGTTCCGACACCGCCGATCACTTCGGCGGCGCCGCTACCGATCATCTTGGCTCCCTTCACCGCAGCGTTCAGCGGATCGACAGCGCGGCCAACTGTGCCTGCAATCTCCCCAACCTTACCGGCCATGCCCGGCAATCGTGCCGCCAAGCCACCGCCTCCGGTCAGAAGCATTGATGCGTCAGCCGCCACCCCGACCGGATCGGTAATCAAGCTTTTCTTTAGAGCGGCACCACTGCCGTAACGGTCCTTGACGAACTGGCCGGCCGCTTCCGCATAAGGAATGTTTTCGGTGCCGGATTGCAGCCCGGTTTTCTGAGCCACGCCGCTGCCGAGATGGTACAGAGATTTTGCCGTGTCGATCGGATGGATGAACGGCTGCGCTACCGCCTTGCCGACACCGATTGCACTTGGAATAACATTGCCAGGAAGGTCTGCCCATGATGGTTCATCGGTCGTTCCTGTCGATGCTTTAGCCGGTGCCCCAGCAGTCGGATGCTGCTTCAATACCTCAGCCCGCACCTGTTCATCAGATGCGCCTGCCGGGCCTTCGATCTGGTAGGAATTTCCGTCAGGAGCTTGAATGCGATAGGTGGGCATTACTTCACCACCTCGGCTTTTCCCCACCCTCCCGTATCAGCACCGCTGCCACCACCGCCACCCTGTCCAGTACCCGTGTAACGGTTACCGGCGTTTGGTCCCATCGTCTGGAAGTTCGGGATGCCCTGCAACCGATACCGGATTAGGCGCTGTACCTCATCAAGCGAGGCGCTCAATTGCTTTACGCCATAATCGCCGTTGATCTGCTGGTTGGCCAGCGCCCACGCGGATTCGGTCGGCGCATAGCCGCCCTGAGCCAGGTTGGCAAACTCTTCCTTGAGCGTGTTCACGCCGGCTAGATAACGGGCGGCAAGCTGGCCGTTCGGGCTGTTACCTTGCGTCTGAATATAGGCCTGAAGCTTGGCGCGGTTCAGCAACGGGATGCCGCTGTTCTGCATCTCTTCGGATAGGGATTTCACCTCGTCGATGGTGTTCACGACGCTGTTCGCCAACCCGGCATAGCGGGTCATCTGCGGTCCGTTCAGCGATTGGATTTGCTTCTGCGCCGCCGCCCATTCCTGTTGGGCCTTGGCCAGATTGAAGCCGTCCTTGGCGAGCGCAGCCCGCACCGAGGCGCCCTGCCGATATAAGCCCTGCAAGGTCGGCGGCTGTTCACCGCGCTTGATGGCGTCGGCAATCTCGGCTGCTCCGGTCTTTTGTTCGGTATCCTTTGACTGCGCCGCGCGTTCACGGCCCTCGATGGCCTCGCGGCGCACGTCCAGCCCTTCCTTCTTCAGCTCAAGCCCTTGCTGCTGCATCTGTAGCCGTAGCTGCGCCAACTCCTGCCGCCCTTGCACATTGAGTAGCGGCACGGCCCGCGTCAGCGCGGCAATCATGGCCTGGGGCGGCAGGTTAGGGCTGGTCTGCTGGATGCGCTGGGCAAGCGTCTGCAGGTCAAGCTGGGGCATCCCCTGTGGCCCAGTCTGGCCAATGCCAGGCTGGCCCCCCGGCGGGCGGAAGGGAGGGGGACCGCCGGGGGGCGCCTGTTGCGGGCTTCCAGTTGGGGGCGCGCCCGCGGCAGGGGGAGCCATGGCCGCGCCGCGCGGCATACCGCCACCGGCCTGCAAGTCCATGGGATTGAGCTGGTTCTGGCTGTAGATGCTGACATTCGGCCCGCCGCCAGGAACCTGCATGTTGCGTTCCGGCATGGACGGCGCCATAGCCGGGCCACCCTGCGCCATCATGGGCGGGGGCTGCTGCATCGGCGGCTGTTGCGGCACGCTCGCCTGGCCCGGCATGGGCGCCTGTGGGCCTTGCTGGTTCAGTTGGTCGATCGGGCCGGCCTGGGGCTGGAAAGCGCGCCCCAGCGCAGCGGCACCCATCATGTCCCACTGCTTGGTCAGATCGTCAGCGGCTTGCCGCTTCCCTTCCAAGAAGCCAGTGCCAGCCGAAGCAATGGCTCCAAGAGGATTGAACATTAACCAAACCCTAATTTGCCTAAAATGGAGCTGCCGACCGTGCCGCCGCTATTCAATTCAGTTCCCCAGAGGCCACCAGCAAGTTTACCGAGGCCACCGAACATTGCATTCTGCTGATTGAAGCCCTGATTAGCTTGGTTCAATTCCCAATTACCAAGCCCGAGCTGGGCTTGATTACCCATACCCTGCTGGCCCGTGCCCCAGCCCAGATAGTTCTGATAATCCTGAATCTGCTGTTGCGGGATTTGTGCCGCACTGGTGCCAAACCCACCCAAGTTTCTGAGCGAATCGAACTGGTTGCCGCCGATGGTCTGCGCCGCACCGTATGGCATTGCGGACGCATTGGCGTACTGCCCGGCGGCGCCGGACTGCAGACCGGATGCCGCCTGACCACCCTGGATTTGCCGTTGTAACTGATTGTTTTGCCAGTCGATGTTGAAGTTGTTCAGCGCCTGGTTTTCCAGCCCGGCTCCATAAGGCGTCATGGCAATGCCGCGCGCACTCTCCCCAGCTCGCTGCTGATCCTGCAATTGCTGGAGCGTCCGGTTGTAGAGCGCGTTTTGCGGTCGAACGCGGTCTGGGCGATGCTGCCGCCCATGCCATAGGCGTTCAGTGCGCTCTGCTGGCCCAACTGCCCGGCCACCCCTGCGCCGGCCTGATAGCCGCCGGCATAGGGGTTGTTCACAAGGTTCTGAGTGATCTGCTGGGCCTGCGGTAGGTACTGGCCATAGGTGTTGTATTGGCTAAGCCCAGCCGCGCCGCCCAAAACGCCGCTTTCAGCCGCTGGAAATCCAGTCGGCTGATAAGCGTTGATCTGCGGCGTCGGGACTTTCGAGGCCGGCGGGTCGAAAAACCCTCCCAGGAAGGCCATTAAGCCTCCTTTAGGCCACCCGCGGCCCGATCGTCGGTGCCTGTACGCCCGGCTTGGAACGGGTCGGGCCGGCGTTGACCGACCCTCCCTTGGGATGCGGCTCCACAGCCGAAGGGGATCGGTTCTTCATCCCCTTCTGGTGGATGCAGCAGTCAGGCCGCTGGTTTTTGCCCGATGGAGAATGGTTCTTCATTTGATTGCCTCGACCAGGAAGCCCTGCCCGACGATATCGCCCGAGGTGAGCGTGCCGGTGCCGGTGCATTTGATGGTAACGGCGCCGGTCAGCGTCTCGGCGGCGTCGGTGTTGGCCGGGGTGACGGCGGTGGTGTCGACGAGGCCCCAGGCATCGACGGCCTGGCCACCCGCGGTGCGGCGCATCACGGTCATTTGCAGCCGCCAACCCTTGTTGCTGGTGCCGGTCACGGTCGGCGCGGTGATCGCGGTCGAGCCGAAATAGAGCTTATAGGACTTGGTATCGCTGTTGGTCGCCGTGGTGCCCCAGCAGGTAGTGCGGACGGAATCGCCAGCGTTGACCAGGCTGTTGGCGGGCAGGGTGTACTGGAACAGAGTGATTTCGCCGGCCGTGGTGGTCGAAACCGCCGTGGTTCCCACCCCGATCCGGCTGACCGTGGTGTTGATGGTCTGGATGACCCCATTGACCACCGCCTGAAGCTGGCTGGGGTCTTGTGCCCCTGAAATCTGCGAGATATTGGCCGCTAACGCGATACCACCCGCACAAACGAGGCCGATCAGGGCCAGATAAAGACGCTTCATCATGTCAGCCTCCGGGAGGTTCACACCTCGGTTTAAGGATACCGCCTAACGCATTGAACCGCAACCTTATCTCAAGACCTCATAGGTTATCGTCCCAGCCAATCGCGGAAAGGTTAACCGACGCGTTGGATGACCCGTAGTAGATATTGGTACTTTCCAGCAGCACGCCCCCTTGGGAGCGGGTGGCATTACCGGAGTTATTATCGGACACAATGACGCCGGCCGCATCGAATGAGGCTTGGCTATTGGCCGCCACCGAAGCGACCGAAGAGCTTGGGGTAAATAGATTGAAATAAAGAACGGAAGCTGTCGGAGGCGCAAACCGCACAACTGATGTGGCGGTCATGGTGCTGCCATTGCTGCCGCCGACAATGCTTGGATAGGTTGTTGAAGTCTGCGCCAGACCTAGAACATATTGCGCACGGCGGCCAAGCTGCCATGTTCCGTACAGCGTTGCCGAGCCGTGGATGGTCTGCACCCACCCGACTCTTGCCTTGAACGTGTACCCGGCCGGCATTACCGGCGCCGTGGCGCTCGTCGATGCCAATCCGCCAACGGTAGTTCCGTTGGAGATGACCCAGATGGAATACCAAGTGTCGATGGCGATCGTACCTGTATCCAGGCTGTTTACCACACCACTGGTGCCGAGATTTATGGTCGAACTCTCCGGGACCGTAACCGTGCTGGTGCCGTCATAAAGCGTGACAAAATCGCCAGCCACGGCAACGGTAGTGTTGCTGGCTACCTTGATGGACAGGTTTTTGAACGCGGACGGTAGCGTTCCCAGCGTTGGCGTGGCTATGGCCGTCGAGAGAAGCTGAAACTGCGTCCCGTCAAATTCCGTCAGGATAGTATTGCCGGCGCGGATTTCCCCGCCAGTCATGGCCACCGGCCCGGTCGTGCTTTGCTTGAAAATGTTGGTCAGCCCGCTGCCGGCCACGTTGATCTGGGTCGGCCCGGTGTTGTCGAAACCAGCCTTGAATACCACCTGATTGCCAGCAACCAGGCCAAACGATGCAGGTACAGTTGACGTGATAATCTGGGCGTTCCCCGATCCCGTCGATGTTCCGCCGACATAAACGGTAGTGCCGCCCTGGGCCGGCGTGATCGCGGTCGAGAGTGCCGTCAGCGCCGTGATGTCGTTGTTGACGCCAGCCGCCGCGGCATTGGTCAGGCACGCCACCAGAGAATTGTAGTTCGCCATGACCTGGGTGGCGTCGGCGGTCGTGCCGTTCTGAAGATTGAACGGCAGCGAGCAACTGACGCCCGCCTGTGCCGGCGTGGCCAAGAGAGCGAACAGCAATAGTGCTAGTTTCTTCATGCTGCATCCATTTGCAGATAACCGAGCTTCTCATATCGCAAGTGCATGGTGCCTACCCGTAGCGCGTCAGACGATGGCCCCTGGACAGACATCTGCAGCCGCCTGAACACTATCGGGATCGACCACGGAACGCGGCGCGGGAATAGCGCATTATGGCCGCCAGCCCACACAGATTGCCCCCAGGTAAAACTGCCCCAGATCGTCGATGGTGTCGGATTAGTGATATTGGCGTGGCCAAGCACCGCGCCGCCCTGGTCGGATGCGAAGGCTGAATAAACATCTGCTGCGTTCAATGCCATGTAAACGGTCGTCTCGATCATGGCGTTTTCCGACATCTGATTGGTGTCGGGCAGCATCGAAGAAGCCCATAGCCAGGAAAGCGCCGTGCCGTTCTCGGTAAATGTTGAAGTCGAGTTCTGCACGTAATCGGACTGCCACAGTGACCCGGCCAAAGCGCGCGGCGCGCAAATGAACGTATTCTGATATGGCGCTATGCAGGACATCGGGAATGTGTGCGGCCCCGACCAAATCTGCCGCGCCATGTCGTACCAGTATTCCACGAAAGGCGACCCGGCCAGCGAGGCATCCTCGGTCGTGATGCGTATGACCATGCCGTTCGCCGCGGCGCACACGCGAGACGGAACCAGAGAATAGATGAACGGAAGGGTCTTGCCCATGCCGTCAACGCCGATCGGGTCGGATACTTTGGCAGCAAAGTCGATGAATCGCAGCCCGTCAGGCGCGATGAAAGCCAGTCCCTTCGGTGTCGAGACAATCGAGTTTGGTGATAGTGTGCCGGTGGCAACGTTCAGCGCGTCCTTGGCGAGGTCAGCCGGCGTGTTCGCGGCATCGCCAGTCACCTGGTACATATTGGCCACGCCCTTGAACACGATCAGGGCCTGAACGATGCCGCCCAATTGAGTTGCCAGAGGCAATGCGCCCAACGCCGTCAACGGCGTATTGTCGTCGAAGGTCAGTACTTGGTTTGCATTCGTCACCGTTCGAGGAACAAGGACATCGGAATAGATAAGAGAGGGCTGTCCGGTCGGCGGGTTGGTGATCCAGTATGCGCGGCCGTTAAAGTTCTTAACCGCTGATGGCGCGGTAGAGAACGTCACGGCGCCAGCCAGATTGCCGCCATGCCATGAGATTGCGGTCAGGTCGGCAATGTCGAACCATCCGAAATAGACGCCACCCGTGCCGTTATATCCAGGATGTGTCACCAGGAGATTTGTTCCGACCAAATCCATGGTCGGAGGCACCCATGCACCAGTCGTGGCCGGGCTGGTCGGCGTGTTGGCGTT
>Ga0247667_1000290_pt1 | contig 13233 bp, 10 predicted proteins | sample CNK08_metaG_FD_183027 | JGI IMG/M metagenome (GOLD analysis project Ga0247667, IMG submission 183027) | Soil microbial communities from Purdue University Martell Research Forest, Indiana, United States - CNK08 | ecosystem: Environmental > Terrestrial > Soil > Temperate forest > Bulk soil... | reverse complement strand
CACCGTTTTGGGTGGAATTCCGATCAAGGATGCAAGACCTGCAGCAGCACTTCGAATGCCGGTAAGAACGATTCGCCGATGGCGCCAACGCTTGGAGAAGAAGGGATACATCCGCACGCTCAGGACACCCTACGGCTACATCGTCACGCTCCTGAAGTCCAAAAAGTGGGACTGGGGTCCGAAACTAGTCGGGAGTGAGAAGGAAGCACCCGAAAGAGATTTACCGAAACGGGAATTCTCTACGAAAGAGAATTGCGGAAACGGTCACAGAGAACTCCCCAAACCGTCACAGAGAACTACCGTTTCGGTCGAGAGAATTGCGGAAACGGTCACAGAGAATTCCCCAAACGGTAAATACAAAGAAGACAAAGCAGTTGACTCTACAGGACAAGACAGAGACGAAGCAGTAGAAAGAGCAACTGCTGCGGCGGCTCTTCTTTCCAAAATAGGAGAAAGGATGGAGTGGAAAGACATCGACCTTGCCCCTTGCGGGAGTGATCAGTTCCAAAAGGCGTGGAAGAACATCTACGGAGAAAGCCTCGAAGGCGAGCGCCACAGTGACGTGATGGAACGCTGCATCATCGCCTGCAAGAAGGCAGGCATCATTGTACCCAGGTCGTTCTACGAAGCTAAGCGTCGCCTCGAGAATAATTTCAGTGAGGACCGGTCAGGTACACCAAGTCAGCCGCCGCAGCCGTACGCGGACGATGATGATGGATTTCCGACGCATGAGGTACCCGGGTAATGACCGTTCCAAAAACCCTCTAGATTCAACTGCTGCAAACCGCTGATTCTGCGGGCCGCGAACTGTCGTGCCGCGACGTTCCACAAACACATGTTTATGGAGTGAGGTCTCGGACGACGTGATCGAGGGCTGCGACCGAAGACAGCGCTGTGCCGCGGTCGCATATTTGGCCGAGGCGTTGAGCGCGACCGGGATGGATGAGGTTCCGGAATTCTCTAGCGAGTCTGGTTTCGGTCGCAGTGTCCGTTTTGATGATTCCGAGGTTGGCTGTCACTTCAGTGAATTCATGGAGGTCCCACCGCTCGAGGTTTGCGTCGGGCTGTCGGGTGAGTTCTCCGCTTTTCCTGAGAGCTGCGGTAGCGGCCGTGATGTCCGTAGGAGGACGCAGCTGAAGAGCCAAGAGCAGAAGGGCCTCGATCGCGGAACCGGAGAGCACGGTGGCGGCCTTCCACTCGCCGTTCGACAAGGCTCGGTCGATTGCTCCGACGTCGTTTCTTAGATTCGTTCGGAGGGCTGGGTCAGCGATGAAGCTGAGTTCAGACGTACCAGGTGCGGGAGACTCATCAGGACACTTCGCAAGCGCGTCGTGGATTAGCACAAGTGGATGCTGGCGCCTGCTTAAATCGAAGTATTGGAGGGACTGGCCAGCGTTTCGGTTTGACGTCCAGGTTGAAAGAATCTCTCTGATTGTCGCTTTGGCACGGATGAGTGACCCATAGGTTTCCTTGTCCATCGTGAGCAGTTCGTCTGGGATTTGGTCGACGAGGTCGAGGATGGCAGAGAGGTTTGCCGCGCCGATGCTGTTCATCCTTGCGATTTCGCTGGTTAACTGAGAGGGGATGCTCTCGATGAACTCACGAACTTGGCTGGGGACGACTCGGGGCATTGAACACCTCGGGAAGGTAGTTCGGTTAGAGCGATTTGGGCTCCGATAGAGAATAGCTACTTCCAAGCATTTTTCCCATTGGCAAGACTGTGTGTTTTTGGACCGGGCAATCCAAAACCAAAAGGAAGAACGGACTGTACTTGCACAACACCCTCACTGAGACTAGCATCGGGGGCCAGGGGCAGTACGTCAACGAGCCAGGAGGCTTGTTGGCACGAAGGAGGCATCAGCGCGGGAGTTTACTCACCCGCGTTATTAAAGCCGAGAACGGGACGATACTGCGCACTGTGTGGGTTGGCCGCTGGCGAGAAGATGAAATCGCGAACGGTCAGCTACGCCGAGTGCGGAGATCAGAAGTGCTCGGTGAGAAAAAGGAGGGGGACCTTCCCACACGCGCTCTCGCGAGACGGAGACTTGAAGAAAGACTCGCCCTCGTGAATGACCCGATGTACCGGGCTAGGCCTTCATCAACGTTTGCCGAATTCGCGAAGCGATGGGAAGCTCTCGTAGTCATCCAACACAAACCATCAACCCAGGCGAACCTTCGCAGCCATCTGCGGAAGTACGTCATCCCGTTCTTTGGGCCACTGGCGGTTCGAGATGTGCGACCGGATACGGTCCAGCAGTTCATCTCGGGCATCAAGGCGAACCCGAAGACCGTGCGAAACATCTACGTCACCCTGCAGATGATGTGGAAGTCAGCTCGCGCCTGGCAGTACGTGGCTCACGATGCGCTCGATGGTGTCGTGTTGCCCAAAAGACGCACACCTCGCCGGTTCTTTTTCACCCAGCAAGAAGTCTCGTGCATTCTCGGAGCTGCGGAAGAGCCATACCGAACGTTTTACTGGCTTGCCGCGGAACTCGGATTGCGCGCCGGCGAAATCTGCGGACTGCGTCTAGAAGACTTGGATCTCGAAGTCGGTCAGGTTCACGTGCGGCAAAGCGCTTGGCGTGGAAGACTCCAGGAACCGAAGACGGAGAATGCCACGAGAAGTTTTGCCGTGTCACCGAATCTGATCGAGCACCTTCGGCGATTCATTTTGAAATGGCGCCCGAACACGAGTGGCTTGCTCTTCGCCTCTCGAAAGGGAACGCCGTTCGACCAAAATCTTCTCGTGAAGAGAAAGCTGCATCCGCTCCTCGAGAAGCTGAATATCCAACGTTGCGGGCTGCACGCGTTCCGACACTTCGCTGCCTCGATGATGGACAGGCTGAACACTCCGCTGAAACTGCGGCAGCAACGGCTTGGTCACAGCGACGCAGAGATGACTCTGGGCGTTTATAGTCACGTGGCGAAGGAAGACGATCTGCGAATCGCGGCTCAGTTGGGAGAAATTCTGGACCCTTCTGGACCTTTCCAGAAAACGAAAGGGGCTGCTGTGAGCCAGCAACCCCTTGTGAACTAGAAAGATAAATTGGTTGCGGGGGTCAGATTTGAACTGACGACCTTCGGGTTATGAGCCCGACGAGCTACCAGGCTGCTCCACCCCGCGTCATTGATACTACGCTACTCGGCCCTCGTCTGCAAACTGCATAGCATCTGCCCCTTCACCGTCATCGTCGAATGAAATCTACAAAACTCGTTAGTGCAGTTTGGCTACAAATCCAAAAATCTCAGAGTTCCTGTGAATCTAGAGGTGCACTGTCTCTGATGCGCAGTGTCATGGAAAAATACCTGAAATTAACAGCACGCATGCACATGGCGAGACGTTAGGAACCCTAATACTATCTGGATCTTCGAAACTACCTGCCGACTTTGACCGGCACACAGCGGCCCGTCAGATCATCGCTGGCAATGGGCAAGTATTGCGTCTTGTTCACTAGAAGTTTCGCGAGAGGGAATGGCTGCGCTTCACGCCTAAGAATTCCTACCAGGTATTGTAGGCTGTCCCTTCGAACGGCGAAGTCCGATCCGAGTTCGAGTGCACGTCAACCATTCCCGTAGTCACTTGGTCTGGACTCATCACCACATTGTCGAATTGCGGAACCCAATCTTTGGCCCGAGTCATTGGATCGACGGGAACCGACCCCAGGTATCCGGCCTGCTGAAGATCGTCCACGGATTGCGGCGCCGCCTGCTTATCGAGCGTATACTGGTCAATCGCCTGACGCATCACCTGCAAGTCATGCTTCAGTACCGCTTCCCGCGATCGCTGTATGCTCTTCTCGTAACTCTGCGCCGCTATTCCTATCAGAATCAAGATCATCGTGATTACGATCATCAACTCGATCAGCGTAAAACCCTTTTTGAAGACACCCGCACGGCGTTGCCGCTTGGCGCCGCCGCTAGCCACGTACCGCCTGACTTTATTCATCACAACACGTTGACCGCACTACCAGTCGCTATATTTTGTGCCATCGAGCGCCGTGCCTGTTGATTTCGTATAGACATCGAAAATGTTCTTGCCGCACCAGCTCGTCGAGTCGGGATCATCGGACACACAACGCAATCCCCAGTCGGCTTGCCCGGTCATTGGGTCCACGGGAATCTTGCGCAGGAAGCGCAGCCTCTTGTCGTCCCCCGCCCCAAGTTGCACTCCTTTCACCAGCGTATCCAAATCCGGCGGATAATTCTCGCTCCCCACCTCTGTTCGGAACTTATGCTGATCGGCCAGGTCTTTATACCGGTCTATCGCATCCTTCATGGTCCGCAAGTCATAACGGAGTTCCGACTCCTTTTGCCTTATCACCGTGTAACGGAAGACCGGCAGCGCCATGGAGGAGAGAATAAGAAGAATAGAGCAAGCAATAATCAACTCCAGCAGCGTCATTCCTGCTGTCGCGGAAAGGCGCGGCTGGCGATAGCGTGGATTGGAACAAAAGTCGCGCCGCAACATCGGTTTTCCTTTTGATTGGACTAGGGCTGGACCTGTACCGTCGCCTCACCAGTGATCAACGGAATAGGTCTCTGCTGCGAATCTTTGGCGTTTTGCTGCACAATCGATAAGTTCGACGAACCCGGGGCGAGCCCCTTGATCACTATCCCAAGCAATGTGCCGCTCCCGCTCACGCCTTGTGTATTTGGCTGCCGGGTCGCCGAGATGATGGCCTGGCCCTTCTGCTCGTCGAGACTTTTCACAATAGCGATTTCCTGTGTCCCCCCGGACAGGAAGCCGCCGTGCTGTCCCTCACTCACAGCGTGCTGCACGTCCTCGATGCCGATTACGGCCGGGTTGTATTGCAGGAGCATCGGTATCGAGAACAAATCGCTCACGTTGTCCACCACCACTGCAATCGTTTTTCTCTCGCCCACTTTCAGCGTGAGGGCCTGCGGATCGAATCGCAGCTTGCCCGGTTGACCTTGCGGCGGATTCACAACTGGCGCAGTTGCTCCAGGCGTTGGCACTGCCGTCCCGGGCGTCACCCCGCCCGGCGTTTGTCCAGCGGGCTTCGCCGGAACTTGAACGGGTGAGCGGACCTCACTTTCGCGTTTTACTTGAATGTTTTGATCGGAGCCCGAGTAGATTCCCCGCAAATTTTCGAGCGTCCAGTCTGGCAACCGGACGATGTGCGGAATCATCACGATTAGCACTTCATCTTCCTGATGGTCCACGTTGTCGGTGGAAAACAAGTAACGAATGATGGGGATCTTCGCCAACCCGGGCCACCCGTTCAACGTCTTCGTGTCCGTCCTCTGGATCAGGCCGCCAAGGATATTGGCCTCGCCATCCTTCAAACGAATTTCTTCCTCGGCAACGCGCTGGCTGATGATTGGCTGGCTGATTCCGCCGATCGTGGATGTGCCCGTGACGGAAGACACTTCAATTTTTGATTTCAAGCTGATTTCATGGTTTGGGTGCACCCGCGGTGTGAGCGTAATATTCACGCCCACATCCTGATATTGGAACTGGGTGTTGACCAGCGGGTTCACCAGGCCGGCGCCGCCCACCGCTCCCACGCCGACGCCGGCCTGGAAGCTTCCCGTGGCAATCGGAATGCGGTCCCCGATCTTAAGTGTGGCCTGTTGCCCGTCCACCGATCGCAGTTCGGGGTTCTGAATGATTTTCGTATAGGTATCGGTCAGAATTGCGTTGGCCGTAAAGTTCGGCAGTGTCACGCTGTAATCACTGCTGTTCAAACTTCTTAACGTGTTAAACGTAATGTTGTTCGTCGTTGTTGATGTTGTCGTCGAGCCGCCGGTCGTCGTTGTCGCATTTGGATTTATCGCGACTGACGCACTTTGCCCTGGCAGGACTCCTAAATTCCTTAGCCGATCTGTGCGCGCCTCCAGCACCTCCACCTGAATCACTACTTCCGGCTTGGCTTTGTCGATGTCGTCGATCACCTTGCTTATCAGTGTCAGCACGTCAGGAGTCGCGCGGACAACGATCGCATTTTGTGAGTTAAGCTGCGCAATGCGCCTCAAATCGAAGAATTGGCGCATTCCGGTCACGATCTCCGTCAAGTCCTGTGGCGTCACCGTGTTGGCCAGATAAAACGTCTTCACCACCTCTTCTTCGTAGTCCTTCCGCTTTTGCGCTTGGTCTGGGTAGACGAGGATGATGTTTTCCGTAATCGGCTTCCACGCCGCCTTGCTCTCAAGGGAAACAATCTCCAAAGACTGCTCCAAGGTCACGTTATTCAAATCCACCGTGATTCGCCGGGCCGGGAAGTCCGGATCGTAAATGATCGTCAGTCCCGCCAGCTTCCCGATTGTGTCGAATACGATCCTGGAGTCGTTGGACGCTTTATAGTTGATCGGCGCATTTGAGAGTGGCTTCAGCTGCGGCGGCGCCGACATCAACTGTTCCGTGTCGTGCTCTGCAATAGGGGGCGTGCCATCGGCCGCATGGTTTTGCTCCACGATCATAGCCAAGGTCTTTTTCAGTTCCTGGCTCGCGATCGCACTCGAAGGATCAATCATTTGAGCCCGCTGGAATTGGGCCGCCGCTCCTTGGAGATCGCCGTTTTCCCGCTGCTTCACGCCCTGCTTGACGTGTTGCTCTCCGGCCAGGAAGCGCGTTTGATTGACCCTGATTTTGTAGCTGGCGTTGTTGGGGTCAGACTTCAGCGCTTTCTGGTAAAATTCCAGCGCGGCATCGTAATCCTGCAGCGTCTCCGCTTTCCGCCCTTTGCTATAATCTGTTTGGCCTCTCGGGCAGCCCGCCGCGAACAGACCGATTCCGACGCATAGAATGACAACTCGACAACTGCGCATTTATTCTCCGAGGGCTCGGCTTTTGACCTTTTCAGTCTATCATCCGGTTTAGAGCACCAGCAAGACGCGGAAGGTTGGCTGTCCTACATCCGATAATATGATGGCGCGTGGCAGGCAAGCGTTCAAGACCATAGCCAAGATTTAACACTCCAGTTATGATGGAATATTGTGCCGAAGCCCGCGAAAAAACCCGAGAAGGGAACCAAATCCGGCGAGCAAATTGTTGCTCAGAACCGCGCCGCCTCCTACAATTTTCACCTGCTGGACAGGTTTGAGGCCGGCCTGGTCCTCCACGGCACGGAAGTAAAGGCTCTGCGCGAAGGAAAAGCGAATATCCGCGACGCCTACGTCGATTTCAAGCCCAGCGGCGCATGGCTTGTTAACGCACACATTGCCCAGTACATGCCCGGCGGTCCGTGGAACCACGAGCCTCTTGGTTCGCGCAAATTGCTTTTGCACAAGAATGAAATCTACAAACTCGCCGGACGCACCCAATCGAAGGGCTTGACCGTTATTCCTCTGCGCATCTACTTCCGCAACGGACTCGCAAAAGTCGAAATCGCTTTGGCGCAAGGCAAGAAGTCGTGGGACCGCCGCCAGGACGAGCGCGACAAGGAAGCGCGCAGGGAAACTGAAAAAGCGATGTACAACAACCGGAGGCGATAAGAGAACCATGCAAATCACGTTAGCAATCCAGCCGTTCGCAACCATCGAAACCGAAGCGATTGTGAGCTATGTTTTTGAGGACCCTGACCCCGTGCAAGGCCGCATCGCGGAGATCGACCAGGCGGCGAATGGCCTGCTCAAAAAACTGGCGAAGAGCGGCGAGCTCACAGGCAAAACGCTCGAGATGACCTTGATTCACGCGCCGGCGGGATTGAAGGCCGCGCGGATGCTGCTTGTCGGGGCAGGGAAGCGCGAAAAATTCGATTCGGCTGCGCTGCGCAGGGTTTCCGGAGCCGCGCTGCGCTATTTGAAGTCGCGCGGAATACACAATTTCGTTTTTGCCGCGCGCGAAAGCGGCGCGACGGAGGATACTGCGCAAGCCATCGCCGAGGGTGCGATCGCCGCGGACTTTGAATCGGACAAATACAAGACCGACAAGAAAAACGACAAGGCTATCGATTCCGTCCTGCTCGCCGGGTATTCCGATGCCGAGCGCGCTGCCGGCGAAAAAGGTTTGGCGCGAGGGCGCATCATCGCGGAGTCGCAGAATTTTGCCCGCGATCTGATCAACGAACCTTCGAATAAACTCACACCGAAAATTCTCGCCGAAAAAGCCGAAGCCATGGCCAAGCAAGCCGGACTCTCCGTAGAAATTCTCGACGAAAAGAGAATTGCCGACCTCAAGATGGGCGCGCTGCTCAGCGTCGCGCAAGGAGGGCCCGAGCCGCCGCGCATGATCGTAATAACCTACACCCCGCCGAATCCCAAGCCAGGCGCGCCGGTGATTGGCCTCGTCGGAAAAGCGGTCACGTTTGACACCGGCGGCATTTCCATCAAGCCTTCCGAGGGCATGGAAAAAATGAAGTACGACATGGCCGGTGGCGCCACGATGATCGGCGTAATGCGCGCGCTCGCGGCGCTGAAGCCAAATGTGAAAGTGATCTGCGTGGTTCCGTCCACGGAAAACATGCCCGGCGGCAAGGCTCAGAAGCCTGGCGACATTCAGACCGCCATGTCGGGCAAGACGATTGAGGTTCTGAATACGGATGCCGAAGGGCGGCTGATTCTTGCCGACGGCGTGCACTACGCGAAGCAACTCGGCGCGACGCATCTAGTGGATGCCGCGACGCTTACCGGAGCGATTGTAGTGGCACTGGCGAGCATTAACGTCGGAGTCTTCAGCGGCGCCGATCAATCGTGGACGGACAAAGTTCTCGCTTCGGCGAAAGCTGCCGGCGAAAAAATGTGGCAACTCCCGATGGATGACGAGTACCGCGAGTTTATCAAGGGCACGGTCGCGGACATTCAAAATATCGGCAGCGGCAAAGGCGGCGGGTCGATTACGGGAGCGTGGTTCATCCGCGAATTTGCGGGCGACACGCCGTGGGTGCACCTGGACATTGCCGGCACGGCCTGGAACGACGACGCCAAGCCCTGGCTGGCCAAAGGGCCGACGGGCGTTGCGTTGCGGACTCTCGTGCATCTCGCGATGTCGTATTAACAAGCCCATTTTTTCGTTGTGTGGCGGCCGCAGGGGCACGATAAATCGTGCTGCTACATTTTTTCTGGGGCCTCGATGCCCAACAGAGCCAGGGTTTCTACCAATCGGGCTTCCACCAATTCGCTCAAGCGGAACAGGAAGGCGCGTTTTTGTCCATCGGCCTCCGTCAAAATGTGATGCTTGTGGTAGAAGTTGTTGAATGCTTGCGCCAGTTGGAACGCGTACTTGGCCACAAAGGCTGGTTCCCGCGCGCCGATGGCTGCGTCGATCGCCAAGTCCAGCGAGCCTACACTCAGCAACAATTCCCACAAATCGTTGTTCGAGGTGCCGTCAAGGAACCGATGGCCGAATTCTTTGCCCTGCGATAGCAGAATCGCAGCGGTCTCTTTCATGCTGGCATCGCTGTCCATCTCGCCGATAGATCTCTCCGCTCCTTTTCTCCAAATTCCGCGAGCGCGCACTATGGCGTACTGGCAATACGGTCCCGTTTCGCCTTCGAAGCTGAGAGCATCTTTGAAATCGAAAGCGATGATCGCGTTACGAGTAAACTTCAGAAGAAAGAATCGTAGTGCACCAACAGCGACGGCATGGGCGATTTGATGTTGTTCCACCGTCCCCGACTCAGGTAGGTCGGAAACTGCTGGATGTTCGACCGGGTGACGGCTTTTCACTTCCGCCAATGCCGCCGCTTCGAGTTTGTCAATGAGGTCGTCGGCTTTGACGCCGAAGCCTTTGCGGCCGCTGACTTGAATGAAAGGGAGCTTGGCTTCCTCGGGCGAGAGTTCGTAGCCCATTTCGGCGGCACAGCGGGGCGTGAGCACGACGAAGGCATAGGACAGGTGAATGGACTTGTCGGCAGCTTCAGCGTGGCCGAGGCGACGCAAAGCTTCGGCGACGACATCTTGCACGTAAGACTGGCGCGTATCGATGACGTTGTAAACCGCAGTTGCGGGCTCGGCGAAATGCGGCGCGGCGGGATCGCTCTCAAAGCTAGTTGTGGACCAAACCGCTTCGCCTTCAGGGGCGTTCGGCCATTTGCGATAGTTGAAATCTTTACCGAGCAGGCCGAACTTCCAGAGTTGGTAGGCGATGTCTTTGCCGACGTAGGTAACGGTACCATTCGAGCGAACGATGATTTTGTCTTGGATATTCTCTTCCTCGTCAGAGGAAGTAGAGGAAGTAGAGGAAGTAGAAGATAAAGAGGCGCTGGCGTCAGGGCCTTCCGTCTGATCCTTTACCTCCTTAACTTCCTTTGCATCCTTTGCCTCTTCTCTCCAGGGCATGATCCAGCAGCCGGCCATTTTTCCGGCGCTCACGTGTTGAACGACGCCGGATTTTTTTAGCAGCTCGAAGGCGGCATCCCAGAACTTGAGATGAAGAATTTCGCTCTCACGGGCGAGGAGTTCGTACGAGATGCCGAGGCGAGCCATGGTTTTGAGATGCAGGCTGACGATGGTGTCGGCGACGACTTGAGCGACTTCGGCCTCTTCGCCGCGGTCTTCTTCGATGGCTTTGAGGGTGCGGGCGCGTAGTTCTGCGGCGCGCGATTTGTCCTCTTCCAGAAAGTGGGTGACTTTGGCGTAGAGATCCCAACAGAAGTAATCGAAGCGCGGCTGCGTGGCGGCCATTTTCACGCTAACCGGAGTGAGGTGCTCCATATCGAGGAAGCCGATCACTACGTCGGCGACCTGGACGCCGGTGTTGTCAATATAGTTTTGAATCTGAACGTGATTTCCGGCGTGGCGAAGGACGCGCGCCATGGTGTCGCCTAGAACAGCGTTTCTTACGTGCCCAATATGCGCGGCTTTGTTGGGGTTGATGCTGGTGTGCTCGACGATCATTTTTCCGGATATTTTCGTCGAAGGAAGTGGCGAGTGGTGAGTGGTGAGTGTCGAGCGGGCTGCCGTTTGCGACGACGAGACGTCACCCCAGAAAGCTGCGCGATCAAAGTAGGCATTTAAATATCCCCCGCCCGCAACCTCCACGCGCGCGATGCCTTCGACTTTGTCCAGCCCGTTGGCAATCTCTTGCGCAATGATGCGTGGAGCTTTTTTGAGGCGCTTGGCTAGCTCGAAGCAGACCGGAGATGCGGCCTCGCCCATTTCGATCTTGGGCGGGCGATCGAGAACGATATCGAGAGAAATCGAGTAATGCACCTGGATGTGGCGCGCGAGAGCGTCGCGGAGGCGGTTAACAATTGTCAGATACACAGTCCCTCGTAGGAAAAAGAGAAGTGAGTATAAGTGGCCGGGAGGAGTCGGGTCAAAAAGTAACGGAGGGCAAATGCAAATAAGAGCGAGAGGTACACCCTACCCCCGGTGTTTTTTGTAAGAGTGGTAAGCAAAGGACTTACACGGGCGTTTCTCGTAAGAGTGGCAAATAGTAGGGTTAAGGTGCCGTGTTTTGATGTCTTTAGCGAGCATCTCGCAAGAGTGGCAAACAAAGGAGTTACGGGAGCGATGGCAGGAAGTAATCGGGATGGATTGATGCCACGGGGCTTAGAGAGGACCACGTGGCGAGAGAACATGAGTCGTTCGGCACGACCATCGTGCCGCTTAAACTTATGAAATTATATCACAAGCATTATCTTTGTCAAGTAATTACTGGTAAGAACTTTCTTTCCAGCAAGATAGCTGCGGCCGAGAGTTGCAAACCAGGGGAGAAATGCTTGAAAACCCTTCAGACACGGAGCCTAGAGGAGGCCAGATTGCCGGCCGGCCCGCGCGGTGATGCTGCGGCGGAATTTGACACACTTTGGTTGCGCCGATAGTATCGATATTTAATTAGGAGCCTTCCTTGAAGACTTTCGGCAAGGGCGCGGATTTTTGAAGAGCGGGTCCCTCCGCGAGGCGGCATCCCATGAAACTTGCGTATTTTGATTGCTTTAGCGGAATTAGCGGAGACATGACGCTGGGGGCGCTCGTGGATGCGGGCTGCCCGGTGGAGCATTTGCGCGAGGGGTTGGGCGGGTTGCGGGTGCCGGGATGGGAATTCACGGCCGAAAAGGTTTGGAAGAATGGGATGGCGGCGACGTATGTGCGTGTAAAGACGGAAGATCAGTCGAAGCACAGGTCGCTGAGCGCGATTTTGGAGATTTTGCAACAGTCACAGCTCGCTCGACCTGTGCGCGAGCGAGCGGCCGCGATTTTCCAGAAACTGGGGGAAGCGGAAGCGCGGGTCCACGATGTGCCGCTCGAAAAGATTCATTTTCATGAGGTTGGGGCGGTGGACGCGATTGTGGATATTGTTGGAGCGTGTATCGGATTCGAGGCGCTAGGGATCGAGAAGTTTGCGTGTTCGCCTTTGAACGTCGGCGGGGGCACGGCGAAAATGGCACACGGAGTGCTGCCAGTGCCAGCCCCAGCTACGGCTCGATTGCTGACAGGCAAGCCGACGTACTCGAACGGGGTGCAGAAGGAGCTGGTGACACCGACGGGTGCGGCGATCGTCGCGACACTTTGCGACGCTTTTGGGCCACAGCCAGCGATGAGCGTATCGGCAATCGGCTATGGCGCGGGCACGGCGGATCTTGAGGGGCAGCCCAATGTGCTCCGCATAATGATAGGCGAGGTCGCGGAGAAAACCGTCGCCGGGTTCGACGAAGAAATCGCGGTGATCGAGGCCAACCTCGACGACATGAACCCGCAGATTTACGGCTACTTTTTGGAAAGAGCGCTTGGTGCGGGGGCGCTGGACGTTTACACGACGCCGGTGCAGATGAAAAAGAACCGGCCGGGGACGTTGTTGACGGTTTTGTGCAAACCGCAGGACACGAACGCGCTGATGTCGCTGATTTTTGCCGAGACGACCACGTTCGGCGCGCGCACCTATCGAGCACAGCGGCGGGTGCTGCCGCGAGAATGGGTTAGCGTGGCGACGGAGTTTGGCGAGGTGCGAATCAAGGTGTCGCGCGTCAACGGGCGAATCTTGCATGTGGCGCCGGAATACGACGATTGCCGCAAGCTGGCCGTCGAGAAAAATGTGCCGCTGCAGAAGGTGATTGCTGAGGCGATGCGGAATTACGAGAGGAGTTGAAAAGGAGAAACTCGAAAAACAAAATTCGAAATAGGAAATTCCAGGACGAAAAGCGGGGCACTGGGGAAGAGAACGGAGAAGAATGGCGGGGAAACCAAAATATTATCTGACGACGCCGATCTACTACACGAACGGCTTGCCGCATATCGGGCACACTTATTCGACGATTGTGTGCGACACCATCCGGCGGTACAAGCGGATGCTCGGATACGACGTGGTGATGACCACCGGGACGGACGAGC
>Ga0247667_1000288_pt1 | contig 13299 bp, 9 predicted proteins | sample CNK08_metaG_FD_183027 | JGI IMG/M metagenome (GOLD analysis project Ga0247667, IMG submission 183027) | Soil microbial communities from Purdue University Martell Research Forest, Indiana, United States - CNK08 | ecosystem: Environmental > Terrestrial > Soil > Temperate forest > Bulk soil | place... | reverse complement strand
CAGATCATCATTTTCAGTTCACGCATGCCTAGACTTCGGCAAGTATTCTTACTGAATCATGCCTCTGCCAGAATCCAGTAACATTTCATTCGGGCAGCGGTCCATCTTCTCAAAGGCCTCTCGCTTCATCCGAGAGCTGATCTTATGACAGGCAAGCAAAACGACCTGCTTGGCCCGAAACGAGAAGCAACGGTTTTCGTCTGTTATGTGGAGTGTATGGCCGATTTCGTTTACCGTTGCTCCGAAGTAGCCTCGGTGGCAAACCACGGCTGTGATGTCTATCACTTCAAGTCTAATCTCGCCTGCTCCTTTTTTCTTAGCATCCACTTAGGTAGCCAGCCTTGCGCAGTTCGACGTTTATGAACGCTTTCTCTGCGCCTTTATGGGATTCTTATGTCGCACACGGCAACATCAAACTAGAGGGGAATTGTTTCATGCCAGCTGAGTATTCAAGCATCCTTTTCGAAATCCGTGATGGCGTCGCGAGGATTACTCTAAACTGGCCGCCCTTGAACATCATAGATATCGCGATGATGAAGGATATCCACCGCGCGCTCGAACGAATAAAGGGTGCCGACGACGCGAAAATACTGATTTTCGACCACCAGGGCAAATCTTTTTCGGCGGGCGTCTCGATTAAGGACCATTTGCCAGCTATGGTGGGAGAAATGCTCCAGACGTTTCACGGAATTTTCCGGCTTCTGAATTCTCTTGAACTGCCGAGTGTGGCCCTGGTAGACGGGATGGCCCTGAGTGGAGGATGTGAACTGGCCGTTTTGTGCGACATGGTGATTGCGTCGGACCGCGCGACGTTTGGACAGCCGGAGATCAAGGTGGGTGTGTTCCCCCCGGTGGCTGCGGCCGTTTTTCCGCGGCTTGTGGGCAGGAACAGGACGTTGGAACTGCTTCTAACTGGCGAAGTCATCGATGCATCGGAGGCCAAGGCTATCGGGCTCATAAGCAAAGTTTTTCCGACCAGAGAATTCAAGGAAAAATCGGACGATTACATTCGCAAGCTTACATCCCTCCGTGGAAGAGTATTGCGCCTGACCAAGCGCGCCGTGGATCAGAGCCTCTACACAAGCGAAGGAATCTCCGCGGCGGAACAGCTTTATCTTCGAGAGTTGATGAAGACAGAAGACGCGCAGGAAGGCTTGAACGCTTTCCTCGAGAAGCGCAGACCCGTTTGGAAAAACAAATAGAATCAACTCTGGTAACTTCCAGCCCGCCGGTTACATCATCGACTTAGTCGGGATTGTGACTGCCCTCTTCGGCTTGACTCTTGCGGCGTATCTCGACTCCACAGAACTCCATTTTTGGTTAAAGCCTGCAGATCAGCAGTTCTCTCTCGTAAACCATTTCTTTCGGCAAATGGTCGTGAAGCCCGATGAACAACTCCTCGTGCTCAATTACTTCCTTGCGCCAGGCTTCGCGGTCAAATTTCTGCAGCTCATCAAACTTTTCCTTGGAGAGATCCATGCCCTTCCACTCCATGTCTTCGTGCCGCGGCATCCACCCGATGGGCGTCTCTCTAGCCAATGCTCTGCCTTTCGTGCGGTCCACAATCCATTTGAGAACGCGCATATTCTCAGAAAACCCCGGCCACATGAATTTTCCGTCTCCATCCTTGCGAAACCAGTTCACATGGAAGATTCGTGGCGTGAGCGTTAGCGACCTCTGCATTTTGATCCAATGACGGAAGTAGTCGCCCATGTGATAGCCGCAGAAGGGAAGCATGGCCATCGGATCGCGGCGCACTTTTCCCACTGCGCCCGCTGCTGCCGCCGTCGTTTCCGATCCCATCGTCGCTCCGATGTAAACGCCGGAGCTCCAGTTGAATGCCTGAAAAACGAGCGGCATCGTGGTCGCCCGGCGCCCGCCAAAAATAATCGCACTGATGGGAACGCCGCTGGGATCTTCCCAAGCTGGATCGATTGTTGGGCATTGTGAGGCTGGGGCCGTGAAGCGTGCGTTTGGATGCGCCGCCTTCGCACCCGTTTCTTTTGCAATCTCCGGGGTCCACTTCTGCCCCTTCCAATCGAGGCATTCTACTGGCGGCGTGTCCGTCATGCCTTCCCACCACACGCCGCCCTCGGGAGTAAGCGCGACGTTTGTGAATATGGAATTCCTTGCAAGCGTGGCCATGGCATTGCGATTTGTCTTTACAGAGGTTCCCGGTGCAACTCCAAAAAATCCCGCTTCCGGGTTTATCGCTCGTAGCAGGCCGCGTTCGTCCGGTCGAATCCAGGCAATGTCGTCTCCGACTGTCCAAACTTTCCATCCCTCAAAACCCTTGGGCGGGATGAGCATCGCGAAATTTGTTTTTCCGCACGCGCTTGGAAAGGCTGCGGCCACATACGTTTTCTCGCCTGCTGGATTTTCCACGCCAAGAATGAGCATGTGTTCCGCCATCCAACCCTCATCCCGCGCAATGTTGGAGGCGATTCGCAATCCGAAGCATTTCTTGCCGAGCAGCGCGTTTCCGCCGTAGCCGGAGCCGTACGACCATATCTCGCGCGTCTCCGGAAAATGCACAATGTACTTCTCTTTATTGCACGGCCACGGCACATCTTTCTGACCTTCCGCGAGCGGCGCACCGACGGAATGCATGCACGGCACGACCCGAGGTATCCCCGTATCGATCTGCTCAAAAACCCGCTTTCCAACGCGTGCCATGATGCGCATATTCACGAGCACGTAAGGAGAGTCCGTCAGTTGCACCCCGATCTGAGACATCGGCGAGCCGATGGGCCCCATACTGTAAGGCAATACGTACATCGTCCGCCCGCGCATCGCGCCGTTAAAAAGACTCTTAAGCTTTTTCCGCATCTCGTACGGGTTTTCCCAATTATTTGTCGGGCCCGCGCTGTCCTTCGATAGCGAACAAATGAAAGTTCGGTCTTCCACGCGCGCAACGTCGTTCGCGTCCGATCTGGCGTAATAGCAACCGGGCCACAGCTTTTCATTCAGCTTTGTGAGCGTTCCCGACGCAACCATCTCCCGGAGTAAAAAGTCGTTTTCTTCTTGCGAGCCATCGACCCAATGGATTCGTGCCGGTTTCGCAAGTTCCGCCATTTTTTCCACCCAGCGCAACAGGTGCTCATTCTTACTGAGTGGCACAGCTGGATTTCGGCCAAGCATGCGTGGGTTGTCCTTTAGCGCTGTTTTGTGCATGAAAATTGATAATCCTCAGCATCAATTTTACTAGGAGTGTCAATGAAAGGGAACTAAGACGCCGCTTTTGGACGTATTCGGGTGCGATCTTACTAGACCGCTTCCGCGGGTGCGCTCTTGACACTTGCTCTGCGATGAAGGAAATAGTGGATCGCCGGTGTAAACACCAGAGACAAAACCATTGAGCTGAGGATCCCGCCGATAACGGCAATCGCCAGCGGCTGAAGCATTTGAGAACCTGCGCCGATGGCAAACGCCAAAGGCAACATCCCTGCAATGGTTGCGAGGGCGGTCATCATAATGGGGCGAAGACGCCGCCGCCCGGACTGGATCATAGCTTCTTCGGCAGAAAAGCCTAAGTCTCGAAAGCGATCTTCGGCATCCAGGAGCAGAATTCCGTTCTTGGCCACTATCCCGATAACCATAATCATGCCCATGAAAGAAGCGACATTGAAGGTTGTGCGTGTTATGAGTAGCGCGAGGAGGCCGCCAAACAACGAGAGTAAAGCAGAGGCAAGAATGGCGGCGGGCGCGGAGAAGGTCCGGAATTCGAAAAGTAGCACTGCAAACAAAAGCAGGAGCGCCAGGAGAAGGACGATCAAAAGGTCGTGGAAGGATTTTTGTTGCTCTTGGTAAAGGCCACCGTATTCCACTCGAATGGACGAGGAAGGATGGAGATCGTTGACGGCTTTCTTCACGGCAGCAATACCACTACTGAGGCCCGCGCCTTCTAAACGAGCGGTGACTTCCACGAGGCGCTGAAGATTTTCGCGGCGAATTTCCGTCTGTCCGGGCTCTGCGGTGACAGTAGCCAGAGAGCCGAGAGTCGCGGTGCGGCCAGTGGAGCTGACGAGCAAAGTGTTACTCATGCGGTCGAGCGAAGAACGGTTCTGCTCCGGAAATCGGACGCGAATGGGATAGGAGCGATCACTGAGGATTACCGGCATTGCAGCGGGCTCGCCTTCCAGAATCGTCGCCGCATCCACGGCAATCTCCTCGGGAGTGAACCCGGCGCGCGCGGCGACGGCGGGGTTAACCTGGAACGTAACCGCCGGGCCGCTGGTAGTGTTTTCGATGCCGTCGAGGACGTCCACGACCGGGTGAGAGCTGCCAATTTGAATTTTGCCGATGGCATCCGCGACGCGCGGTGCCGTTTCCTCGAGAAGCTTCGCATCCGGTGAGAACAGCTTTATGACGATGGGTTCGGGCTGGCTGGTCAGGTCGCCGATCATGTCCTGCAACACTTGAATGAACTCGACCTTGACGGTAGGCTCAGTCTGTTCGATCTTCGCCCGTACGTCCGAGATGATCTCCTCGATATCCCGGCTTCGGTCGCGCTTCAGCTTCACCGTAAAATCGCCTCGATTTGCTTCCGTAACGGCGGCCAGGCCAAGCTGTAATCCTGTGCGGCGCGAAGTGTTTTCGACTTCGGGGACGCTACCGAGAATTTTTTCAATGTGGAGAAGGATGCGATCGGTTTCCGCTAGCGAGCTCCCTGGCGGCGTGTCGTAGTCCAGGATGAAGCCTCCTTCGTCCATTGCGGGAAGCAGGTCGCTTTCAAGCGTCATGTAGCACCCGATCGCCAGCACGATAATCACTGCAGAGCTCGCGGCGAGGATCCAGGGACGTTCCAACACTCCCGCCATGACTCGCGCGTAAAACGAGACGACCCGACCGAAGAAGCCGGAAAGGTGTGCTTCCTCGGCCACCAGCAGCGATGCAACGTCTGTCCCATCCTCAGAGCGCTTTGCCGAAATCTGCACAGTGTCCTTTCGGCGGACAAAGTACAGGCTGAGAGTCGGCGTCCACGTCAACGCTAACAGGAGCGAGGTGAAGAGCGATACGGTCATGGTTACCGCGAGCGCGCGGAAAAAGCTGCCGGTGACGCCGGTGGTGGAAATGAGAGGCAAAAACACAACGATGGGCGTAATCGTCGAGCCAATGAGGGGAACTGTCAGCTCGCGCAGCGCGCTCTGGATGGCTTCGAAGCGACTTTGGCCCGCGTCGCGGTGCAAAACTATATTTTCGAGAACAACAATCGCATCGTCTATGACGAGGCCTACAGCGGCGGCAAGGCCACCCAGGGTCATTAGATTGAAGCTCTGGCCGGTAACTTTAAGGACGATAAACGTGATGAGAAGCGTTGCCGGGATCACAAGTCCTGCGACGAGCGATGATCCCCAATCGCGCAGAAAGAGGACAAGGACAATCGAGGCGAGCACCAGCCCCACGAGAACCGCGTCGCGGACGCTCGCGATCGAATCGTGGACGATTGTCGACTGGTCGTAAAAAGGCTCGAGGTGAACGCCCGGAGGGAGGGTTTGTGAAAGCTCCCGCATTTGCACGTGGACTTCGTTTGCGACCTGGAGTGTGTTGCTGTCTGGCTGCCGATTCACGTTCAGCAGCACAGCCGGCTTGCCGTTCGCGGTTACGATCGTGTAGACAGGCGCAACCGAGGGTGAAATCGCGGCGATATCGCCCAGCCGAATCGGTACTCCCGCCACTGAATTCTTGACGACAATCTGGCCAATTTGATCTGGAGTGCGAACCTGACCGCTGACGAGACTTAGCGCGAGTTGATGGTCGTGTTCGATCAGGCCGGGCGAATCAATCAAATTTGTGCGGCGAATGGCTTCCAGAATATCCGTGACCGTGACCCCAGCCGTCAGCAGACGCGCGGGGTCTGGCGATACTTGAAATTCTGGAACCCGGCCGCCTTGAATGATGACTGATGCCACGCCGTCCAATCGGTTGATCCGCGGTTTCAAGTCATACGTTGCGATTTCCCAGAGTTTGTTCGGCGGAACAGTGTCCGAAGTCATGCTGTAACCAAGGATGGGAAACACGGCAAAGGTGAGGCGGTGGGTCTCCATTTTTGCGGTGGGTGGAAGTTCGGCCTGCAAGCGCGCCGCGACGGCATCGACGCGCTGGAGCGTGAGAATCATGTCAACATTCCAGTCGAAGAAGAGATCGACTTCGGCCGAACCGCGGCTGGTGATGGACTGAACTTTCTGCAGGCCGGGAACGCTGTTGACGGCTTCCTCGATGGGTCGCGTAATCGTCACCAACATTTGATCGATCGGCATCACCCCATTGTCCACACCTATGACGATACGGGGAAAATCCGTGTTGGGAAAAACAGAAACCGGAATCGAAAAGGCGAAATATGCGCCGACCAGCGCGAGGCCGATGATCAAGAATAGGATGGGACTCGATAGACGCTGAAACCAGGGCAAGTCTTGCTGCTTAGACTTCGGAGCTTTCTGCGATTCGGACGGGGGCTCCATGCGCCGCTACTCCTTGTCCTTGTCGTCTGGTTTCGCGGAGTCCTTTGCTTTGCCGGTCTCTTCGCCCCCCTTAGTCTCGGCCGGAGCAGCCGCTTCGATCTTTACTTGCGTCTTGTCCGGCAATGCATACCCCCCGGAAGTAATGACCGGATCCCCGGCACTGATGCCGCTGACGATCTGCGCAAAGCCGCCATTGCGAATGCCGACTTGGACTATTTTTTGGTGTGCGAGATGGTCCGACCCAACGAGAAGCACGTAATCGGCGCCTTCCGTGCTCTTGAATAGGGCGGAAGTCGGCACGAGGGTTGCATCTTTTACCGTTTTCGCCGTCAAGGATACTTGGATGGTCATGCCGGGTTTCAACGCCGGGTCGGGTCTGGTTTCTTCGGCCCACACCTCGATAGTCGTACTCCCCGGATCAAGTGCGGGGCTGACAAGCGTGACGCGGCCCTGGATGGGCTCGTCCGCGCCGGGAACTTTCAGCTCGGCTGGGTTTCCGACTTTTAGCGCCGCGGCCTCGGCCTGCACAATGTGCGCTTTGGCGATGAGCCGGGAAAGATTCATCACCGTAAGGATTGGTTGATTGGCGGTCGCGGGATCCCCTTCATACAGAGGCCGATCTGTCACGACGCCGTCAATGGGGCTGCGAATTTCGGAATAGCTAAGCTGCGCCGCGGCGCCGCGATATTTGCCTTCGGCTGAGAGACGCGAGCCTTCCGCGGACTTCACCGCCTGCTGTTTCCCCAGCCGTTGGAGATCCGCAAGCTGTTTTTGGGCCTGTTCATTCTGACTGCGGGCTTGCGTTAGGGCGACTTCCGCGGCATCCAACTCGCGCCTCGCAATGGCGCCCTGCTGAAAAAGTTCCTTGCGGCTGTCAAAAACCTTTTGCTGGGCCTCGAATGATGATTGCGCAGTCTGCGCATCGAGCTGCGCCTTCTGGATTTGCTGCGGCAAGCTCGACCCGATTGTCGTGTTGTACGCAGCGTCGGCCTGCTCGAAGTCGCCCTTGCTCGCCTCCGCCGCTGCGGCCAAGTCCGCGTTCTCTAGAACCACAAGCAACTGCCCTTTTTTTACTCGCGTGCCGCGCTGCACGTGGAATTTCTTTACCGTGGAAGTGATCTTCGGCGCCACGGTGGCTTGTTCGAGCGGAAACACCACCGCTTCCGAGCTGATCACTTGAGAGATTGGACCGCGTTGCGCAGGCGTAACCTGCACGGAGACCACCGGCTCCTGCTCTTTCTCGGCTTTCCCGCAGCCGGATAAAAGCAGCGCACCGAAGACGGCATAAGCAGCCACCCTCGCGCGAATAGGCTGCCGCGGAGCACAAACATTCGTCAGGTTCATGGAGTTGCCAGCACTCCCGTCAGAGTCTGCAGATTGGCCAGCGCCACCCGGTAGCGCACGGCTCCGTCCTGATACATGCCGCTGGCCTGCGCTGCGGTCGTTTGCGCATCGACCACTTCGAGCACTGTGGCTTCTCCATTCTTGTAGCGTAGGGTTGTCAGCCGGAGGCTTTCCGCAGCCAGTTCCGTCGAACGGCTGAGGCCAGCAAGCTCGTTCATGGACGTCTCAGCTTCCGCGTAGAGCGATTGGATTTCCGCGAGAAGCCTGCGCTGAGCGAATGACAGCTCACGTTTTGCTTGTGCGCGGCGAAGTTCGGCCTGCTTCACTCGGCTTTGGGTCGCGCCCCAATTCCAAATGGGAATGTTGAGCGTTGCGCTTATGGAAGAGCCTAGGTTCGAAAACGTTTGGCCGTTGATTTTCGTAGGAAAGTTCACTCCGAAGTTCTCAGCGTCAATGCCGTACCAGTAGTCGAGCCCGAGCGACGGCAGATGGCCGGCCCGAGCGACAGTGACCACGTCTCCTGCTGCGCGCGTTGCTTCCAGCGCGGCGCGTACATCTGGATTTTCCTGAGCAGCGCGCTGTTTGACTTCCTCCAGCGTCGGCAACGGGATGTTCGCATGCAAATCGTCGGTAAGTTCGAACTTATCGTTGAAGTCAGCAAAAATCAGGACGGAGAGGCCCAGCTTGGCGTTCAGAAAAGCCAGTTGAGCTTCCTGGAACTGTCTGCGGCGCTCCTGGGATTGTAAGTCGGCTTTTATAACGTCGGCATGCGCAACTTCTCCGCCATTTTCGCGAGCTTGAGTCAGCTTGAGAAAATTGTCGCCTTCCTCGGCGGCGTTGCGCGCTGTCTCCATTTTTTGTTGTGCGGCGGCCATGGTGTAGTAGCTCTGAACGACGGTGACCACCAGACCACGCGAGGCGATCTCTGCGCGAGCCCGTGCAAGCGCGGCCATCGCCGACGCGCGGCGAAAGCCCGCAATTCCTGCGAGGTCAATTGTCTCGTGCACATTGGCCTGGCTTACGTATTCGTGAACTGCGTTATTTGCAATGAATTGGACTGGAACTAGAGTCTTCTCGGCCACCGGTGCCGGGGCCGCTTGACTGTATAGCGCCTCGTTGTTATACGTCACCGTGGGTAGCAGCGCGGCGCCCGCTTGGTACCGATCCTGACGCGCAAGGGCAGCATCGGTCTGTGCGGCCTGGAATTGTGTGCTATTTATTCGGGCGCGGTCCAACGCGTCTTGCAGCGCGAGTCGCAGCGGGACGTTTGCCGAAGGAGCGCTCGACTGCCCGCTTGACGGGTCGTTTTTTTCCAAGGAAGACGATGCCACGAGCTTCGGCACCGGATTATTGGGTTGTTGGCCGGCAGCCGGTACGGAGGAAAGGGCGAGCACGATGAGCGCAAGTGGCACAGGTCTATTCGAAAGAAAGCATGTTTTCATGGGAGTTCTCTCGAGCGGCCGCGAACCCTCGCGTTCCGCTTCATCCAATGTAGTGGCCTCGAGATAAACAGACGATTAATCTGCTTCGGTAACAGCGACCCCAGGTCTCGGCAGATAAGCGGCAAAATGACTCCCTGAGGTATCGGAGTGTACCAATTCGAGTCGCCCGTGATGCGCTTGGGCTATCCACAGCGCTATCGACAGTCCCAACCCCGCGCCGCCCTCGCGCCCCGAGCGCGATCGCGCCGGATCAGCCCGAAAGAACCGCTCGAAAATGCGAGCGTGCAGCTCCGGTGGTATCCCCGTCCCTGTATCGGTGACGTGTACTTCGCAGCCCGTCGCGGTCGCACGGCATGCAATCTCCACGTGCCCGCCGACAGCCGTGTACTTAATCGCGTTGTCCAAGAGATTCAGGATCATCCGCCTCAGAAGAGTCTGGTCCGCTCGTACCAGACATTCCGAGGACGCATCGACGCTCAATTCAATGTTTTTTTCGCGTGCCAGTGTTCTTGCAGAATGCGCACACTCCGCCACGACTTCCTCGAGGTATACATCCTCCGGCGATAAGGAATACTGGCCCGAGTCGGCCCGCGTCAGTGTGAAGAGGTCTTCCACGATCTTAGTTAGTCGCGATGTTTCCTCTTGCAAAATTTTCAGCGATTCCAGGTAGTCTTCCGCAGTCCGTCCAGGCTGCGACATGGCAACCTCGGCCTCTCCACGCAGTATCGCCAGCGGAGTCCGAAGTTCGTGAGAAGCATCCGCGATAAACTGGCGCTGGCGTTCGAAGGATTGGTCTAGCCGGTCCAGCAGATCGTTAAAGATAGTGGCCAGTTGACCAAGTTCGTCGTTGGCATTGCGCACGGGAAGCCGCTCGTGTAGATTTGCCGCTCCTATCCGCCGTGCGTGCGCTCCCATCGCGACCACCGGTGCCAGACTCTTTCTTGCCAGTAAGTAGCCGCCGGTTCCCGCAAGCAGAAGACCCAGAAGGATCATCCATGTAAACGTCAGCCGTATGGTCTCGAGCATCTCATTTTGTGAGTGCAACGAATGGAGAATGATAAGCACGTAATTTTGGCCGCTCGCATTGAAAGGACGCGAGTAGGCGCGTAATCGCGAGCGCTCTCCCTGAATTGTTTCCAGGTTCGCTTCCTTCTGCCCGCTCTTTTTTGCCAACCTCCGGATTTCACTTGTTTCTAGGGCCCGGCCCACCGAAGCATCGGGGTTCGCGTCCGCCGAGGTTACGTCGTCTGAAGTCGTGACAATTTTATCGCCCGGACCCAACACCACAAGCGCATCGCTGTTCGAGTGATGTTCAATCATCGACTGATGTACTGCCGATAGAATCGACGAGGCCCCGGTCTCCGACGCGTCCGAAAGCTCCGCGTGAACGGTAACCAGGAACGAATCCGCCAAAACCTCTAGATCCGAATCTGTCCGTTGCATTGACGCCTTCCGGACGATCAGATATGTGGTTGCAGTCACCAGGACCAACACCACCGCGAGGACCGATGAATACCATATCGTCAGCCGCGCGCGAACGGAATCAAGCATGTTTCTTCCGGTCCGAAGCATTCTCCTTGCCTTGCCCGCCGGCTGGCTGCGCGCGTCCTCTCGCTTCAGCATCCTCGCCAGATTTCAAGATATAACCTGCGCCCCGCCGCGTCTGCAATAGTCCCGAGTGTCCGTCCGGATCGATCTTCCGCCGAAGCCGGTTGATGTAAACCTCGATCAAATTTGAAAATGGATCGAAACTCTCATCCCAAACGTGTTCTGCGATTTCCGCTCGGCTCACCACGCGCCCAGCGTTGCGCACGAGGTATTCCAGCAGCGCATACTCCTTGTGTGTCAGCGCAATCGCCTCTCCGCCTCGCGTTGCATTCTGTACCGCCGTATCCAGCACAAGCTCTCCAACGCTCAGCCTCGGCGGATGCAATTCCGTTGAGCGTCGCAGGAGTGCGCGTAGCCGCGCGAGGAGTTCGCGAAACTCGAATGGCTTGGTCAGGTAATCGTCCGCTCCTCGATCGAGTCCGCTCACCCGGTCCTCGACGGCGTCTCGAGCGGTCAGCATCAGGATCGGCATTCCTCGGCCGGAGCTGCGAAGCCTTCGGCAGACTTCGAATCCGTCGGGGCCAGGGATCATGATGTCGAGTATCACCAGGTCGTACTCGTTGATCTCCGCCTGATACAACGCCTCTTCGCCCGTGACGGCTGTGTCAACCGCGTACGCTTGTTCGCGGAGACCTTTGACCACGAACCTGCGCACTCCCGGGTCGTCTTCGACTAGCAATATCCTCATGGCTGCATGATACGTGAAAGCCCGGCCTGCAGTGCAGTCTTCCCCGCCCGTCGTCCGGGGATCTCTTCCCGATTTGATGCAAGTGATTTGGCGACGCTCGCGCTACAACAATCCATTCCCCGCTTCGCTCAGATTGTCTTGTCTTTCGAATAGCAGAGCTTCTCGAGGTTGCATTCCGCGCATTTCGGTTTACGCGCCTGGCATACCCGCCGCCCGTGCCAGATAATTTGGTGCGAAAAAAAGATCCACTTTTCCTTTGGAATTACCTGCATCAGGTCCTGCTCGATTTTTTTCGGGTCCTCATTCCGCGTCAAATCTAGTCGGTTGGATATACGAATTACATGCGTGTCCACCACGATTCCACTCGCGATTCCGTAAGCCGTGCCCAGCACCACGTTCGCCGTCTTTCGCGCCGCCCCCGGCAGCGTCAGCATCTCTTCCATCGTGCGCGGCACTTGCCCGCCAAATCTTTCGAGGATTGCCTTGCTCGCCCCCATGATCGATTTCGTCTTGTTCCGAAAAAATCCCGTCGGCCGCACGTCCTGCTCCAACTCCGTGGGATTTGCATATGCGAACGCCTCCGGCGTTGGATATTTCTTGTAGAGCGTTTCCGCCACCTGATTCACTCGCACGTCCGTACATTGCGCGGAAAGAATCGTTGAAATCAGCAATTGAAACGCGTTCTCATGCTTCAGTTCGCATGTTGCGGCTGGATATGCCTCGTCCAGCTTGGCCAGAATCGCTGCGACACGCTTCGCGTCAGTCCCCTTCGCCGCAATTCTCTTCGCGGTGCCTACTCTCTTTGCAGACTGCACCGGCTTCGTCTTGCCAGATTCCTTGAGTGGGTTTTTTCTCTTCTTGGTTATTTTCTTCGCAGGCATGGGGCGAAGGATACCACACAGGTGGGACAGACATTCTTGTCTGTCATTCTAAGCTATGCACTACGAAGTCCCCATTGAAGTGAGCAGTTTCCGAAACGCCTTCCCGCGATGGCTTATCTGATTCTTTTCTTCCCGCGAAAGTTCTGCAAATGTTTTCTTCAGGGCAGGGAAGTAAAACACTGGATCATACCCAAACCCGCCGGCCCCTCGGGGCGATTCCAGAATCTCGCCATCCACGCGAGCCGTCACCACGGCGATGGCTCGTCCTCGCTCCGCCAACGCAATCGCACACAAAAAATAGGCCGCTCGCTCCGCACCTTTCCTCCCGCGAAGCTCATCCATCAATTTAACAATTCGCTCGGCATCCGTTGCATTAGCTCCTGCATAACGCGCCGATCGCACGCCAGGCGCTCCGCCAAGCGCTGGCACCACCAACCCGGAATCGTCCGCAAACACAAGTCCATCTCCAAGCCGCGAATAATATAGAGCCTTTCCCGCCGCATTTTCCGCAAACGTCGGCGCATTTTCTTCAAACAGTGGTAGGGAATCGAAACCTTGCATCAACTCGATTTCAGCAAGCGTAGTCGGCACATCCGCCGCCAGCGCGCGAAACTCTCCAAGTTTTCCAGGATTTGACGAAGCCAGAAGCAGCTTAACGTGCGCGCGCACTGAATTTGACCGGCAGCACCGCGCGCTGCTCCTCCGTTAGCCGGCGAATCCCAGCCGCGGCTAACGCCAACAGATCCTGCATCTCGCTCCCGCTAAAAGGCCGCCCTTCCGCCGTCGCCTGAATCTCCACGAAATGGCCGCTGCCCGTCATCACCACGTTCATGTCCACTTCCGCCCGCGAATCTTCTTCGTAAGCCAAATCCAGC
>Ga0247667_1000285_pt1 | contig 13411 bp, 10 predicted proteins | sample CNK08_metaG_FD_183027 | JGI IMG/M metagenome (GOLD analysis project Ga0247667, IMG submission 183027) | Soil microbial communities from Purdue University Martell Research Forest, Indiana, United States - CNK08 | ecosystem: Environmental > Terrestrial > Soil > Temperate forest > Bulk soil... | reverse complement strand
TCTCCGCTCAGGGGCACGATCGCCGCCGCCACCGCGGCGATCGTGCCCCTGAGCGGAGACGGTATCGGGCACGATATCCTCGCGGGAGCCACGGGCGATGCGCCGGACGATGTCCCTGTAGCGGCATTCAATTACGTGAGCCCGGGGTACTTCGAGACGTTGCAGACGCCGTTCCTGGTGGGCCACGATTTCGACGAGCACGACCGGCTGGGCTCGCCGAATGTGGCCATCGTCAATCAGGCATTCGCGGAGAAATTTGCCCAAGGAAAGAATCCGCTGGACTTCAAGTTCCGGGTGCGGCGATTGATGAAGACGTCCACGCCGTATCAAATTATCGGCGTGGTCAAGGACACGAAGTACACCGATCTGCGGGAGAACCGAGAGGTTATCGTGTATTCGCCACAAGCGCAGAATGAGGAAGCCAGCAATGACGCGCAGATTCTGCTGCGCTCGAGCGCTCCTCTGGCGGGCATTCTTTCGGCCGTAAAAGGCACGGCGAGCGAGGCCGATCCGGACGCGGATATCACGTTCTACAACTTTCACAAGATGATTGACGATGGATTGATTCGTGACCGCTTGATGGCACGCCTCTCGGGATTTTTTGGGATCCTCGCCGTTCTTCTCGCTGTCATTGGTCTCTACGGGGTGATCTCCTACATGGTTGCGCGGCGCCGCAACGAGATTGGCATTCGCATGTCTCTCGGCGCGGACCGACGCTCCATCATTTCGCTAGTTCTGCGCGAGACCGTACTTCTGCTCGCGATTGGACTCACCATCGGCGTAGCTCTCGCTCTAGCCGTATCGAGCGCCGCCTCCGCCCTGCTGTTTGGCTTGAAACCCCACGATGCCGCCACACTTATGATTGCCACGGTCAGCCTCGCTGCGATTGCCCTGGCAGCGAGCTACCTGCCTGCTCTTCGCGCCTCTAAGCTGAACCCACTGGAAGCGCTGCGGCACGAATAACATGGCTGCATGCTACAATCCCGTCGCGAGTATCCCATGCCCGACACAGCTTCGATCACGATGGGAGGAGCAGTCCTCGAGGTCGTCTCTCCAGACGGCGCTCGCCGCTACGTGCGCGTCACGCAGACCCCGTTCCTGCTCGGACGCGGCGCGGAAACAGGCAACCATCTCCAGCTCTCGGACCGCCGGATCTCCCGCAATTGCGCCGCGCTCGTTCTGGAAGGGGGCCGTCTATACATCGAAGATCGCGGCCAGCGCCGAGGCCTTTTCGTTAACGGAGAGAAAGTCGAAAGCCGGGCGCTCAGCGACGGCGACTCCATCACCTTCGGTCTGGAGGACTCCTACGAGATCGTTTTCCGCTCGGGCACATCCAGCGGCGAGGAATCCATACCCAACCTCCTCACCCGCATCGAGCACATCACCAGTTCTGAGCCGGTCGGCGGCGGGCTTCGCAAGCTGAACCTGCTCCTGGAAGCCACCACACTTCTGCACTCACAGCTTCCTCTCGATTCCGTACTCGGCACAATGCTCGATCACGCCGTCTCTGTCACTGACGCAGACCGGGGCATGCTTCTTGAAGCTGACTCCACCGGCACCCTCAAAGTTCGCCTGGCCCGCCGCACAGGCGGTCAGCGTCTTTCGCCGGAAAGCATTACCCCGAGCCAAACGGCCATTCAGCTTGCAATCCGGCAGCGTTCGCCTGTGGTTACAGAGGATATAGAGCGCGCCGACATGGATTTGCAGTCGGCTCAAAGCATCATTGCGCAGCGGTTGCGTGCCGTCGTCGTTATTCCTTTGTTTGCGGTGCACCGGGCGAGTTCGCCTGATTCCAGCTCCGCGCCTGCGTTTGAACATTCTCTCGGCGTACTCTATCTAGATTCCCGCCGGCCCGCCGCTTTCTCGAAACTCGACCGTCAGATTCTTGACGCCCTCGCCGCCGACGCGGCAAGTATTTTGGACAATGCCCGCCTCGTCATCCGCGAACGCGAGCGGCAGCGTATGGAGGAACAAATCGACATTGCGCGCGGCATCCAGCAGGCCCTCCTCCCGCGCAATTTCCCTGATCATCCCCACCTAGCAGTGGCTGGCTGCAATTATCCCTGCCTTGCGGTGGGGGGCGATTACTTCGACGTTTTCCCGCTCGATAACAACCGCACTGCTTTCCTCATTGCCGACGTTTCCGGCAAAGGTCTCGGTGCCGCTCTCCTAACCACGATGCTCCAGGGCGCGCTTTCCGCCATGACCCTAGGCACAGATCCCGCTCGGGTATTCAGTCACGTCAATCGCTTTCTCTGCGATCACGCCGAAGTCGGCCGCTACGCCACCATGTTCTTCGGTATTTTGGATAATGACGGCCACCTGGAGTTCATCAACGCCGGTCATCCATCGCCATTCCTGATTCGCCATGGAGTGGCCGAGGAGCCCTTCAGCGAAGGCTCCTACCCCGTTGGGCTGGTTCCAGAAGCGGAATACGCGGTGGCACGTCTCAAACTCGAGCCTGGAGACACTCTTGTACTCTTCAGCGACGGCGTCACAGAAGCTATGGACCCCGATGAACAGCTATTCGGGGTACCTCGCCTGCGCGATGTCCTTACAGGACAGACTGAATGTCCCCTCGATCAGCTCCAAAAATGTGTTCTGGAAGCGGTGGAAAATTTCGCCCGTGGCGCCAGCCAAGCCGACGACCTTACCCTCCTCATCGTCCGCTATAGATCTTCTAGAGCCCAAGCGGGCACCGACACAGATGCCGCACCCGCCAGGCAATCCATCTCCGCCTAGATCGCTACTTACGCCGGAATATGTTCCGATTTATGTTCGTTATCTTTTACATTTCCGTACTCCGCAGACATGCAGTGTAGAGTAAGTTTTGTAGAATCAAGAAATTGCGCGGGCTTCGTGGCAGCACTGGGGTTTACCCAAAATCACGAGTGTTCCCCGATTCTCGACTTCTAGTCCGCGCGATGTGCGATGTTCGGAAAAATTTCTGTCTCGCTCAATATTAATTTTTCGACATGTTCTTGACTTCAAGGGAATTCAGCATTATCACGGTGGTGTTCAAGCAGTCCGCTTATCGTCATCCCAGGGGGTACCATGCAGGCTTCCCGCAGAGACTTCCTCAAGTTCACTGCAATAGGCGGAGCGGCAGCTGCCGTTTTCGGTTTCGACCTGAAGCCCGCCTACGCACAACTTCGGGTCCTCAAAATCGCGCGCGCGAACGAAACACGGTCGACGTGCCCCTACTGCTCGGTAAGTTGCGGGGTGATTATCTATACGATCGGAGACCGCGCCAAGAACGTCACTCCGCAGGTGGTTCACGTCGAGGGTGACCCCGACCATCCGATCAACCGCGGAACCCTGTGCCCCAAAGGCGCTTCACTTGAGCAGGACATTCTCAATGAGCGGCGGCTGACAAAGCCACAAGTGCGGCGGCCCGGTGGAACGGACTGGGAAGATATATCGTGGGACGATGCGATCAATGAAATTGCGGGCAAGGTCAAGGAGACACGGGACCAGACTTTCATCGAGAAGGACGCTGCGGGGCACACCGTCAATCGCCTGGAATCGATCGCGTTTACCGGCGGATGCACAGACACCAACGAGTTTAATTATCTTGTCGTCAAAACGATGCGCGCCCTGGGGGTCGTGCATCTGGAAAATCAGGCCAGGGTTTGACACGGCCCCACGGTCTCAAGTTTGGGACCAACGTTTGGCCGGGGCGCAATGACGAATGGCTGGATCGACATCAAGAACACAGACATGATGTTGATCATGGGAGGAAATCCAGCCGAGAATCATCCCTGCGGATTCAAGTGGGTCATCGAGGCAAAGCGCAATCGCAATGCCAAGTTGATCGTGGTTGATCCCCGCTTCACGCGCACGGCTTCGGTCGCTGATCTCTTCTGCCAAATACGGGCGAGCTCGGACATCGCCTTCCTCGGTGGAATGATTCATTACGCAATCGAGAACAACCGGATCGCCAAAGACTACCTCCTCAACTATACGAATGCCGCCTTCGTGGTGAAGGAAGGCTTCAAGCTGCCTGATGACGGTCTGTTCTCGGGCTTCGATCAGGACAGGAAGACGTACGATAAGTCCACCTGGAACTACCAAGAGGGCGGAGAGGTCAGCGGGAAACAAGCTTCCGCGAAGGCCGATCCCCCGCAAGCCGCGAAGCCGGCAGCGGCGTCAGCCAACGGGAAACCCGCTCCGCCTCCGCATCTTCCGGAAAATATCGCCTACGACCTGACGCTGCAGCATCCGCGCTGCGTCTACCAACTGCTTCGCCAGCAATACAGCCGCTATACGCCGGAGATGGTTGAGCGCATCACGGGTGTTCCCAAGGACCAATTCCTGAAGGTTGCGGACTTATTTACCTCCGTTCGTAAAGACGGCGACATGAAGAAGGCCGCCACCATCATTTACGCGGTGGGCTGGACGCAGCATAGCTATGGGACGCAGATCATTCGCGCCGCGGCAATGCTGCAACTTATCCTGGGCAACGTAGGCCGCGCGGGCGGAGGCGTAAATGCGCTTCGTGGCCACTCGAACATTCAGGGGGCAACGGATTTGGCCGGCATCTATGAAATATTGCCAGGCTATTTGAAGGTTCCCGTTCCGGCAGACGCGGATTTCAAGACTTATCTGGAACGAATCACGCCGAAAACGTCGAAGCCCCATGCGTGGGATTCGTGGAATTATTGGTCGAACACGCCCAAATTCGCGGTCAGCTTCATGAAGGCCATGTACGGCGACGCAGCAACCAAGCAAAACGAATGGGCTTTCCACTACTTGCCGAAAGTCGATCGCAACTACTCATGGACCTATATCTGGGACAACATGTACCGCGGGATAGTGAAAGGCATATTTGCTTTCGGGATGAACGGCGTGGCGATCGGCCCGGATTCGAAGAAAAACATCGAAGCATTGAAGAAAGCGGACTGGCTTGTCGTCGGAGAAATCTATCCCGATGAAACCAGCGAGTTCTGGAAGTCGCCCGGGATCACCGCGGAAGACATGAAGAAAATCCCGACGACCGTCTACCGGCTGCCTTGCGCGGGCTTCGCGGAGAAGGACGGAACGTTCGTCAATTCCGCCCGGTGGTTGCAATGGAAAAACGTGGCCGTGCCCTTGCCCGGGGACGCCAGAGTAGATCAGGAAATACTCGCGCGCATCTTTTTGAAGGTACGAGATATGTACCAGAAAGATGGCGGCAAATTCCCTGACGCAATTCTCCACGCGACCTGGAATTACACGAACCCGCTGAATCCTTCTTTGGCTGAAGTCGCGAAGGAAATCAACGGCAAAGCCCTGGCCGATCTCGAAGATCCGGCTACCAAACAGCAAATCAAAGCGGGACAACAGGTTCCTGGCTACTCGTGGCTGAAAGATGACGGCACGACCATGTGCGGCAACTGGCTGTACTCCGGCTCGTTTACCGAAGCGGGCAACCTTATGGCGCGTCGCGGTACGGAAGATCCCTCCGGGCTGGGCATCTATCCAAATTGGGCATTTTCCTGGCCCGCCAACCGGCGCGTGATGTACAACCGGGCGTCCTGCGATCTAGAGGGCAAGCCGTGGGATGGGACACGAAAGCAGGTCTGGTGGAATGAAGCTGCCGCGAAGTGGGCCGGCAACGATGTGCCGGATTTCAAGGTCGATTCGCACCCGAAAGATCACATGGGTCCATTCATCATGAATCCCGAGGGCGTGGGGCGGATATTTGTGCCGCTTGGCGGCCTCAGCGACGGGCCATTCCCCGAGCATTACGAGCCGATCGAAAGCCCTATCGATAACCCGTTGCATCCACAGCAAACCAACAACCCCATGGTGACAAAATTCAAGACGGATGCGGACAAATACGGCACTGCGAAGGATTACAACATCGTTTGCACGACGTACCGGCTCACGGAACACTACCACTACTGGACGAAGAACAATCCGATGAACGTGCAGCTCGTGCCGGAGCCGTTCATCGAGGTTCCGGCGGAGCTCGCCGATGAGCTGGGCATCAAAGGCGGAGAAGTACTTAAGGTGACCAGTGCCCGCGCCACCTATCAGGCGAAGGCGATGGTAACGAAACGCATCAAGGGGATGATGATCGACGGAAAGAAAACGTATCAGATCGGGATCCCCATTCATTGGGGGTATCGCGGAATTGCGGAGGACGAAGGGAAGACCGCGAAGACAATGGCAAATCTTCTTTCGCCCACGATAATTGACCCGAACGCGTGGACTCCGGAGTTTAAGGGCTTCCTCGTCAAGGTTGAGAAAGCGTAGGAGATGCCATGAGCCAGGCGACACTACGCGTTCAAAAGATTTCCGGACACGCCGGCAGCGTTCCCGGCAAAGACGCCCAGCGCGAAGACACCGCCTGCAAACTCATCGACACCACGACTTGCATTGGCTGCAAGGCTTGCGAAGTTGCGTGCATGGAGTGGAACGATTTGCCGTTTGGCGAAACCGTTTTTGACAACACGTACCAGACGATGCCGGAGACGCGGTGGAACTATTGGAACCTGATTCTCTTCAACGAGCATGAGAAGGACGACGGCTCGCTGATGTGGCTGATGCGCAAGAATCAGTGCATGCATTGCGCGGAGCCAGGCTGTCTGGCGGCATGCCCCGCCGATGGCGCCATCGTGCAGTACACCAATGGCATTGTTGATTTTCAACAGGCGAATTGCATTGGTTGCGGATATTGCATCACGGGCTGTCCCTTCGACATTCCGAAGATGAATCCGAAAACGCACCGCGTCTTCAAGTGCACCCTATGCTCGGACCGCGTGAGCGAAGGACTGGAGCCGGCATGCATTAAGTCGTGCCCCACGGGCTGCCTGCACTTCGGCAGCAAAGATGACATGAAGGCTCTCGCGGAGAAACGCGCGAAGCAACTTCGCGAACATTACAATTTCCCGCAGGCAGGTGTCTATGATCCGGCGGGGGTCGGCGGGACTGGGGTGGTCTACGTGCTGCATGACGCGACCAAGCCGGAACTCTACGGTGGCCTACCGGCCGATCCGCATATTCCCTGGTCGGTAAGACTCTGGAAAGGTCCGCTGAAGTGGCTGGGTAACGCGGCAATGATTGGCGGGCTGATCGGGCTCGCCGTTCACTATCTGCGTTTTGGACCGAAAGAGCGCGAGGAGACGATCAAGGAACCGCATGAAGGAGCAGAACCGTGAGACACGCCGAGCAAGCCGTTCCTTCGGGGAGCGTGTTGCGCTACAACTTCAATGAGCGCCTGACGCATTGGATCACTGCAATCTCTTACATCTACTTGTTGATGACCGGGCTGGCGTTTTGGTCGCCGTGGCTTTTCTGGCTGGCGGTGATTTTGGGCGGGGGACAAGTATCGAGGATGCTGCACCCTTGGGTTGGTCTGATCTTTACAGTCTGCGTGCTGATGATGTTTGGCATGTGGGCCGCACAGATGCATGTGGATGAGAACGACAAGAATTGGTTCAGGTCCGTCGGTTACTACGTGCGGAACGAAGACGAGCAGATGCCGCCTGCGGGCCGCTACAATGCGGGACAAAAGTCGCTGTTCTGGGGCTTTGTGGTCTGTATGGTGCTCCTACTTCTGAGCGGGGTCGTGCTCTGGTCTCCTCAATATTTTCCATGGCATTCGCTGATTGCGATGCGCATCGCGATTTTGGTACACGCGTCATCGGCCCTGCTTACAATCGGACTCTTCCTCCTTCATGTATACATGGGAGTGTTCGCGGAGCGCGGCGCGCTGGATTCCATGGTTCACGGAGACGTCTCTCTGCATTTCGTGAAGCGTTACCATCCCGGATGGTATGAAGAGATTACCGGACAGACGACCTCGCCGAAAAAATGACGGCCCAACCCGTTATGAGTTCTGAGTACGACGCGCGAATCCGGCGGGCTGAGACTCTCATCGCGGAAAAATCAGCTGCCAGCCAACTACTTTCGTTCTACGGGCGAATCGCGGGCTTTCAAAAAAGCCTTCTGGCGCAAATTGCGGCTGCCGGCGCAGAGCAGCCGGAGCTTGAGCCGTTTGGTTCCGTGAGAGACCGCTTGAATCTCACGGACCTGCTTCCGCACTTTCGCACATTTCTTTCGCTGGTTGAACAGAACGCCCCGAACGCACTTGCCGCGGCAGCCCGCGAAATCGCGGCCCTGCCTTCCGACGCTTGGATCTCAATGCTGACGGCGTATTGGGAGAATGGCGGACGTTTCGATCAGCAAATTGGGGCTTTTGCGCAGTTTTTCCCCCGGGCGTTTCTTCAGCCTTATGTTTCCTACATCGCGGAGCGGATGGCGGTGCCACCCGTATTAACAACGCCGCTGGTGTGTCCGCTTTGTGAGGCGCGGCCATTGCTCGGGGTGCTGCGAATCGAAGGCGACGGGGGAAAGCGCTCCATGATGTGTTCTTTTTGCGGATACGAGTGGGATTTCCGGCGCATCCTGTGCCCCACTTGCGGCGAAGTCGAAGAGGGCAAACTTCCTGTCTACATCGCGGAGCAGTTCCCTCACATTCGCGTGGAGGCTTGCGAAACGTGCAAGTTCTATGTTCGAACAATCGACCTCACAAAGGACGGGCGTGCAGTGCCGATTGTGGACGATCTCGCGGCGATTCCACTGACATTGTGGGCGCACGAGCACGGATACAGCCGCCTGCAGCCAAATCTTCTCGGCAGCTAACCTGAACTTGCCGCGGATGACTTCCATAGCCCCGTACGCGCGAGGCGGCTTGCAAGAGAGCGCGAGTTTGGGGCAAGCTACGGTCCGCTAACGGGGGGTGTTCGATGAAAAAGGCATTGCTAATACTCAGTAGCGCGCTGGCACTGTGCGCGGTGGATTTGCGCGCGCAAACTGCCGCGCCGTCCGAGGTTTCATTGATCGTGATTCGCGCGGGAACGTTGATCGACGGCGCGAACGATACGCCGCGTAAGAATCAGCTTATTTTTGTACGCGGCGAACACATCGAGAAAGTGACCGATGCGACCGTCTCGATTCCGCCGAACGCGAAGATCATCGACCTTTCCGGGGCGACCGTGCTGCCCGGCCTGATTGATTCACATACGCACATTTTTCTGTGGGGGGAAGAGCCCGCCAAGGGCGGGTACGACGTAAACATTTTGAAAGCGGGGATCGCGCTGCGAGCGGCCCGCGCGACGTTTGCGACGCGGCGGGCGCTCGAACAGGGATTCACGACGCTGCGCGACCTGGAGACTGAAGGCGCGGGATACGGCGACGTCGAAATCAAGCAGGCAATCGAAGAAGGTACGATTCCCGGACCCCGGCTATTCTGCGCGACGCGCGCGATTTCCACGACGGGCGGCTACAACCTGGAAGATTACGCGCCGGAGCTCGATATGCCGAAGGGGGCGCAACTGGTCGATGGACCTGTGGAAGCGCGCAAGGCTGCGCGACAGCAGCTAGAACATGGCGCGGACTGGATCAAGGTGTACATGACGCACCGATCGTGGGTAGACAAGGAGGGGAAGCTTGTTTCGCAGCCCACGCTAACCGTCGAGGAATTGAAAGCCGTCGTTGACGAAACGCATGGCTGGGGGAAGAAGGTGGCGTGTCATGCGTACAACGGGATTGGTATGCAGAGGGCGCTCGATGGCGGATGCGATTCCATCGAACATGGCCTGGAGATCTCGGACGCACAGATTGCGCAAATGAAGCGACAAGGCACCTGGTATTGCCCGACACTCTCGCCGTACTACGATGACTGGGCGCCCGCGGATACGCCAGGCGGAAACCGGGACCGGGCGCGCGCTACAGTGCACGAAATTTCATTTCGCAAGGCGATGCAGGCGCATCTGAAGATTGCTTATGGGACGGACATGGGAGGAATTCCGTGGACGGAACCGCTTGCGCAGGAATTCAAGCGAATGGTCTCGCTGGGGATGAGTCCGATGGATGCGATCCAGTCGGCCACGCTGCGCGCGAGCGAGTTACTGGACATGAAGGGCGAGATCGGTGTGGTGGCAGCGGGAGCCTACGCAGATATCGTTGCGGTTTCCGGGGACCCGCTAAAGGACGTGGCCGAGCTCGAGCACGTGCATTTTGTGATGCACAATGGGTCGGTATTCAAGAACGAGCTCACAAAATAATTGCGGGCTGCACTTTGCAGTCCTGGGCGATTCTAAAATCGATCTGTTGAAGCGAACGCTTAGGACTTCCCTGCTTCGACCCGGACGCCTTTCCAGAAGGCGATTCTGCCTTTGATCTCAGCGGCGGCAGGTTTCGGTTCGGGGTAGTACCAGGCGGCGTTCTCGTTTTTCATGCCATCCACTTCGACATGATAGTAGTGCGCAGTGCCCTTCCAAGGACAAATAGAGGTGTGTGCGCTCGACTTCAAAAACTGTTTGGTAACTGCTTCCGGAGAAAAATATTGATTGCCTTCGACGATCACGGTGTCGTCGCTTTCGGCTATGACCTTGCCACCCCATATCGCTTTAGCCATGACACTTGCTCCCCTCACTCAACGACGGCTGTTGCGGGCCGCGGAAATAAGCGCACCTGAACATTTGATGCCAACGAAACGGAAACGGTTCATTGAATAAGAGGACTCGAAATGTAGATTTGTTGAGTGGGTTGCAATGAGATTGCCCGACAGGCCGCTTAACGGGGCGCTTCTGCTAGAATCGGCAGGCAATCAGGAGGAATTCAATGGCCGAACAGAGTTTCAAAAGTCATGCGAGATGGTTGCCACCCTTTCATTTTTTCGTGTTGCCGGTGCTGCTCATCAACTGTGGGTTTTCGATTTATTGGTGGGTGAAGGCGGGATTTGCGCTGAACCGTCTGCTTTCCGTGCTCGTTGCGGCGGCACTGTTTGTCGGAATGGTCATGGCGCGGGTGATGGCGATGAAGGTGCAAGACCGGGTGATCCGTATTGAGGAAAGGCTGCGTCTAGAACGCGTGCTCCCCACGGATCTGCAGCCGCGCATCAACGAATTTACCATTGAACAACTTGTGGGCCTGCGCTTCGCGAGCAATGCGGAGTTGCCGGAGCTCGCGCGAAAAGTGCTGGATGAAAAATTGAACGATCGCAAGGCGATCAAAGAGCTGATCAAGACGTGGCGGCCAGACTTCGCCCGCGCGTGATTCTCCACTTCACAAATTCACTGCACGCAATTCAACGAGCTACTGCAACCGCCGCTGCGCCTTCGATCTCAGTGACTTCCTCGGGCGACAGCTTCAGCTCACCCGCGCGCATAATACCCTCGGCTTGCTTGGCATTTCTGGCTCCGACGATTGCTCCCGTTACAGCGGGATTGCTCAACACCCAGGCGATGGCGACTTCGCCCGGACTCCGGCCGTGCCGTGCTCCGACTTTGCGCAGGCGCTCGACTAGCTCGATATTCTTGGAAAGACGCGGCTCGCGAAACTCGGGGCTCTTGCTGCGGAAATCGTCGGGCGGGAGAGCTGCTGCGCGCTCGCGAGTCATTGCGCCCGTGAGCAAGCCAGAGGCCATCGGAGCGTAGGAAATGACGCCGATGCCGCGCTGCTGGCAGTAAGGAAGAATCTCAGGCTCGATGGCACGGCGAATCAGCGAATAAGGCGGCTGGAGAGACGTGACCGCAGCAATTTTTTCGGCGCGCTCGAGTTGCTCGACGTTGAAGTTCGAAACACCAATCCAGCGAACTTTTCCTTCCTTTTGCAGGGCGGCCATGGTTTGCCAGGCCTCTTCCAGGCCGGGCCCGTTGTCAGAGGGAGGCCAGTGCATTTGATATAGATCGATAACTTTGCCTTGCAAGCGGCCAAGGCTGTCTTCGCATTCTTTGCGGATTGATTGGGCGGAGTGGTTCTGGGTCACGTGGCCTTTATCGTCCCAGCGGAGAACGCACTTTGTGAATACATACGGACGAGGGCCGCGCCAGTCTTTCAGAGCCTTAGCAACCATTTCTTCCGAGTGTCCCACCCCGTAGACGGCGGCAGTGTCGATCCAATTCACGCCGAGTTCCAGCGAGCGGTGAATTGCGGCGATGGAATCACCATCGTCCTGGTGTCCCCAAGCAAAATCCCAGCCGCTACCGCCGATGGCCCAGGCGCCGTAGCCAACGGGGGTAATCTGCAAATCGGAATTGCCGAGCTTGCGAATTTCCATGATTTCTCTCTCCGCGTTTAGATAGAGCGCTGCTTTGCGAGCGTCGTCCGCACTCTGATGCACTCTGCATTCTACATTCCATGAGATGAAAAAAAGAACGGATTGGTTAGCAAGCACATCCGCAAACGGCCGAAGGAAAACGTCTTAAAGCTAATTAGCGGTGAAGGCGGCGTCCAATGAGATGGTTTCGCCGACAGGATTTGTAATGGAGACGCGTTGCGTGCCGACCGCTAGGCCCGGTGTCAGCACGGTCAGAGTATTCATGTCCTTAAATGTGACGGTAGCAGGCTTACCGCCGATGGTGACAGTGGCGCCACTCTCGAAGCCGCTGCCGCGAATTGTGAGCTGCGTTCCTCCGGTTGCGGGTCCACTTGAGGGAGTAAGTACTCCAATTCCGAGCGGAACCTCAGCCAATGTAACGACCGTGACGCCCGCGTTCAGCGCCGTCCCGTCGGTCGACGTGATGGCAAACAATCGCTGTCCATTCTCATCAATGGCCAGGAAGCTGCCGTGCAATCCATCGACGTCGGTCATAAATTGTTGGGGCAGCAAGACGCGCAGGCGGAATAGGCCAGTGTGCGTGTCGAGTATGTCCACGCCGCCTTTGACGCCGGAGCTTCCTGCGGGGCCGGTCAAGAACGGCTGGTAGAGGAGGGCGCCGCTGGGATGGAGAGTTACTCCAGGCACCGAAACGCGGCCGGGAATACGCAAGAGTTCCGGATTTGCGGGGAGTCCCCCGAGTGAAAGATCGGCGCCACGTATTTCCGTCGTGCCGTTCGCTTGGAGAGCAAACATGGATCCATCGGCGGCTGTACCGATGTCCACCGCGGAGTCGTTTGCGGTGAAGGTCAAGAATTGATTGGGAGAGGATGCATTCCAAGAGGCGAGCGGCCCGCCCGGCGCGGCGGCAAACGCAACGAACACCTGATTGCCCGTGCCACTGGATTGCACGAGAGGCGCGCCGGTGAGGCTGGTGATTTCCGGCTGAGAGGCAGGTTGAATCGTGGGCGGGCTGGCCATCAGATTTAGCTGGCCCAAGCATGAGGTACAGGAACCCGAAGAGCTGGATTCTGCGCTCAGGCCGACGAAGACGGACTGCAAACTCGTGGCGGCTACTCGAGCAGGGCCTGAATTTGTGAAGCCCGCAACGCCACCAACAGCAACACTCGTGCCCGCGCCGTTGTCTGGGTCGAGCAGGTAGATGTTCTGAGCGCCGAAATCGGCGGCGACGAGCTGGGTCCCGTCCGGAGTTAAAGCGAGGCCGCGGAGTTCAGCGGTGGGAGGAGGACCGCCGGGCGGCTCGATGCCATTTGCGTGAAAAAAGCCGGAGGTCAAATCGAAGACATCCACGTGATCGAC
>Ga0247667_1000284_pt1 | contig 13533 bp, 15 predicted proteins | sample CNK08_metaG_FD_183027 | JGI IMG/M metagenome (GOLD analysis project Ga0247667, IMG submission 183027) | Soil microbial communities from Purdue University Martell Research Forest, Indiana, United States - CNK08 | ecosystem: Environmental > Terrestrial > Soil > Temperate forest > Bulk soil... | reverse complement strand
GCTGGTCGTGCGGAACGGCGGCCGCGACCCGCAGGGCACGTGGCGGAAGCGGTTGTAGTACGGCGAGGCCGGGTCCTCGACCCACCAGTCGCCGCAGACGACGCGGTGGTAGCGGTAGCGGACGCCTGGGCTCGGTGAGAGGCCGTACATCGTCGGCAGGAAGCCGAAGATGCCGGTCGGCGTGCGGCGGTCGCCCTCGCGCTTGGCCGGCGAGGTGCCGTTGCCGCCGAGCCACGCCGTCCACGGCCCGGCCGATTGGCGCCAGCAGCCGGCGCGCCTCGTCCAGAGTCGCAGCGTCCCCTGCGTCGACGCGCGCCTGGGCGCGACGACCGTGATCAGCTGCGCCGCGCTGCCCGTGTCCAGCCTCGCCGCGAAGGTCGGCGCACACGCGGTCGAGGTCGTGGCGCCGGAGGAGACGGAGACCCCGGCGGCCAGGACGGCAAGCGTGAGCACGAGCAGCTTCACGGGCCTGCAGACTACGGACGATGGCCGTCGTCCTGCTCGCCGCGCTCGCGCTCCAGGCGCCGCCGTTCGGCCACACCGTCTCGCGCGTGACGGCGGCCCAGCTGCCGCATTCCTGGCACGTGGGCTGCCCGGTCTCGCCGGCCCAGCTGCGGCGCCTGCGGCTGACCTACTGGGGATTCGACGGCCGGGCGCACACCGGCACGCTGGTCGTGAACGCCCGCGCTGTCTCGCCGCTCACGAGCGTCTTCTCCCGCCTCTACGCCGCGCGCTTCCCGATCCGGCGCATGCGGACGATCGACGCGTACGGCGGCAGTGACGAGCGCTCGCTCGACGCCGACAACACCGCCGCGTTCAACTGCCGCTACGCGGTCGCGTCGGGGCCGAAGCACTGGTCGGTGCACGCCTACGGGCTCGCGCTCGACGTGAACCCGGTCGAGAACCCGTACCTCGAAGCCGGCCGCGTCCACCCGCGCGCCGGGCGCGCCTACCTCGACCGCTCTCACTACCGCCGCGGGATGGCCGTTCGCGGCGGCCTGCTCGTGAATGCCTTCGCGTCAGTGGGCTGGCCGTGGGGCGGACGCTGGACCGGCTCTCCGGACTACCAGCACTTCTCGTCAACCGGCGGGTAGCCCCTTGAGCAGCCGCAACGCGATCCCGCGAAGCGTCTCGTCGCCGTAGGCCTGGCTGCCGTCGAGGTGGGTCAGGATCGCGACCGAGACGCGTTCGTCGCCGCGCGTCAGGAGTGCGACCTGGTGGTCGACCCACCCGGTACCGGAGCCCCAGCCGCCCTTGAAGTACAGCCGCCAGCCGATCGGCTTCACGCGCGCGATCCCCCAGCGCTGGGTCGGCGTGATCGAGTTCAGCAGGTGCATCGCATACGCGCGGTGGCGCGGCGTGACGTACTCGTCGATGTCGAGGAAGTAGCGCGCCTGGTCGGCGGCGTCGATCCGGCTCAGGCCCCAGATGCCGGTGACCGGCGTGAAGCGGCGCATCCTGGCGCGGTGCGCGAGCGCGCGCAGTCGCGCCGGCCCGACCGTGCCGAGCACGCGTCCGGCTGCGGCGTTGTCGGACCGCTGGATCATCGGCCCGAGCAGCGCGCGGTCGGGCGGGCGCAGCGGTCGGCTTTCGACCGACGGCCGGTCGAGGTAGGCGACGAGCAGCATCGCTTTCAGCACGCTCGCCGACGGGAAGATCTCGGTCTGGTGCCAGCCCCATGCGCCGTCAGGGGTCCGCACTGCGAATGCGATCTCGCCATGGCGGTGCTGCGCGTACCGGATCGCATCGGCCAGGTCGGGGTGCCAGCTCGGCGGTGGGGTGCTGCCCGCGGTCGCGGCAATCGCGAGGCTGAGCGCGAGCGCCTTCATCCGGCCAGCCTTCCCAGCAGCGCGCCGAACAGCAGGTGCCGCCAGGTCGCCTGCGCGAACGCGCGAGGGTTCGTGAGGAGCGGCGGGATCCCGGTCTCGCCGCGCGCGGGGTGGTAGCGGTCGATCAGTCCGCAGGTGGGGTAGAGCGCCGTGTGCTCGGCCAAGGCCATCGCAACGGCGAGCTTGCGCGGCCCGACCGGGACGCGACGGCGGAGCTCGTCGAACACGAGCCCGAAGACGGCGCCGTTGACAGCGTGGATCGCGAAGCCGGCGGCTCGCCAATGCGGCCCGCGCGTGACGGCCTTCCCGAGCACCGCGACGTCGGAGTAGTCACACCGGAGCAGCCGCTGGTCGAGCGGCTCGACGATGCCCCAGACGGTGGCCGCCACAGCGCCGGCTACGGCTGCGCGCACTCGCCTGCTCATGGCGGTTGCGTTCCCGCTCGGGCCGGTCTCAATCGTCCAGCTCGCGGAGGAACGAGCCGCCGCCGATCACGCGACCCGCGCTCCCGCCGGCGGACCCCCGCAGCGCCCGGTCGGACGTGACGAGCCACGCTCCGGGATGCGCGGGAACCTCGCCGATCAGCCACTCGTCGGCGCTCTCCGGGCCGGACCCGACGAGCGTGGTGCGCTCGTCCAGCCGTTCGGAGCCGACGATCCCGCCGGGCGCCGTGCGATCGAAGACGATCACCGACTCGTGTTCGTGCCGCTCCGCCCAGGCCCGGACGCGCTCGACGAGCTCCTCGTCGCTCAGGTTCGGCCACTGTGAGCGCCGGACGTTGTTCGCGTCGACGAAGACGAGCACGTTCTCTAGGCTGACAGGTCGTGCGAGCGATGGTGCTCGAACAGCCCTTGAGGCCGCTCGTCGAGCGCGAGCTGCCCGAGCCGGAGCCGGGTCCAGACCAGGTACTCCTGCGGGTGCGTGCCTGCGCTGTCTGCCGCACCGACCTGCACGTCGTCGACTCGGAGCTCCCCGACCCGAAGCTCCCGCTCGTCATCGGGCACCAGATCGTGGCCGAGGCGTCCGACGGTCGGCGGCTCGGCGTTCCCTGGCTCGGCTGGACGGACGGCACGTGCCGCTACTGCCTGAGCGGCCGCGAGAACCTCTGCGACGGCGCGCGCTTCACGGGGTACATGCTCGACGGCGGATACGCCGAATGGACGGTGGCCGACGAGCGCTTCTGCCTCGAGCTGCCCGACGAGTACGACGACGTGCACGCGGCGCCGCTCCTCTGCGCCGGCCTGATCGGCTACCGGGCGCTGCGGCTTGCCGGAGACGCCGAGCGGCTCGGCCTCTACGGGTTCGGCTCCTCGGCGCACCTCATCGCGCAGGTCGCACGCTGGCAAGGTCGGCGGGTGTTCGCATTCACGCGGCCTGGTGACCTGGAGACCCAGGCGTTCGCGCGCGAGCTGGGGGCGGAGTGGGCGGGAGGGTCCGACGAGCGGCCGCCGGAGGAGCTGGACGCAGCGATCCTGTTCGCCCCAGCCGGCGAGCTCGTGCCGGCCGCGCTCCGCGCGCTGGCAAAGGGCGGCGTAGTGGTCTGCGCCGGGATCCACATGAGCGACATCCCGTCGTTCCCGTACGAGCTCCTCTGGGAAGAGCGGTCGGTGCGGTCGGTCGCGAATCTGACGCGCGAGGACGGCCGCGAGTTCCTCGAGCTGGCCCCGCGCGTGCCGGTGCGAACCGAGGTCGACGTGGTGCCGCTCGCCCAGGCGAACGAGGCGCTCGAGCGGCTTCGACGCGGCGAGGTACGCGGATCTCTGGTGCTTCAGGTCGCGTCGAGCGCGTCGCGGAGCGAGGCGACGTAGCCCGAAAGGGCCGCGGGGCCCTCCTCCGCAACCTCCAGAGCGCGCGAGCCGACGACGATCCCGTCGACCAGCTCGCCGGCCGCGCGGGCGTGATCCGGCGTCGAGATGCCGAAGCCTGCGTAGAGCGGGAGCTCGGTCTGGGCCCGTGCGCGCTCGGCGAGCCCGGCGAGCGCGGGGGAAAGCTGGTCGCGCGCTCCGGTCGTGCCGGTCACCGTGACGAGATAGAGCCAGCCGTCGGTGCTCCCGGCAGCGAGGGCAAGCCGCTCGTCGGTCGAGGTCGGCGCGACGAGCTGGACGCGGCGGATCTCCGGCCGATCGCCGGCGGGCAGGTCGGCGACGATCAGGCTGGTCGCGCCGGCGGAGCGGGCCTCGTCGGCGAACCGTTCCCACCCGTGCGCCTCGAGCAGCGAGGAGTAGGTCATCGGCACGAGCGGCGTGTCCGGGAGGCGCTCGCGCGTTACGGCGAGGCATTCGAGGCAGGCGCGGGTGCGCATCCCCTGCGCGAGCGCTCGCTCGGCCGCGCGGCGGACGACGGGGCCGTCCGCGAGCGGATCCGAAAAGGGAAACCCCAGCTCGACCAGGTCGGCACCGCCCTCGACTGCCGCCTCTGCCAGCTCCGGCGTGTCCGGGCCGCACATCAGGTAGATGACGAGCGCCTTGGGACGAACCGGTACAGATTCGTCACGCCCCCGTGACACACCCGTGCGCCCTTCCGCGCTACTTTCGGAACCCCCGGGTGGGTGGGGGCTAGGGATGGGTCCCGCCGCCTGCCCGTGCGCTGGCGGGCTCACCGGGCCGCGACCTGGGCCAGGTCCTTGTCGCCGCGGCCGGAGAGGCAGACGAGCACGAGCTCGTCGTCGAGCTCGGCGACCCGCGCAAGCGCGTGCGCCGGCTCGAGCGCGGGAAGGATCCCCTCCGTCCGCGCCAGCCGGCGGAGCGCGTCCAGCGCTTCGTCGTCGCTCGTGCCGACGTACGTCGCGCGGCCGCTGTCGCGGAGGAACGCATGCTCCGGCCCGACGCCCGGGTAGTCGAGCCCGGCCGAGATCGACTCGGCGTCGAGCACCTGCCCGTCCTCGTCGGCGAGGACCGAGGAACGCGAGCCGTGCAGCACGGCCGGACGACCTGACCCGAGCGACGCCGCGCCGCCGGCCTCGACGCCGACGAGCCGCACCTCGGGATCGTCGACGAAGCCGGCGAAGAGGCCGATCGCATTCGAGCCGCCTCCGACGCACGCTAGCGCGATCTCCGGCAGCCGTCCCTCGGCGTCCAGCATCTGCCCGCGCGCTTCGCGGCCGATCACCGACTGGAGCTCGCGCACGATCTCGGGATACGGCGCCGGGCCGACGCAGGAGCCGATCAGGTAGTGCGTGCTCTCGACGTTCGCGATCCAGTCCCGAATCGCCTCGCTCGTCGCCTCCTTCAGCGTCTTCGTCCCGAACTCGACGGGCCGTACCTCGGCGCCGAGCAACGCCATCCGCTCGAGATTCGGATGCTGTCTCTCCATGTCCTCCGAGCCCATGTAGACGACGCAGTCGAGGCCGAAGCGCGCACAGATGGTGGCGGTCGCGACGCCGTGCTGGCCGGCACCGGTCTCGGCGACGATGCGGCGCTTCCCGAGCCGCAGCGCCAGCAGCGCCTGGCCGAGCGCGTTGTTCAGCTTGTGGGCGCCGGTGTGGAGCAGGTCCTCGCGCTTGAGGTACAGCCGCTTTCCCGGCGCGAAGCGCTCCGCGAGCGTGAGCGGCGTCGGTCGGCCCGCGTAGGTGCGGCCGAGCTCGTCCAACTCCGCCCGGAACGAGGGGTCTTCCCGCGCGTCGCGCCAGCCCGCCTCCAGCTCGTCGAGCGCGGGGATCAGCGTCTCGGGCACGAACCGCCCGCCGTACTCGCCGTAGGTCAGCTGCACCGGACGGCCTCGACGTACGCGCGCACGCGCGCGTGATCTTTGATTCCGGGCTCGAGCTCGAGGCTCGAGCTCGCGTCGACCGCCCACGGCCGCACGCGCTCGATCGCGTCGCGGACGTTCTCGGGCGACAGCCCACCGGCGAGCATCACGCGGCCCTCCGCCGCGCGTGCCCGTTCGAGGTGGGCCGGGTCGTCCGCCTGCCACTCGCGGTCGACGACACGAGCGACTTTGCGCCCGTGTCGAAGCAGGGTGCCTTCGCGTGCACGGTGCCCGTTCTCGCGCGGGTAGAGCTGGACCAGGTCGGCGCCGTCGTCGGTGATCTCGCCGACGTGCACCGCCACGCTCAGCATCGTGTCCGGCACAGGCAGCACGCCCGGCGCGCGCCGCGGAGTCTCGCGCGCCAGGATGAAGCCCGCCAGGTCGGCGCCGGCCTCGGCCGCGGCTGCCACGTCCTCGTCGCGCGTCAGCCCACAGACCTTGACGAGCGGCCGCGCGATCAGCTCCTCGAGCTTGGCGGCCGGATCGGGAGCGCGCATCAGCGTCGAGCCGACGAGGATCGCGTCGGCGCCGGCGAGCTCCGCCTCGGCGCCGTGCGCGCGCGCCACGATCGCGCTCTCCGCGACGACGACGCGATCGCTCGGTGCCGCCTCGACGAGCTCCAGCTGTGCGCGCCGGTCGATCTCGAAGGTCGAGAGGTCACGTGCGTTGACGCCGATCACGGCCGCGTCGAGCTCGACTCCGCGGCGCAGCTCCTCCGCGTCGTGTGCCTCGACGAGCGCGTCGAGCCCGAGTTCCTCCGCCGTGTCGAGCAGTGTGCGCATCTGCGCGTCGTCGAGGTCGCGCAGGAGCAAGAGCACCGCGTCTGCCCCGAGGCGCCGCAGCTCCTCGAGCTCCTCACGCTTGGAGAAGAAGCCCTTCGCGAGCAGCGGCAGGCTGGCCGCCGCTCGGGCCGCTGTGAGGTCGGCGGGAGAGCCCGCGAACCGCTCATCGACGAGGATCGACACGGCCGTCGCGCCGGCGCGCTCGAAGCCGGCGGCGAGCGCGGCGGGATCGGCATCCGGCCGCAGGTCGCCTGCCGACGGCGACCGTCGCTTCACCTCGGCGATGGCTGCGAGCCCGTCGCAGGCAAGCGCGTCGCGGAAGCGGCCCATCAGGCGCTCACCTCCGCGGCCTGCGAGAACACGACGAGTGCATCGAGCCGCTCGAGAGCCGCGCCGGAGTCGACCGCCTCGCGCGCGAGCTCGAGGCCTTCGCGCAGGTCGGCGGCGTGGCCGGAAGCCGCGATCGCGCCGGCGGCGTTGAGCAGGATCGCCGAGCGCTTGCCGCCGTTCTCGCCGCGGAAGACGCCGCGGATCGCCTCGGCATTGTCGCCAGGTGACCCGCCGCGCAGCTCCTCGGGCGCGCAACGCTCGACACCCAGCTCGAGCGGGTCGATCTCGCGCTCGCGCACACCGCCGTCCACGACCTCGCAGACGAGGTTCGGCCCGGCGGGCGAGAGCTCGTCGATTCCGGCCGCGCCGTGCACCACGAAGGCGCGCCGTGCGCCGAGCTGGGCCAGCACCTCGGCGATCGTCCGCACGAGCGACGGTGCATAGACGCCCACGACCTGGGCCCGTGCACCGGCCGGGTTCGTCAGCGGGCCGAGCACGTTGAAGACCGTCCGCGCCCCCAGCTCCTGCCGCACGGGCGCCGCGTGGCGCATCGCCGGATGGTGCGTCGGCGCGAACAGGAACCCGAAGCCGAGCTCGTCGATCGAGCGCTCGATCCGTGCCGGCGGCAGCTCGAGCCGGAAGCCGAGCGCCTCGAGGACGTCCGCGGAGCCGGAGGCCGACGAGACGGCGCGGTTGCCGTGCTTCGCCACTCCTGCGCCCGCGGCCGCCGCGACTAGAGCCGCCGCGGTCGAGATGTTGATCGTGCGCGCCGCGTCGCCGCCGGTACCGGCCGTGTCGACCAGGTCGTCGCGCTTCGGGTGCACCGAGAGCACGTGTGTCCGCATCGCCTCGGCACAGCCGGCGATCTCGTCTGCCGTCTCGCCCTTCAGTCGCAGCGCGACGAGGAAACCGCCGATCTGAGCCGGCGTCGCCTCGCCGACCATGATCTCGTTCATCACCTCGCGGGCCTCCTCGCGTGAGAGGTCGTGTCCGTCGAGGAGCCGCGCGAGCGCCTGCTGCACCGTCATCGCGCACCCTCCAGGAAGTTGCGCGCCAGCTCCGGCCCCGCCGGCGTCAGCACCGACTCGGGATGGAACTGAACGCCGTCGACCTGTAGCTCGCGGTGGCGGACCGCCATCACCTCGCCCTCGACGCAGGTGGCCGAGACCTCGAGCACGTCCGGGATCGACGTCGCGGCGAGCGAGTGGTAGCGGCCAGCCTCGAACCGCTCGGGCAGGCCGTCGAAGAGCCCGCGGCCGTCGTGCTCGATCTCGCTCGGCTTGCCGTGGACGAGCCGCTTGGCCTGGCCGACCTCGCCGCCGAAAGCCACGACGACGGCCTGGTGGCCGAGGCAGACGCCGAGCGTGGGCGTCGTCGGCGCGAGCCGGCGCACGATCTCGACCGTGGCGCCCGCCTCGGCGGGCCGACCGGGGCCGGGGGAGACGACGAGGTGCGACGGCGCAAGCCGCTCGGCCCCGTCGGGGTCGATCGCGTCGTTGCGGCGCACGACCACGTCCGCGCCGAGCTCCCTGAACAGGTGCGCGAGGTTGTAGGTGAACGAGTCGTAGTTGTCGATCAGCAGAATCATGCCGCCGACCTCGCCTCCGCCAGCTCGATCGCCATCTCGAGCGCGGCCAGCTTGCGCAGGCACTCGTCGTGCTCGGCGGCCGGGTCGGAGTCGGCCACGATCCCCGCGCCGGCCTGCAGGAGCGCAACGCCGTCGTGCAGGACGACCGTCCGGATCGCGATGCACGCGTCGAGCGCCTCGCCGGGCAGCGCGTAGAGCACGGCGCCCGCGTAGGGCCCGCGGCGATAGCGCTCCAGCTCTGCGATGAGCTGCATGGCCCGCACCTTCGGCGCGCCGGAGACCGTCCCGGCCGGGAAGCAGGCGCGCAGCAGGTCGAAATGCGAGACCTCCGGCTGCAGCTCGCCTGCGACCTCGGAGACGAGGTGCGTCACGTGCGAGAAGCGCTCCGGCTCGAGGAAGCGCTCGACCCGCACGGTGCCGGGCTTGCAGACTCGCGAGAGGTCATTGCGCCCGAGGTCGACGAGCATCACGTGCTCGGCGCGATCCTTCTCCGAAGAGAGCAGCCGCTCGGCGTCGCCGTCCCCAGGCCGGGTCGTGCCGGCGATCGGGTTGAGCGAGGCACGGCGGCCCTCGGCCTTGACGAGCGTCTCGGGCGAGGAGCCGACGAGCGCGAGGCCGTCGAGTTCGAGCAGGAACAGGTACGGCGAAGGGTTCACTCGGCGCAGCGAGCGGTAGAGCTCGAGCGCGCTGGCCGAGGTCGGCCGCTCCGCGCGCTGCGAGAGGACGACCTGGAAGACGTCCCCGGCGCGGATGTGCTCCTTCGCCTTCACGACCGAGCGCTCGTACTCGAGGCGCGAGGGCAGGCGCCGGGTCGAGCCGGAACGCGACCGCGACGCCGGCTCGGGCGAGGGCTGGGGTGCCTCGAGCAGGTCTGCGACCGTGGCCGGGTCTCCGCAGAGGACCTCCGCCATCCCGAGGCCGTGGTCGAAGCGGACGAGCGTTTCCGCGACGACGAAGCGGCTCTCGGGCAGGTCGCGCCCGTCGTCGGGCACCGGCACGGTCGGCTCGAGCCGCGCGACGTGCTCGTACCCGAGGTAGCCGACGACCGGCAGGCCGCACGCCTCGGCCTCCTCGAAGCCCACCAGGCGAGAGCCCGAGCCGACGAACGAGTGGCGTCCGAGGCGGCCCTTCTCGACCGACTCGAGCAGGAAGCTCGCCCGGCCGCCCTCGCGCAGGCGGAGGTAGGCCCCGAGCGGAGTGAGTAGGTCGGTGGAGATGACGGTGAGTGCATTCATGGCAAACAAAAAGACCCTCCGGCTGGAAGGTCTGAGAGCGGAACGGGATTGCGTCTAGGTCAGATCAGGCGACGCTCCCGCCCCGCTCGTGGCGCCAGGCCCAGCCCCAGATGCGCGGTGCGAGAGTCATCTCACGCAGGGTAGGCGCACCCGGGGCCGGCCGTCAAGCAGCTACGCCTGGGACGCTTCTGCAGGCTCCTGCTCCGGTGCGCGCTCTAGCAGGTCGTCGAACAGCGCGCGGTAATGGACCATCGCTGTGCGCAGGTCCTCGGTCGAGGCCTTGCCGCGCTCGTTCGCGACGGAAATGCCGTGTGCGGCGCGGTAGTTCGAGATGACTTCCGGGTGGTCGACCGAGAGGTCGGATGCGCGCTGGTCGAAGTCCTCGACCGGGTAGCCGCGCTCCCGCATGACTTCCTGGATCAGCGTGTCGGCCTCCCCGACGGCGTCCTCGGGCGCGTCCACGAACTTCGCCTGTGTGTTGTGCCAGCGGCTCGCGTAGCGGTCGCGTGAGTCAGGCTCGAGCGGCCGGATGTCGAGCTCGTCGCGCCGCTTCTGGCGCTCGCTCAGCTCGGACTCCGCCTCTCGCCGGCTCGGCGCATCGGCGACCGTGCGGTCGTATTCCGGGCCGAAGCGGTCCTGCAGGCCCTTCCGCCTGCGCGTGCCGTACGCGTTCCACGCCACGAGCGCGAGCACCAGAACGATTCCGATTGCGATCAGCACCCAAACCCAGCTGGGCATGTCAGCTCCTTTCGTCGTCTGCGCTGCGGGCTTCCCGCCTCGCAGAACGGCAAACGGCATACGCTGCCCGGTCATGGCGATTCCGCAGCTGCTGCGAGACCTGCTCACCACGCCCGGCCCGTCGGGCTACGAGACGGCGCCGGCCGCGGTCTGGCGTGAGGCCGCGGCGGCGTTCGCCGAGGTCTCGAGCGACCCGCTCGGCTCGTCCGTGGCGCGCGTCGCGGGCACGTCCGAGGGGCCGTCGCTCGCCGTGCTGGGGCACATCGACGAGATCGGCCTGATGATCACGCACGTCGACGATGACGGCTTCGCCTCCGTGCTGCAGATCGGCGGGATTCGGCCCGAGGTGCTGCTCGGCCAGCGCGTCGAGCTCGTCACCCGCAACGGCCGCGTTCCGGGCGTCGTCGGGCGCAAGTGGGCGAAACCGCGGCGCTCGACCGAGAAGCTGGAGCTCGAGCACGGCGACCTGCACGTGGACGTCGGCGCGCGCAACCGCGCCGAGGCGCTCGAGCTGCTCCAGATCGGCGACGTCGCGGTGATCGCGGGTGACCCGGTGGAGCTGGCGGCCGGCCGCATCGCGTCGCGGTCGCTCGACAACCGGCTCGGCGCGTACGTCGCGCTCGAGGCCGCGCGGCGGGTCGCGGAATCCGGCGGCGCGCCAGGGGACGTGCTCGCCGTGGCGGCGGTGCAGGAAGAGGTCGGCGACTTCGGCGGTGCCCGAACGAGCGTCTTCGCGCTGCGGCCGCAGGTCGCACTCGCGGTCGACGTCACCGGCGCGACCGACATCCCCGACGGCGACCCCAAGCTCGACGGGGAGGCGAAGCTCGGCGCCGGCCCGATCATCAACCGCGGCTCGACCATCAGCCCGAAGGTCTTCGACCTGCTCGTGGCGACGGCCGAGGCCGAGGGGATCCCGTACGCGGTCAACGTCTCCGCGGGCGACACCCACACGGACATGGACGCCGCCTACGCCAGCCGGGCCGGCATCGCCACCGGCCTGATCTCGCTGGCGACGCGCTACATCCACACGCCGACCGAGATCGTCTCGCTGGACGACGTCGAGGCGTCGGTCCGCCTCGTCGCGGCCTTCGCAGGCCGGCTAGAGCCCGGCCTCGACTTCACTCGCTAGGGTTTTTCCATGTCCCGCTCGGTGATCGTCTCGGCCGTCCGCACGCCCTTCGGCAAGCTCGGCGGCGGCCTGGCCGGCTACGAGGCGACCGAACTCGGCTCGATCGCGATCCGGGCCGCACTCGAGCGCATCGGCGTCGAGGCGCACGAGCCCCAGTACGTGATCATGGGCCAGGTCCTGCAGGGCGGCGCGGGCCAGGCGCCCGCGCGCCAGGCGTCGGTCGGCGCGGGCCTGCCGAAGGAGACGCCTGCGGACACGATCAACAAGGTCTGTGCGTCGTCGATCCGCGCGATCGAGATCGCCGACTCGATGATCCGAACAGGCGACGTCGACGTCGTGGTCACGGGCGGGATGGAGTCGATGTCCAACGCGCCGTACCTGCTCAAGAAGGCCCGCTTCGGCTATCGGCTCGGCAACGGCGAGCTGATCGACTCGATGGTCTACGACGGCCTGACGTCGACGTTCGACCAGCTGCACATGGTCCAGCAGAACTCGAACGTCGCCCGAGAGCTCGGGATCTCGCGCGAGCAGCAGGACTCGTGGGCGGCGCGGTCGCACGAGCGCGCGGCGGCGGCGCAGGACGCGGGCCGCTTCGACGACGAGATCGTTCCGGTCGGCGACGTGACGGCCGACGAGTCGGTTCGCCGCGACACGACCGTCGAAAAGCTCGCGGCGCTCAAGCCCGTATTCGATCCCGAGGGCACCACCACCGCCGGAAACGCGCCGGGAGTCAACGACGGCGCGAGCTGCGTGATCGTCTGCTCGGAGGAGTGGGCGAAGCAGCGGGGGCTCGAGCCGCTCGCGACGATCCTCGCGCAGGGCTACGTGGCCGACGATTTCGCCTACCTCGCGCGCACGCCCGCGAAGGCGGGCGCGATCGCGCTCGAGCGTGCCGGCAAGACGATCGACGACGTGGAGCGCGTCGAGATCAACGAGGCGTTCTCGTCCGTCGCCTGGAACTCGACCAAGCTGCTCGGCGCCGACGAGGCGAACGTGAACGTCAACGGCGGCGCCGTCGCGCTCGGCCATCCGATCGGCGCGAGCGGCGGCCGGATCGTCGGCACGATGGTGCACGAGCTCCGGCGGAACGGCGGCGGCCTGGGGCTGGCAGCGATCTGCTCAGGCGGCGGCCAGGGCGACGCGATTCTGCTGGAGGTCTGACCTGTGCGCTTCGGGCACGTGCTCGTGGTCGGCGCGGGCCAGATGGGCGGCGGGATCGCCCAGGTCGTGGCCGCGTCCGGCCGGCGGGTCTCGCTCCACGACTCCGCGCCCGGCGCCGTCGAGCGCGGGCTCGAGACGATGCGCGGGAGCCTGACCAGGCTCGCCGAGAAGGGCGGGGCCGACCCCGACGAAGTCCTTGCGCGCGTGGAGCCGGTCGACGAGCTCGTCCCGGCCGACCTGATGATCGAGGCCGTCGTCGAGGACGCGGCCGTGAAGGCGAACCTCTTCCATCGCGCCGACGCGATACTGCCGCCGGAGGCCGTCCTCGCCTCGAACACCTCGTCGATCCCGATCAGCACGCTCGGGGCGGCGACGGGCCGGGCGGACAAGGTAATCGGGATGCACTTCTTCAACCCGGTGCCGGTGCTGAAGCTGGTCGAGGTCGTCCGCGGCAAGGAGACCTCCGACGAGACCGCCGAGGCGATCACGGAGCTCGCGCGTGAGCTCGGCAAGACGCCGGCGGTCGCGAACGACTTCCCCGGCTTCGTCTCGAACCGGATCCTGATGCCGTTCATCAACGAGGCCGTCTGGGCGCTGCACGACGGCGTCGCGGAGCCGGAGGCGATCGACACGATCGCCAAGCTCGGGTTCGCGCATCCACTAGGGCCGCTTGCGCTGGCCGACCTGATCGGCCTCGACACCTGCGTCGCGATCATGAACGTGCTCCGCGAGGGGCTCGAAAATGAGCGCTACGCGCCGTGCCCGCTGCTCGAAGAGCTGGTTTCTGCAGGGAAACTGGGCCGCAAGTCTGGGGCCGGGTTCTTCATCTATTCGCAGTAGAGGCCGATAGGTCTCTCTAGCCGTCAGTTTTTCCCATAAGGAGGTACCGCTGCGCCTTCTGCTCGTCGACGACGACGCCGGCTTCCGCCACCTCCTCCGCACGACCTTCGAGGCCGTGGACGTGGAGGTCGACGAGGCCGCCGACGCCCAGGCC
>Ga0247667_1000283_pt1 | contig 13575 bp, 23 predicted proteins | sample CNK08_metaG_FD_183027 | JGI IMG/M metagenome (GOLD analysis project Ga0247667, IMG submission 183027) | Soil microbial communities from Purdue University Martell Research Forest, Indiana, United States - CNK08 | ecosystem: Environmental > Terrestrial > Soil > Temperate forest > Bulk soil... | reverse complement strand
CCACAGCCCCGCGCGCCCCGGCAGCCCCGCCGACGCAGCGATCACCGCGGCGGCATGCTGCTCGCATCGCTCATGCCGCCACCGGCGCTCACGCTCGGCGACCTCTGCGAGCTCGGCATCATCGCTCACGAGCCCGCCTCGCCGCCGCCGCGCGGCTCGACCTCACGAATATCAATCTTGCTGACCGGCGCATCGAGCGTGCCCGCAAAGAGCTGCAGCACGCCGTCGAGCACCTCGCACAGCTTCTCGCGCTCGCCCATGGTCTGCCACTTGGCCGACAGCGCGCAGGCGCCCCGGGCCTCGCGCTCGTAGACCACGAGCGCCACCGCATAGCGCTCGAGCAGCGGGCCGCAATGCCTCTCGATCGTCTCGAGCAGCGCGTCGCCAAAGTCGGCGCATTCCTGCGAGCGCCGCTGCATGTCCCGCATATCCGGCATGACGGCGCCCAGCATGCCCGAGCTCGGCGGGCCCGTAAACCCGTCTCGCGCGCGCGAGACTGACCTGCGAGCGTCAGAGTCTAGGAGTCAGACAGTCACGACGTCTAACAGTTGCGACGTCTTAGAGTCTAAGAGCAACGCCCGATAAGGTTGTTTATGTCGACTCGGCGAGGGCGTCACGCCTGCACGCGCTTCGCCATGGCCACCGCCACGATATCCGCGAGCTCGTCGGCGTGCGGCTTCATGAGCGCAGCAAAGCGCTGCGCTTCGAGTATCGCGAGCGGCTCATCGCGCTCGAGCCCCTCGCGCAGCTCGGTTGACCGCTTGTGCAACGCTTCGAGCTGCCTGACCAGCCATTCGCGCGTCGCGCGCACGTCGAGCGGGTTGCCGTGCTCGTCGACTTCGGGCGGCTCGTCTAACGCAGCCAATCCCAGGACATCGAGGCCGGTTCGGGTGTAGTCGCTCGCCCGCCGGCCAACCGCACCGCGTCGCTTTTTCGGTTTGCGCGCCATGCTGCACACTTTCCCACGCTGCCCTATCCTCGCGCCATGCCCGTCGCTCGGTTCCACTCCACAGACGTCACGCTCGACTACGATGGCACTCTGCTGCGCGTGTGGAGTGCCGACCCCGACGCGCTCGGAGACGTGCACTGCGTGCTCGCGCACGCGGGCGACGCCGAGCTCGAGGGGCCCCTCGTGGGCATGTTCGCCGTGCACTCGTCGCTCGCGCACACGCTGCCGGGCAAGCTCTCCACGTACGCGCAGCACGCCGTCGACCGGCTCTAGCCGTCAGCATGGCGCGGGCAGTCGCCATCCTCGCACATGCTGCACACGCACTCGCCAAGGTCGCAGTCAGAGCCCCTAAACGCGGGGTCAGTCTGCTCGCTCGGCATCCATATGCGCCCGCACGTCTCGCAGACGTCGTGCGGCTCGCACCACGGGCCCGGCCTCGCTTCGAGCGTCACCGGCGCCGCTCCCACGCTGCGTAGTCACGCAAGGCGACATCCTCCGTAGCACCGGGCTCGACACCATCCGCGAGCAGCGTTTCGCCTACCGTGTTCATGAGCATGCCGCGCACGGCTGCGCGGCTGCCGAGCGTGGTTTGCAGTGCGATCGCTTGGTCCGGCTCGCCCGCTGCGCCATGCACGAGAATGGTCACCGCGTCGCAGGGCCCGAGCAGCTCGAGCGCGTGCTCGAGCAGTGACGACGCGATCAGAAACCGCGCCCGCGCGCTCGTTCGTGGTTCGGACATCGGCGGCTTACTCATCATCGTCGAGCTCGGCGCGCGCGTCTACCGCCGCGCAGTCACACCAATGCTCGCCCCCGTCGTCACTGTGCTCGACGTCGAGCGGCTCGGGCACGAGCCCGTTGCATGTTGGGCACACTTTGGCCATCGATTCACCTCCTACCAGTTGTGTTCACCGCGCCGACGAGCGCGGCCAATCTCGCGCGAGATAGCGCTGCGCCGCGAGCGCAGCATGCGGCTGTGCTCGGCGCACGACCGCAGCACCACGCACGGCTGCACGAGCTCGAGCACGCTGACCATGAGCGCACCGTAGGCGCTCGTGCATGCACCCGACACCGGCTCGACGAGGTCGCCCGACTGCTGCAGCGCCTGCTCGAGGAAACAGTGCAGGCACAGCGTCACAAACCCCTCGCGCACGCTGCCGCCGCTCAGCGTCGCCATACGCTACCCCGCGAGCACGGCGCGAACCGCCGCGTCCTTGCCTTCGAGCAGCTTGCGCAGCGCCACAGTGAGCTCGGGATTGTGCGGGCAGTGCAGCACGAGCCACGACGCGAGCTCGCAAAACGGCTCAGACACCTCGCGCAGCTGCGCGGGCAGATGCTCGCAACGAAAAAACTGCATCACGTGCCCGATCGGCTGCGGTAGCGACCGCTCAGGCTTGGCAGCCGTCGGCGGCGGCGCGGGCTCGGTTGCTGGCTTGTCTTCGCTCATGGGGCCTCGTGCGTTGGGCAACCTATCAGCCGGGCTTACAGGTTGCGTTGTCAGATCTGCCCGCGAATGCGGAAGTCCGGCACTACGTCGCCGTCGACGCAGGCCCATAGGTGCAAGACGTTGGGCGATAGGTTGACGTATTTGTCCACCGTCGGCAGCACCTGCAGCGCTGTCAAATCAGGCAAAAACGTCTGCTTTACCAGCTTGAGATCGTACCAGTCAGGCACGCGATCGCGACGCGACGCCGACACGTGCAGCCACCGTCGGCCGTCTGCCTCGACGCGACCCGTGCAAATCACAAGCATGCTCAGCATGCGCCGCGCGGCTATCTGCCGGTACACCCACGGCCCAAAGTCGCGATCGGGCTCGCGCGAGAACGCCACCGGCGCGTCGGGGAAACGACCGTATACCCATGCGGGGATCTCAACCGTGAGGGGCTCGAGCCCCCGCTGCTCGCTCGTCATGGCCTCGACCCTCGCGCACGAGCTCGAGCGGCGTCAAGCATCGCGGTAGCGCAGCCCGCTCCAAAATGCGTCACTCTCGAGGTCAGCCCACCGCTCAGTCAGCGCCCGCGCCTGTTGCCACAGCGCGACCGCGACGCGCTGCAGCTCGGCCTCGTCGCAGCGCTCGACCTCGCCGAGTGCCCAAGCGCCGTCACCGCTCGGCTCGCCGATGGCAAGCGCCCAGTCGCCATCGACGCGCACCCGCAGCCAGACCGCGATCGACTGCGCGGGCCCGAGCCCCAGGCGCACGCCGTCGAGCGCCTCGACAAACCCGCTGCTCTGCGCATCGCCCATGTCTGCGGTAATCACTGCCCGCCTCCGTCGGCTGCCATGCGCTGCCGGCAGCGCGCGCACGTCACAGCGGCGCCGACGTCGCCGCCCCATTGGATGCTAGGTCGCGCGCCGCACAGCGCCCGCCGCGTGTAGTCGTGCGCGCGGGGCACCGCATGCCAGCGCATCACGCCGCGCCTTCCTGCGCCGCTCGTGCAGCCGCCCGCCATCGCGAGCGCCTCGACTGTTGTCTGTGCAGTTGTGTCCACCGTTGCTACCTCGCAGACGCAGCTCGCCGAGCGCGAGCCCGCGTGCCCCAACGCTACCACCGCGGGCGGCAGCAGAGCAAACGCTTTCCGTACGTGCGAAAAGCGTTTCGTTTCGTGGTCTAAGAGTCACGCCGTCAGAACGTCACGCCGTCACGACCGCAAGACGTCTCACAACCCCTACCCCGACGCCCGCCACCTGCCGTAGTGTGGCGCTCATGCCGAGCACGAAGGCCCCACCCGCTGCCCACCCGCTGCCCCCGACGCCCGCCGCGAACGGCGCCGAGCAGCTCTACGAGACGCTCGAGGCGCTCTCAGGCGCTCTCACTGGCCAAGTCGGGGCGTTTATCTGCCTCTACACGCCCACGGCCATCGTGTGGCTCGACGGGCCGCCTAGTTGGGCCACGCTGCGCTCGCCCGACGAGGGGCTCGCAGAGGCCGCACCCGAGGGCGCGACCGCCGACCAGATAGCGATCACCGCCGCAGCGTGTCGCTCGCTCGCGCGCCTGCACAGCTCGCTCGGCGCGCACTACGGCAAGCTCACCCGCGAGCTGCTCGAGCACCACCGACCCGGGCCCGGCGACCGCGTCGAGCTCTACGACCCCGAGCCCGACGGCCTCCTGTCAGGCTGCGACGCGAGCTGCCCAGACTGTGCCGATCGCCGTCGGCAGACCGCCGACCACTAGCAGCGCGCTAGTCGACCTCACCGACCCCGGGCCCGTCGGCGCACGTCACGCACCCGGGCGGCGCCTTCGGCGTCGGCGGCGCTTCGACCTCGCCCGCCCGCTCGAGCACGTCGGGCACGACCTCGTCGACGCGCAGGGCAAGCTCACGCAGCTCGAGCTGCCGCGACCGCTCGAGCTCGAGATAGACAATCGCGACGCTAAGCGCCTGCTTCATGGGGTCAGTCTCGAGCGGCAGCCCCTTGCGCACGCAGGCCCAGATCCGCACCTGCAGCGCGAGACTCAGCTGCCGAATATGCCCGCTCATCTCATCGGCGCGCTCAGTCGCCATCTGCTCGAGCGCGCTTGTCACGTGCCGCCACCCATGCCCGCGCGTCTACCGCGACGCCCCGCCGCTCGTCCAGCCCCGCGCCCCTTGCAACCCGAGCCGCCCGCCCACGATAGGCCGGCATGCCACCACGCCGCCTATGGCTCGAGGTGCGGCTCGAGTTCGACGCGCTCGCCGACCACGCCTGCGCCGAGCACACCGAGCAGCTCGAGCTGCGCCACCAACGCGACGCACAGCGCAACCGCGACAACGCCGCCAAGTGGCGCGTCGAGCAGCGCCTGCGCGGTATCAAGCAGCCACCACTGACGGCAGACCAGCGCGAGCGCCGCCGCGTGCAGCGGGCCGCCATCCGCGCCGCCGACCCCGAGCTGCACCGCGCCACCCGACGCGACGAGCATGCCGCCCGCGTCGCCCGCGAGCTCGAGGCGACCGCCCGCGTGCGTGCTGCCCACGGCGAGGGGCTCGAGCCGACCGCCGCCGACCTCGCACTCGCCAACCGGCGACGCGCACGCCTCGACCGCATCAGCGCCCGCGCGCGCGCCAAGCGGATAGCCGCCAAGGCCGCCGGCCTACGAGGCACCCCGCGAGCCCCGAGGACGCCCGAGCAGCTCGCCCAAGCCCGAGCCCGCTACGCCGCCGACGCCGAGCGCCTGCGAGCCGTGGCGCGGCTGCGAGAACGGGCTGCACGCCAGCGCGACCCCGACGCCTACCGCCGACGCCTCTACGCATGGCGCAACGCCCACCGCGAGCACGTGCGGGCGCAAAACCGCGGCTATGCGGCCAAGCGGCGCCGAGCGCGCTGACCTGCTCGGCAGCCGCCCGCATTCCGTAGCCTCTCGCCCGCCCCTCGACGGCGCGGAAAATATCTTGACAGCCTGTTTTGGCCATCGATACGCTCGCGCTGCGCCGTCTTAAGCCGACGGACGCCGCGTCAAGAGCCGAGAGTTTTCCGTCTCTTTTCTGTGATTCCGGGAAACAAGAGGGCGCTTCACCGCGCCGATCGTGACGAGGCATTCCGCCTCGTTTTCGAGCCCGGCAAACGCGCGTAGGTGTACGTGACAGCCCGGTGCAAGCCAAAACTGTCCCCATCCACGAACACCCCGCGAGCGCGTAGGTGTACGAACCGGCCCAACGGCAGACGCGTAGGTGTACATGACGACCAAGCCGTATAGACCGCGCATGTCCCCGTTTGTGAAGGTCGCGCATGCATGGCTGTTCGACGCTCGCCATGACGACACCGGGCTCACGCTCGCGCTGCTCGCGCCGAGCCGTCCAGACCCGCACAGCCAGACCGCGCCGCGCTACGCCGTGCGGGCGCGCTTTGGCGCCCAGCTATCGCCGCTCCGCGTCGACTTCACGGCGCGCGAAAGCGCCGAGCGCTGGGTGCGGGCGCATTTCCCCTACCTACTGCCGGAACGCCCGCCGCCGCACGAGCGGGTTGACGTGCTGCTCAAGTGGCATTGGCCCGCTCAGCGCCCGACGAGCGCTGCGAACGTGCTCAAGCCCCGCCCGCTCGCGCGAGCCAACCCCTTGATCACGGCTGCCGACGGCGGCGCAGTCGCCGCGGGCGGCGCAGTCGCGGCTCGTGCGAGCTCCGCATAAAGCGCCTCGTGCGCGGGCCATGGCGGCTCTCGCTCCGTCCACGGCGCGAGCTCGAGCACCGGCGCGGGCGCACGAAGCGGCACGAGCCGCTGCCGCTCGAGCGCGAGCTGCTCGCCGCCCGCCGCCGCGAGCTCGAGCAGCGCCCGCGTCACGTTGCGCTTGAAGTCCCGCCGGCCAATCCGGCGCGCGAGATCCTCACGCATCCACGGCATGCGGTCAGCCGCATGCATGAGGTCAAACCAGCTCGCGAGCGGCTCGAGCCGCAGCGCCTGCCGCCGCCCAGCGTGCAGCAGCACCGCGCCGTGCTCGAGCTCGAGCGACAGCCCGAACATCTCGCACAGCTCGTAGGGCGCCGCCTCGTCGCCCGTCGCTCGCAAGTGCCGCCCCGCGACCTCGTGCTGCGCGAGCTCGCCGAGCCGTCGGGCAATGAGCTGCCGATCGCGGCTCGGGTTGCCCCGCAGCTGCAGCCGCTCGCGCAGCTCGCCGAGCCGCAGCACCACCGCACCACCGACCGCCGCCCCGCTCGCCAGCGCCACCGCCGCCCCGAATACGTTGGCGTGTCCATGCCCGAGCACCCCGCGCCCGAGCACGCGTCGAGGACTGAACACGTGTTGCGTAACCCACGCGCGGGGCAGCACGAGCAGCCCCTCGCTCACCGTCGGCATCGCGCACACGTGGCTGCGCTGTGCTTTGTCGACGAGGCTATTGATTCGGGCTATGGCGGGCGGTATAGAAGTGGGCACGTGGCCTTCGACTGGTCGTACAGTTGAGTGGCTTCCGGGCTCGCCTTGACAGATTGGCGTCTGTCGCGAGTCCAAGGGTCCCAAGCCGGCGAAAACGGCGCGGGACTGGTCTATGTGGCGTAGGTGGGTTAGCTCGTGGCTCCTGCGCTACCACGCTCTCGCGCCAGGCGTCCAGCCATTTGCGGCACGAGAGCGCCGCTCGTCCACACTTTATCCACGGGCCCGCGCCGAGCGTCTGACTGTTAGCCGATCGGCGACAGCGTCGACCGCGAGCCGCCGCGCTCGTTCCATGCGCGTGTGCCGAGTGAATGACAGCGCCCAGCTCGGCGGATTACATGCCCATGCGCTCGAGGTGCCGCCATACCGGCGATCCCACTGCTCGGCAAAAGCCTCGCGGTGCAGCTGGCAACCGTTGCCCAAGCAGATCGTGCTCGCCGTGTCATGTGCTGGACAGCTGACACCCTGCGATCGCAAGTCGAGATCGCCTGCGTCATGCAAGCGCACGAGCCGCAGCCTGTAGAGCAAGAGCCACAGCCGGGCATGCTGCTCGGGCATCGACCGCGCCGAGCACCACTGCTGACCCGCGGGCAGCGTGCCGCCGTCTCGCCGATACCGCGTGCGCCCGTCGCTCGCAGTCGCCCATTGCTCACGAATGTAAAGCCAGTCGCCGACTCGCCCAAACGGACAGCGCCCGCGTTTGAGTACGTCGCTATCGTTGGCACGCACAACCACCAACGCGGGGCCCGGCGACACCTCGCCGCACTGCACTTGCTCGAGCTCGTGCCCGTCGGGCACACGCACCGGCAGCCACAGCTGCGAGCGCTGACCCGCTGCGAGCTGCCGCAATACGCCGCGCGAAACCGTGATTCCTATGTCAGCCATGTAGACCCTTACAGCCCACCTAGCATACCTTAGCGACCTTACGGTCTTGGCATGCGGCTACATCCGCATTCTGCCCCGTAGGAGTCTTTTAACACCTACACTCAACCACTCACTTTAGGGCTAGGCCACCGACACCACGAGACGCGCATCGCACAGTGTGGCACTACGGTGCACCATGCGAGGGGCAGCCATCGAAGCGCACCGGCACTACTACATTGTGTGGGCCGACTTCCGCGAGGACACAACGCGCCGCCCGCGCGACGTTGACCCGACGCGGCTAGTGACCATGTTCGCACTCACCACGCACGCCAAAACCCTGCCCGAGCTCGCAGGGCACCTCGGCATGCTCGAGCCGTCTGAGAATTTCGGTTATGACGACACGCGCCGCCGCGTGCTCTGCAACGTCGAGCGCTACCACACTGCCGCGTTTTCCCTATGCCTCGCCCGCGCCATCGTCGAGAAGTTCGAGCTCGCCTGCTCATACTCGCGTGTGATGCACGCGCTGCTCGCCCGCTACCACCCCGAGATGGCCAACGCCTACCGGCCTAGCGCCGCGTCCTAGACCCCGGCGTATTGCCTCGCGTGGGCTCGGGCTTGTCGCTCGGCGGCACGGCTGCGGGCACCTTCGGCGCCGCTCGCGACCGCGACACCTGCGACACCTCGCGCGCAATCAACGCGTCTATCTCATCGTCGGACAACGACCGCCCGCCCACGGCGCGGCTCGCATCCATCATGCGGTTGTAGGCCTCTCGCGCCCGCCCGAGCCCGCCGGGCTGCGAGCTGTCCGGCGCTGCCGGCTCGGGCGCCGCGGGCGTTGGGGGCGCTGCAGGCCGCCGCTGCGACGTCGCCGCCGCCGGCTCGGGCGCTGCAGGCGTTGCAGGCCGGCGCTGTGACGCCACCGGCGAGGGGCGCCACCGCACGAGCTGCTGCGCGTCGTGCTCGAGCTCGTCGGCCTCGTCGGCTGCGTCGGCCTCGCGCTCGTCGTCGAGCTCGTCGTCGGGCTCGTCGCCTCTCGCTGCGCCCGTCTCGCCTATGAGCGCCTCGGCTGCATCCATCGCCGCAAACACCCGGCGCCGCTCGGCGGCACCCGTGAGCTCGTCGACCACCTCGCGCACGCACGCTGCCCATGCATCCGCGTCGTCGTCTGTCGCGAGCTCGATCAGTCGCTGCCCGACGCGAAACGCGAGCGCCGCATCGTCGCGCACACCGCGCTCGAGCGCCTCGCGCAAGTGACCATGCGCCGCCGCACTCGCCCAGCCACGCAGCGCGCGCTGCGCCGTCTCTCTGCCGGGCCCATGTTTCGGAATGTCGAGGTCGGGCCCGCGCCGCAGCGCGAGCAACGAGTGGGCCATCGCCACGTCGAGCGGCATCTTGCCGAGCCCCGTCGCTGCGTCGGCATCGTCGCCGCCTAACCAACGCTCGGCGGCAATCTGCGCGAGACGCGGCGGCACCATCGACGAGCCGTAAACCGTCGAGCTGCCGATCAGCACCACAAACGAGCGCACCACAGCTCGCAGCGTCTCGTCGCTCGGCGGCACTCGCCCCTCGACCACCGCACGCGCGCCCGCCTGCCCCGGCCGCCCAAAGACAATCTGCTCGAGCGGATAGTCAAGCAGCAGCGCGACCGCGATCAGCTGCCGCAAGTCGGGGTCGCGTTCACCCGTGCACCACGCCACCACCGTCGAGCCATGGACGCCCAGCGCGCGGGCAAATTTGTGCCGACTAAACCCACGGCTCATGTACGCCGCCCATATGCGGCGCTGCAGCGTCGGCTCGCCCATCGGATCGTCGGGTGTCGGTGCTTCGAGGTCTGAGATTCTAAGCCGTAGCGCCATGAGCGGGCCTCTTGCCAAGACGTTGCAGCATCTGCTCGAGCGGATAGACCGCTCGCGGGTCACAGGTCAACAGGTTATGCCCGACTAAACGCTCGCAGGCTAGCTAACGCAGGCCCCAACACGTCAAAAACGACTAGTCAACCCGCCACCCATGGCGGCGCCTACATGTGCGCAGCAGACGCTCGAGCGCACGCTCGCTGTATATCTAACTGTTAGGTGCGGCTAGAAGCTTGTGCGTTTGCTCGCCGAGCATTTAGGCTCAGACGCATGACGCTTCGCGAGTGGTTCGACGCCAACGGACTCGGCTCAATCAGCAGGCTGCATGGCCACACCGGCATCGCGTGCTCGACGCTGCGACGCATCGCAGCGGGCTCGAGCTACCCGCACCGCTCGACGGCGCGCAGCATCGCAGAGGCGACGGAGCATGCAGTGTCTGTCGACGCGATCTATCGCGTATGCAAGCGCCGCCGCCGCGAGCGCGAGCGCGAGCTGCTCGCAGCCAACTAACGCCGCCGCCTCGCTGCGTGCTCGAGCCACTGCCCGCTCGCGCAGTCGAGGCTCGCTGCTCGGCTCATCCCATGAGCGCACGACCCCGAGGCCAATGCACGACTATGTCAAGGTTCACGACACATACTACGGGCCCGACTCGCCGCTCGATGGCGTCGGGCGCGCGCTCCTAACCGCGCTCTTACACCTCGCCCGCCTGCACGCCCAGCGCATGCGCGCTGCGAGCGTCGCGCACACTGCCACCGTGACAGTCACGCGCGACGCTTGCGTGACTGTCACGCCCAACGAGCAGCGCGAGCCCGTGCCCATAGCGTGGTGCAACGGCGCACCGCTCAGCGTCCGTCAGATTGCAGCAGCAGCCGGGCTCACCACGCGTCAGACCAAGCGCGCGCTCGAGCGCCTGCAGGCCATCGGCGAGATCGCCCCGCTGCCGGGCGGCGGCGTAGCTCTGCTCGGCTATTGGCGCACGCAGGAGACGCCCGCAGCCGCCCGCAAGCGCCGCTCGCGTGCCCGAGCTCGAGCCCGCGACGCCCGCACAGACGCAGCCCGCGATCGCCCCACGTTGGAGCTAGACCACGTCGAGCAGAATCCGGCAAGCGAGCCGCCGTCAGGGCGTGACAGTCACACGCCAAGTCACACCGACAGTCACGCGCCAAGTCACGCCCCCGGTCACGCGCAGAGTCACGCCCGCGTCGCTCCACTGCCGACCGCTGCAGCGGCGCACGACGTCGACATTGACCGCGGGCGTACGTGGCTCGACCTGCTTTGTCAGACCCTGTTTACGCGCCCCGCGCCCTACCCGAGCACGCACCACGAGCGCAACGCCTATGCCGAGCTCGGGCGCAAACCGCCGCGCGACCTCGCCCGCGTCGCAGCCACCATCACGCGGCTCGTGCGCGCTCGCCCCGACGTGCAGGCGTCGCGCTACTACACCGCCGGGCACGTGCTGCGGTATTGGCCCGACTATCTCGCGGGCGAGCCGCCCAGCGGGCGAGCTAAGCCGCTCGAGCAGTCCGGCCGCCCCGCGCCGCTGCGACCCGCCACCGCCGCCGAGCTCGCGGCAGAGGCCGTGTTATGACCTCGCGCCGCGACGCCCCGCCGGCCTCTGTCGCATCGCTCATGCCGACAGCCAAGCAGCGGCTGCGTGAGGTAATCGAGCAGTGCGCCCGCGTGGTCGCCAGCGGCGGGCAGCGACCGCCGAGCCCACCCGGGCCGCCCCCCGACCCCGTCGCCCGAGCTCGCGACCGCAAGCTCGCTCGCCGCCGGCAGCTCGAGCAGCTCGGCGTCGGGCTCACGCCTCGTGTGCTCGAGCTGCTCGCTGCCGAGCAGCTGCCGAGCAGCTTGCCGCTCGACGCCGTGCGCGACTGGTACCGCGACCCCGAGCGGCGACGCGTGCTCGTGCTGTGCGCGAGCGTCGGCTCGGGCAAAACCGTCGCAGGCGCCGCGCTCGCGCTCGAGCACCCCGCGAGTCTATGGGCGACCCCGCGCGCGCTCCTGCAGGCGCACGGCACGCTATACGGCGACGAGGGCGCACGCTGGCAACGTCTCGCGCAGGCGCCGCTGCTCATCGTCGACGGGCTCGGCGGCGAGGAAACCCGCCACCATGCGCAAGTGTCGCTCGCGCTGCGCGAGCTGCTCGAGGCGCGCGCGTCGCGCGACACGCTCGTCACGAGCTACGTCTCGCAAGGGCAGCTCAAGACCACCTACGCGCACGGCGCGCTCGGCTCGCTGCTCGACGAGCTCGCGCTGCAGCGCACTGTCGCGGGCCCCAACTTGCGGGGCAAGCCGTGAGCCGCGTGTGCCCGCGCTGCCTCCTGCGCAGCGGGCAGCGCGTCGCCATGCGCCTCGCGCACAGCTGCCCCGACCTCGACCGCGTCTGCGCGCGCTGCCGCCGCTGCCTCTACGTCGACGTCCAGCGCGCCGACGAGCTCGGCACGCTCTCAGTCTGCAACCCGTGCGGCTGTTTCTACGCAGCCACCGTCACGCCCCGCTCAACCCCTGCCCCCGTGAGCCGCCCATGACTGCCCGCGTCATACCGTTTCTGCGCCCGTCGCGCACCTCGCGCCGCGGGCTGCGCTTCCAACGAGGCGAGCCCCGCGACTTTCCGACGCCGCGCCCGCTCGAGCTCGTGCTGCTCGCCGTCGACGTCGCGAGCACGTCGGGCACCGCCCGCTACACGCGCGGCAAGCTGCACGACTTCGGCGAGCTCGACATCGACGCCGACGAGCACCGGCATGTACTCATGAGCTCAACGTGCGCGCTCGCCGAGCAGCTCGGGCTGCCGCTCGCGCTCGCGCTCGAGGTGCCCTACGGCGGGCCCCTCGCCTCCGTCGTGCGGCTGCGCGAGCACGTCGCTGTATGGCGCGCTGCGTGGCGCTACAGCGGCGGGCCCGCGCACCACGTAATCGAGTACACCGCGGCAGAGTGGCGCTCGCGCTGCTTTGGGCTCGGCTCGCTCAAGCGTGACGACGCGCGGCGGCTCGAGCTGCGCGCCGCCTATGCGCTCATGGAGCGCGCACGGCTGCCGATCACGCCGCTCACACACGACGCCGCCGCCGCCATCTGTCTAGGCCATGTCGCGTCGACGAGCGGCGTTCTGCAGGCGCGCACCAAGTGCCCTATCACCTCATGAGGCGCTCGCCGTGGCGTCTCCCAAGCCGATCCCGGACACACCGACGCACTGCCGCTGCGGGGCTCTACTGCCGCCGCTGCGCCGCTATGGGGGGCTGTGCAGCGCGTGCTTGCCGTCCGCGCCGCCGTCGCGCCTGCCCGACCCCATGGCCACAGCGTGGACGATAGTCAGCGCGTTTGTGAGGCAGCGCAGCGCGGGCCCCGAAAACTGGTTTGTGGTGCGCTGCCGCTGCGGAACCGTGCGCGAGATGAGCTCGAGCAAGTGGCGCAGCCGGCACTCGACGCAGTGCGACGCGTGCCGCCGCTCGGCGACGCGGGGCCCAACCTACTAACACACCCTGTTTGACTGTCTATGCCGCCCAAGCAGCGCACACGACCTGCACCCAAAAAAGCAGCCATCAGCAGCAAAACCCGGCGCTCGCGCCCGCGCGCGCGCGAAACAGACAAACCCAAAAAACGAGCTCGCCCGACTGTTGAGCTTTACGAGCGCGCAGTGGTGCTCGGCGACCTCGCGGGGCGCGGGGTCAACATCCCCGACATGACACTGCAACAGTCAGATCGGCGCGTCGTGTATAACCGCGTGCTGCATGAGCGCCTCTGCGCCATGGTCGCCGTCGGCGTGCCCATCGCCACCGCATGCCAGGCAGAGTCAATCAACCGCTCGACCTACTACGAGTGGCGCAAGCGCGGGCAGAACGGCGAGCAGCCGTTTGCCACGTTCTGGGATGACATGCAGGCCTCGCTCGCTCGAGCAGAGGCCAGCGTCGTGCAGCGCGTCACGTCAGCCTCGCTCGAGGATTGGCGCGCGGGCGCTTGGTATCTCGAGCGGCGTTTTCCGCAGCGCTACAGGCAAAAGCAGACCGTCACCGTCACCAAGGGCCCCTCTGACATGAGCGACGCCGAGCTCGACGCTGCGATCGCTAAGTACGGAT
>Ga0247667_1000281_pt1 | contig 13602 bp, 6 predicted proteins | sample CNK08_metaG_FD_183027 | JGI IMG/M metagenome (GOLD analysis project Ga0247667, IMG submission 183027) | Soil microbial communities from Purdue University Martell Research Forest, Indiana, United States - CNK08 | ecosystem: Environmental > Terrestrial > Soil > Temperate forest > Bulk soil | place... | reverse complement strand
TCCCGTCAGGAGACCAACTTCTTCGAATGTCCCATCGTGCTTGTTGTGGTACAGAAAATTTGGACCAGCGTCGTTGGCGACGTACAGATCGGGCCAGCCATCATTATCGTAGTCGCTCCAGATGACGCCGAGCCCATACCGATGGTGGGGATCGTCAACGCCGGCTTTCTTCGAAACCTCTTCAAACGTTCCGTCGCCCCGGTTGTGATATAGAAAGTCACTTTCGCCTTCCATGCCCCACGGACCGCATTGCACAAGAATCCCCTTGTAACGACAGAATTTTTCGTTGCTCCCGAACTCCGGGAGCTTATTGATGTCCAGATGAACATAACGCGCCACGAATAGGTCGACGTAGCCATCGCGGTCGTAGTCCGCCCAAGCTGCCCCTGTCATGAACCCGCTGCCCTTAACTCCGGCCTTCTCGGTAACATCTTCGAATTTACAATTACCCAAACCCCGATAAAGCGCGCTGCCACCGAACCCGGTGACAAACATGTCCAGGATGCCGTCATTATCGAAGTCGGCCACGGCGATGCCCATGCCCCAGCCTTTGCGCGTAAGCCCTGAGGATTGCGTGATGTTGCTGAACTTCAGATCCGCATCTTGATGGTATAACGTGACCAGCGGATCGCCGCCCGCCCGATAGCGATCAACAGTAGAGCCGTTGACCATCGCAATATCCAATCTACCGTCGCCGTCGCAGTCGAAAAGAGCAATTCCTCCACTCATGGACTCAATGATGAAGTGCTGCTCGGGCGTCGATATATGCGAGGCCGTCAATCCGGCGAGCCGGGAGATCTCCTCGAATTGCGGAACCGAGGCGGGCGTTGAAGTTTTCGTTTGAGTCATCGCGGACACTCGGGGGAAGATGAGGGAAACAGCCAGGACTGCGGCGATCAGCATCGATCCAGAATACGGATCAGATTTCTTGTAACGCACTCGATTCCACCCAGCCGCTCTGAATTCTTGGTGAGCAAATCATATTGCTCGTTTTATTGATACAGAATAGTATCTTGAACAGGCTGATTGTCATATGAGGAAAGGCATCAAGACCGGCTTACTCGTTCTTGCCGCTTGGGTGAGCGTACTGGTGGCTCGAGCCCAAGTCAAACAGAGCTCGTCTGACTCCCCGACGGTGATTCGCGCCACGTCGCGCCTGGTGCAGGTGGATGTCGTCGTCACCGACTCTTCAGGGCACCCGGTCAGAGACCTCAGCGAAAAGGACTTCACGATCCTGGAAGACGGGAAACCCCAAAAGATTTCTTTCTTTTCGTTTCAGCGGTTGGAAGGACAGGAGAAGCAGCGGCTTCCACAGCTCCCTCCACACGTCACTACAAACCGCCCGGAGTACCAGGGCGCTGTCGGACCGCCAATCATTCTGCTGCTTGATGGCATCAACACGCCGGTGGACAACCAGATAGTTGTCCGTCAGCAGATGCTAAAATTTCTCGCCGACCATTTCGACCCGCGCATGCGCGTCGCGGTATTTCTCCTGGGCAACGAACTCAGCGTGCTGCAGGATTTCACTTCGGATCCGGAGCTGCTGACCGCAGCCATGCAGAAGTATCGTTCGCAAGCCTCAGCCGCGGGACGGCTTGGCGGCACGGATGTCCAGTTGCAACCGCCGACATTTGATCGAGCCAATCTTCCGCCGCAAGCATCGGGGCAAACCGGGGGAGACAGACCTGGGGACACCTCGCGATCGCTTATGAACATTGGTTATGCGCTGGCCCGATTCGAGAAGGAGAGCAACGCCAATACCATGGAGATGCGTATCGCTCAGACAGCGGACGCTCTCGCGGCGATTGCCCGTTACCTCGTAGCATTCCCTGGGCGTAAAGTTATAATTTGGTTTACAGAATCCTTTCCACTTAACCTCTCCGTCATCGACGCGGAGGATTTTGACGTTTATCGCTCTTATGCCGACCGGATCCGTGCAACGACCAATTTGCTCTCGGATGCCCAAGTGGCGATTTACCCCGTGGATGCCCGTGGGCTTGTGGGAAACGTGATTTCAGATCCGAGCGATACAGGCCGGGATGCGAGCGGCAGGATGGCGCTGACCGTCGATGCGCATATGAATGCAAACAGTAAGGAAATTTTCGAGCGATTCAATAAGGAGGACAGTCTAACCAAAGTTGCCGACGAGACCGGCGGGCGCGCATTTCTGAACACGAATGACTTTGACCGCGCCATAGTGGAGAGTGTGCGCGATAGCAGCACCTTCTACGAGATTGGTTTCTACCCCACTCGCAAGAAATGGGACGGCCAATTTCATACCATAAAGGTGAAGGTTGACGCCGACGGGCTAAGGGTGCGGCATCGCCGCGGATATTACGCCACCGATCCGGAAAGCTGGAGGCACAGCGATACAAAAGAGATGAAGGTAGCCCTGGAAAAAGATTCCATCGCCTCCACGAGCGTGCTCTTCTATGCAAGGGCAATGCCGCCGCCTGCGAACGGAGAGGTAAGAGTCGAATTCCTGGTGGACACTCACACGATCACCTTCGAGTCGACGGCGGAAAACCGGCGTGAATGCAATCTGGAATTTCAAGTGCAAGCCTTCTCGCCAGAGGGCAAGCTGGTGAAGGCCGAAGTGCAACAGGCTGATGGTGTGCTCAAGCTGGACACTTTCGACAAGTTCAGGCAAAACGGTCTGCCGATGCCCGTAACCATCAAGCTCCTGCCGGGCCAGTACATGCTGCATCTAGGTGTTCGCGATAATCGTACCGGCCAGTTTGGAACTTCGGAGTTGCCGCTCACCTTCGGCCAGGCTCCGGCACATTAGCTGTTATCTCTATTACTTCGAGGGACCTTTGCCGAAGCCAGGCCGGGAACTCTTGTCTTTCAGGTCCTGATAGGTACGGAGAGCTTTCTCCGCGTCCTCGAGGCGACCAGCGCGACGATAGGCCAAACTGAGCTGGTAGTAACCGTAAGACTGGTCCGGTTGCAATTGCGTGGCTGTCTCAAGCTGCCGGATCGCGCCAGGTGTATCGCCCTGGTCGAGAAGCGCCTTTCCCAGCTGATAGTGTGCATCACCATAGGATGGCTTCTGCGCAAGGACGCCGTTCAGCAGCCGAATCGCCTCTTCGGCCTGATGCTGCTGAAGTCGCACATAGGCTAGCTGATACATCGCCGGGATCGCATTCGGATTGAGCGACAACTCCGCGTTAAATTCCTGCACGGCCTCATCCAGCTTGCCTTGTTTAAAATAAATCATGCCCGTGGAATAGTGCGCCTCGGGCAACCGTGGATTCATCTCGAGTGCGCGCACAAACTCCGCCAGCGCCTCAGTGTACTGAGACTGTTCGGAGTAAGCTTGGCCGACCAGGAGATGTACTTCAGGATTATTGGAACCGTGCTTCAGCATCTGCGAGAAGAGGCGGCCACCGGCCGCCGAATCCCCGCTGCGCACGAACGACACGCCAGCGGCATAGAGCAGACCAGGGTTATCAGGTAACTCATCCAGGATTGGGCGGAAGGTCTCCGCACTTTTCTTGAATTGGTCCGTCATGTAATAGCTCAGGCCCAACATCTGGCGAATGCTCGCATCGTTGGGCGCGCGGCCAAGCTCGCGCTCGAGCGGGCCAACGGCTTGCTGGTAGCGTTCGGCACGGAACGCCGCCAAACCCCAGTTGTGGTCCAGTCTCTGAATGTTTGGGTTCCAACGCGCAGCTTCTGCAAATTCACTCGCGGCATCGGGATAGCGGGAAGCGCGAGCGTTTATTACGCCAAGATTGTGGTAAGCCTCTCCCAGCAGCGCCGCCATGCGATTCACGAAGTCGGCTTCCCCTTGGCTCGGGGGCCCAACCGCCTTCGGCATTTGCAACAACATGGCGCGCAACTCCCGCGGGCCTGCCCGTCCGATCTGCTCAGCTTCGACAGTCCCGACAGATGTGTTAGCTTTCTGCTGCGAGTCCGGCTTGGGCGATTGGCTGCGGAAGAGTGCTGCCTGGGACATTTCGGACTCCGCCTCTTTGTCCCGGCCCAGCTTTTCCAGAGCTTTGCCTATTAATTCATGAGCGAGCGCAGGGTCCGCGTGGTCTCCTTTCTGCACAGAAATGGTTAGTGATTTCTGCAGCGCAGCTACGGCTTGCTCAAACTTTCCCTCATCGAAATATGCCTGGGCTAACCGAAACCGCGCGTCAGGATCGTCCGGATGAACGCCGACCGCCCGCTCAAACCACTTTTCGGCCTCGCTGGATTGCTGTTCGCCGGCAGCGATCACCCCTAGATAGTAGAGGCTGGTGTAATCATTGGGCGTTATCGAAAGTTCGGCCAGGAACTCCTCGCGGGCCTTCGCGTAGTTGAGGGGGCCTTGCAGGTAGTACGTCAAGCCGAGTGATGATCGCAACCGGGGTTTTTTGGGTTCAAGCTGAAGCGCTTTCGAAAAATGAGAAGACGCTTGTTCATAGTAACCGGTCTCCCGGTAGGCAAGCCCAATCAAGACATGCGTGCTCGCATTCGGCTTGGCCGAAGCCAGCATCTCATCAAAGATCACACTTGCAGCAGCAAGCTTCTTGAGCTCCAGGTTGGCTAGGGCCAACAAGTAGCCCGTGTCGAAGTCCGGTTGTAGGCCTACTGCCGATTCCAGACGTTCTACTGCCAACTGGTACTCGCCTCTCATGAAGTAAATCTTCCCCGCGAGGTTCAACGCGCGAATATCGTGAGGATCCTCTTGCAGTGCAGTTTCAATCTCAGCTTTGGCTTTGTCGAAATCCTGGGTTTCAAATCGGGCGATGGCCAAGTCCACGCGGATAGCCACATGCGCCGGCTCAATCTGGGTCGCACGGGTGAGCAGATCGACTCCTTCGGCATACTCCCGGTGCGAAATGGACAAGTTTCCCAGATGTTGCAAAGCCAAGGCGATGGCTTCACGATACGCAACGGCCGCTTTTTCGTAATCGCCCGCGAGCTGAAACGTCTGCGCGGACTGAAAAGCGCTCTCTGGAAGGTTTGACTCGTTCGTTGGGCCGACTTTCTCCTGTGCGCGGCCACCTGAGCTAAAAAGAAGGCACCAACCCATCCATAGACCGAGCTTTGCGATAATTCGACTTTGAAACATCACATCCCTTCGGATTGTGGATAGCCAGTTCGTCCGCCGTATTTATGGTCGAGCCCCGGCTGCAGGGGGCGGGCCAGCCGAGCGTAGGCGCTTTTGTCGCTCATCCTCAGATTGTCGGAGTCGCTGATACTTTTCCATCTCAATCTTTGCAGAGTCTTGCAAACCCAAACGTGAATACGTCAGGCCCAACTGATAATGATACTGGGAAACATCGGGAGCGAGCTTAATGGCCTGCTCCAGTGCCGCCTCAGCTTCCCCCAAGTTGCCGGTTTGCAAGTACAAGGTCCCGAGTTCCTCCTGAGCCACCACATCCTCGGGATTATCCCGAACCGCCTCTTCCAGCTGTCCGCGTGCAGCTTCGATGTTCCCTTCGCGCCGGAATATCAAGCCCGAATAATAGTGGGCGTCGGCGGAATGCGCGTCGAGAGCCAGACATCGCAGCAAATCCTGTTTGGCTCCGGACAGGTTTCCCATCTTGAATTCCACTATTGCCAGCAGAAGTTGGCTGTTGGCATCGTTAAGACGCGCCGCCGCCAGCTTGCGTGCGATCGGCTCCGCCTGCTCTGGCAAGTCAGCCTCAACCAGCGTGTAAGCTAGAACGTACTCATTGTCGGGATTATCCGGCTGAGCGGCATCTAGCCTTCTCGCTGCCGCCACCGCCTGGGCACGACGACCTGTTTTAAGCAGCGCCAGGCTGAGCTTCTGCAACACTTGGGGACGGTCCTCCTGAAGCTCGTCCGCACGACGGAGCAGGCGAATCATCTCGTCCCACTGATTCATCTGCGCTGCGAGCTGGGCGGAATCGAAGTACAGATCGAAGGATTTGGGCTGTAACTTTCGCGCGTGGGCCAGTAATTCGAGCGCTTCCTGCGGACGCCCCTGCGCAGCTCGCACGCGGGCAACTGTATGCAGGTAGTCCGCTGATGCTGTTCCGGGCTTAAGGGCCTCGACAAGACGTGCCGCGTCGTCCACATACCCGCTGCGGAGGAGCACCGTAACAAAATCTCGCAATACATCTGGATCTCCGCCGCGATGCTGCACCAGTGAGGTCATCAAGGACGGCACTTGGGCAGGATCGCCTGTAGCGAAAAAATCCGCCGCAAGGATTGGCAGTAGTTCCGGAGCCCGGGTTGCCGCAGGAATGCGCTCCACTGCGGCAATCGACTCTTTATACTGGCCCCCTTGCTGATACAAAGCGGCGAGCGCGGTATTGGCTGCGATGTCGTCCGGCGCGGCGGCAATGACTTTCGAATAGGACTCTATGGCCTCGGAGTTCTTCCCAAGCGAACGGTACAAATTGCCCAAACCACGGTAGGCCTGTACATCATCCGGCTCGAGCGTCAGAACCCGGCGAAACAAAGCCTCTGCTTCCGGCAAGCGTTTTTGGCGCAGTCGTATTTCCGCCATGAGGTCTAGCGCCCAGCCCTGGTCCGGCTTCTGCTTCAGGATGTTCCACAGCTGCTGCTCTGCCTCGTTCAGCCGGTTTTGCCTGATCAGTTTGAAAATAGCAGTGCGCGGCGGAGCTTGTGCCCACGAGTGCTGTGGGAGGATAGCGATGAGGATCAGAACCCCCGCCACGAACCGGAAATAAACGCGGATCCAGTTCGACACGGGCGGCAAACCGCTTTGGACCATGCCTCCCAACAAAACTAATCGCCCCCGTTTCGAATTTGCAGTTCGCGTCAGCCTACAATGGTATCGCAATCAGGCCAACGTCGAGTGGCCCGCCACGTTCTTTGTCCCGCTCCGCACAAACAAAAAGCCGGGCTTGACTCTCGTCAAACCCGGCGCAGGGGTCCCGCGGCTCCCGCACGAAGTTAGAAGATAAACTTCAGCGCGTATTGGATTTCCCGGTTGCCGCTTTGACTCGTGAATTGTGGTTGTCCGAACTTAATCGTGGGGTCCAGTTTGCCACCTGCAATGGCAACACAGGTCGTCGGATTAGCTTTGCAAGGCGCTCCTGAGGCATTCACCGCGTAAGTGCCGCCATCGGCGCCAGGAGTAGCCGACGTAGAGAACGGCGAGTTGAACGCTAGGTTTTGCCCATTAAATCGAAACTGCGGGTGATTGAACACGTTGAACATTTCCAGGCGGAACTGCATCTTTATTCTCTCGGTTAGCTTCCAATTCTTGAGAATGGCAAAGTCGGTATCATTCACAGGAGGACCCGGGCACTGCCCTGGTCCTGTGTTTCCGAAGGTACCAAGCTTGTAGCCGTTCCAGGTAAATGCGAGAGGGTTAAGCCACTGGTCTCTGGGAGAGTTGCTCAGATGGCAAGGCTGGTTCAAGACGCGCAGAGGACGCCCGGTGAATGACCCGCTCGTGGCCGTGCCGGATGCATCTCCCAAGCCGTTATTACCCTGGATGGTCAACGCATTGCCGCTGGCGTAGTTCACGATGGAATTGGTCTCCCATCCTCCCGCCACCTGACGAACAAAATTGTTCGATTTCGTTAGTGCCGGAAGATTATAGACTAGCGTGGCGCTGAGCACGTGCCTGCGGTCAAAGTCCACCGGCCCGCGATTGGCCCGGTGGTTAGTGTTGTCCGCGAAGACCGTCCCCGTTCCAACGTAACCGAACGTGGTATCACCTAAATTCTTGGAAAAAGTGTACGCCACTTGTAGCATCGAGTTATTCTGGAACTTCGTCGTGAACATGGACTGTAAGGAATGGTAGATAGAGTCGCCAGTGTGGCTCCATTCTGTTAACTGCCCAATTGGACTGGGAAATGGGAACGGATGCAGGGAAGTCGTGCTTCCCCCCGTAACCGCAAGCTGCGCCGCCATCAGACGATCGGCGAAAGGTATCTGATTAGCATCAACGGCATTTTGTAAATGAATTCCCCGGTTGGCCACCCATCCCACTTCCAGTTTGGTGTTCCTCCAGAGCTCCGTTTCCGTCGTCAGGTTCCACTGCCAACTGTTGGCTTGCTTCGCGCTGGGGTCGAGGCCCTGATGCGGCAACCCGCCCAGAGAGGCTCCGAATTCGCAGCCAGAAGTGGAACAAATGCTCTGATTTCCCGGATTACTACCGGCGAAATCGTTTGCAGGAGATTGCAGAAGAGGTCCAGGTCCGTCCAGTGTTCTTACAGAACCAGTAGCGACACCAAAAGGCGGATTGTTGGCTCGCATACTGATAGCCAGCAGCCGGTCACGCGAGAAGAATTGCCCGACGCCGGCGCGGATGGCAAATCGTCCCGTGCCAAACACATCCCAGGCGATACCGACGCGCGGGGCAATCATGTGATTATTGTTGTCGATCAGCGAGCGATTCCCAAAAAACGGCGGTGTGACGACAGAGCCTATGGAAGCGCAGTCATTCTTAGCGCCCTTGGCCAGTATCATGCCGCGGCACGGGTCGTTAGCTGGCGCCGAGCTTTCCGATGCGTAGACTGTGGGGGAGAAGCTGGCGAGCTTGTTGTCATCCAGGTATGGGGCCCGAATGAGCGACCAGCGTGCACCGAGGTTCAAAGTAACTCGGCGACTTACCTTCCATGTATCCCCGCCGTAGAATTCGTAATCGCGCCACCGTACCAAGGCGAAATTATTTCTTTGAACTTCGTCGTAACCGAACGTCTCGCCACGCAGGAGATAGTCCGCATAGTAATTGCCTGTTCCAATTCCGCAGCCAGCTCCCCATCCCCCACCACAGAAGTTTGGCGACGTCCAACCGGGGCCCTGATAATCTACCCCCGGAGAGAGACCGTTGGCGTCTCCTCCATTCCATAGCTCCCCGCCTTCGTCACCAACCGTCTCATCCTTGGCGTTGCGGCTATACAAGAATCCAGCCTTGAACGTGTGCCTGCCTGACACTTTGGAAAAATCGTCCTTCCACACAAAGAGGTCCTGGCGATTCGTCCAGGGCCCCTGAATGCCTAGCAGCCCTGCGGGCGCGCCGCACCAGCAAGTTGGTTCCGGGACATTGGTACCATGAGATTTGTCAGTGAACGGAAAGAGGCGCGGCATCGCTGCGTTGATGCTGGCGTTGAGCGCTGGGTTATCGCCCGACGGAGTGATATAGATGCGGTTTCCCGACCAGGAGAACTGAAAATCATTGACTGCCGTGTTGCTGATCGTAGTTGTGAGTCTTGCTACCGCCATTTTGCCTGGTTGGTTCCAGGAATCAGACAGTGCCGGAAAGTCACTATCTCCCCACAACCCGGCCGCCTCATCAGCATGCAGGTAGTTCAGCCAGGAGTCTTGAGTGAAACGGATCATCAGACTGGTATTGTGCGTGACGTTCCAATCGCCGCGGATATTCTCTTCGCGCCAGTTGGTCGGGATTTCCACCTGTGCTACCCAGTTGTCTCCGCCGCAAAGATTAGTCAGGCTTGGAAGTGGCAATGGACTTATATATGCCTGGCCCGCCGGGCTGAGCCTGCTAGCTGGGATGACGTCAGTCGGAAGTACGGCGCCTGGTGAGCCTTTCATGCCTGAGGCGCCGAACCGTGCGCCGGTTGCAGGATCAAGTGGCATCCCGGCTGGGATGGGGTAACCCAAGCCATCAGTTCCTGTGCTTGGACAACCGCGTAGATCTGTAAAGTTGCCCAACTTCTCCGCCGCCGTGGGCACCGTGTGGTGCTGTACTCGGCCGCGCCGCTCGCGGTTCCATTCCTGAGACCAAAATACGAAAACTTTGTCCTTCTTGACGGGCCCGCCGATGGTGTATCCGAAATCATTGCGGCGGAGCATCTGTTTGTCGCAGCCAGGTTGCCCTGCGCATTCGCCCAGGAAAAAGTTCTTGGCGTTCAGCAGATCATTTCGGCCAAAGTAGTAGACATCGCCATGGTACCGATTGCTCCCGCCTTTAGTGACGATGTTGATCTGGGCGCCGGAGGCCCCACCGTATTCCGGTCCATAGCTGTTACGCTGAATCTTAAACTCCTCAATGCCGTCAATAGAGGGGTAAATGAGGATGGTGCGCTGGGAACCGATGTCGTTGTTCCCCGCTCCGTCCACGGTCCACTGGTTGTCCACGGAAGGTGAACCGCTGAAGGAAATATCCACGCCAGCGAACAAGCCTTTATTTTTGTTGTCGAAGCTCTCGCCCACCGAGGCTCCAGGAACGAGAGTGGTCAACTGCACGAAGCTCCGGCCGTTCATTGGCAATTCCCGAACCTGCTCGCCGGTCATGATATTCCCCACGTCGCCGGTCGAGGTATTCACAACGACTGCGTCGGCCTCCACCGAGATCATTTCAGAGGCCGCGCCTAAATCCACCTTCAAGTTCAAGTTGGTGACGTCGGCAACGTGCAATTCCACATTGTTCAGGGTCAGTTTCTTGAAGCCGGCCTTGTTTACTGTAACCCGATACGTGCCGGGATCGAGTTCTGGGAATGAAAAGCTGCCTTGCTCGTTGGTCGCTGAATCGCGGGACGCGCCAGTGCGATTATTGACTATGGTTATAGCTGCACCGGCAACCACTGCTCCGCTTGGATCCGTCACTGTCCCGGTGATCGTGCCGGAAGTTTTCTGCGCCGAGGCTGAAGGAACCAGAACCAGCAAGCCGGCGAACACGATTGCGCAGATTCCGAGCGCGAGAACTGAAAAGAGGGCACCTGGCACGCGCGAGCTTCCAATTACATTATTGCTCTTTGAAAATTGAATCTTCATTGGCCACCCCACGAGGAATTTTTCACGAAAAACAAATAAGAAATCCGCGCTTCGTATCCGCAAGCCACGGTTTTCTATTCGTTTAGAACCCACCACAGGTTCGCGAAAAGACCCGATCCCTTCATGCATTACGGGACATAATACTTTTATATTAGTGGCGGTTTACATCTCTTGTGGACGGTTTGTCAAGCAGAAATATTGATATTCTAGAAGAAATAATAATGCGCCTCGCGGGCTGAGGAGACGTGGGGTGGTCCCCCCAGCTTGAGGACAACGGCAGGGGGCGGTATTGCAGCCTGGTCCGTTGTCCTGAAAAGCCGTGAGGGCTGCAAGCAAAAACGCCGCCTGGCTGGACTACTGACAGACGCCGCTTAATCCTCCCAAGTCAAAGTGAGATCACGGCTTACGGGAAGCTGACAGGTTTGAATGCCGATGCCAAAGAACTTCACCGCGAAGTGCGCGGCCCCCCTTTTTTTGTCCGTTCCGAAGGTTAGTTTTCGGCAAAGTATGCTTTTATACCGTCCAGAAACGCGGTTACCCTACAATAAGAAAGCCCCATGTCTGATAAGCGCGTTAATCGTCCAAGTGAAATGATCCTTACTGAACAGCTTTGAAGCCCGCCAATCTGGCTGTTAGGTCGGTTCCACTTGCGGTGCGGGGGCAATAAAGCACAGGAGCCATCCTGCTAGGGCCCCGAAGACCAAGCTGAAGCCCAGCGTCTCCCAAAAATGGCTGTGCGCAACACTGGTAGGCATCAACGGATTCGGCAACAACAAGACAGTTGTCCAGCAAGCCAAAAAGAGCGCCGCAGCCAACGCCGATTCCCCCCGGGAAGTGTGGAGCATCCGAACGAGGGGGTACAGACACGCGATATAGATGAAACCGCGGAACGCGGCGAGGGCGTAAATCCAACGAGAGCTTGTCCAGTTGTGCCTCAGTGCTGCCCAGAAGGTTGGGAGTTCCGGCCCTGCATAGAAACGCTGAAGTTCGGGATTTCTCCAAGCGAGGTAATAGCCGAAGAACATGTACAGGAAGACGAAGGCCGCGACGAGGATGGCAAGCCGCAGCAGGATCGAAGCCAGCTTCAGCGGAGCCGCAGGCGAGCTAGATAGGCGAAGCGACGCAGCGCGCCATTTGCCAAGCGCCAGGACAGCCAGAGGTGCGAACAGAGCCCCAGCAATTGCACCTTGGACGAAAAGAGCCCGAATCATTCCTTGAGGCAATTTGTTTGAGAGGAAGGCAACGGAGTCGAGCTGACTAGCGACGGTCGAGATGCCATACATGCTCACGAAAACAGCGCCGACGAGCATCCAGCCATGCCAGCGAGACCTGAGGATGAGGTAAGAGAGAGTGCCGCCAACACAGAGAGTAAAAATTAGAAAGCTGCGAAGAAGATTTTCAGGCATGTGGGGGACCTGCTGGTTGGCAGGCGGAGCGGACTGGGAGGAGACCGTTCGCTGACCGATCTTGTCTAGTCCGGAAAGTGCACCGCCAATAGCAAAGCAGACCGCAAATAGGAGACACACCGCCAGAATTCTCATGCCGGTGAGGAGAATTGTGCGGAGGGCCATGGTGCCTCCTGGACCGCGAGAGAAGCGGCAAATGCGTGACCTAGACGACTGTTTATACCATGACGCGCGGGATTGCGCAGCGGGTGCGTGTCACACATTCGGTGTTTATCTCTCCGCGGTCGACCTGCAGCGACCCGGAGCTTGCGTCTCGTATTGTGGGCCCAAACTTGAGGTCCACTATTCGTTCTCCTGAGAGTTAGCGGATGTATTTGGGTTGAGAAACCGCACTTCAGCACACTTTAAGTGAGTCTCGATGAGCGCGATATACCGACGTGTAGCAGGAGGGCTGGGGCGCTTACAATTGACGAGCAGGCCAGACCACAAGAGCAAATATTATATACAGATGATATATAATATTGTTATACATTGGGGAATATTGTGTTCGATTGGCGGCTAGCATACCCGAACAGGGCTTGATTCAGTTATCGATCGCCCCAACCATGAAACTGCAGAACGAACTTCGACAAGTCTTTTAAATAGAGAAGCTTAGGTTTGCGCCGGGATAAACCGGCGCGCAGGTGCGGATGAAAGAGCCGTACGGTGAAGGTCCAGCGACGCACACCGGCGCGGAGTCATGCGCGTGACCAGTCGCAAGGCTGGACGTGAAGCATTTATAGGGGCACATGCGGGTACCGGCATGTCATTTGTTCAGTTACTTACTGCACCCACGCGGACTAAATCGGACCGAAATGTTCCGGGACACATTGAGCCGTGATCTCAATCACAGCCACATGCAGGGAGCAGCGGTATTTTTGCAGCCCAACTGAGCCAACCAGGAAGAAATGAGGTACCTGGTCCATGTATTCCGTGCTCAAGCAACTTGAGAACGGCGAATTCTTACGCGTAGCATTTCGCGACGAGCTTGAGCAGGCCGTGCAACTCGTGGAAGCGCTCAACGCCGACTGGCCCGGAGAGTACGCGGTGCGGGATTCGGAAGGAAACGACATAGATCTTAGCGAATGACCAGTGACTTAACCCGAACGCGGCTCCGTGTAACACATCATCAAGTTTTTGCCTCTAGCCTGAGCAGAGCAAGGCTAGTGCCTGGTAAATCGTTTATCGGGCACTGAGTCTAGAAGTTGAAGGGAGAACTTGTTACCAAGGCAACGCCTGCAGCCACATTAGAGGTCCCGCGGAACCTTCGGCTTGTAAGGATAAGCCCAAGCCTTTGGTGCGTGAGAGTTCCGGTACTCGTCCATGTCTGTCTCGCTGATACGGTAATGTGCCTGCGGAGGCTGGTTTCCGAAAACAGCCCGCTCACGATGGAGCCTTAGCGAGCAGATCTCGGGAGCGTCCTGGAAGCGCACACGCCTGGAACGAAATGCCTCGTTCCCAATGGTCAGGGTAAATTCGC
>Ga0247667_1000279_pt1 | contig 13669 bp, 2 predicted proteins | sample CNK08_metaG_FD_183027 | JGI IMG/M metagenome (GOLD analysis project Ga0247667, IMG submission 183027) | Soil microbial communities from Purdue University Martell Research Forest, Indiana, United States - CNK08 | ecosystem: Environmental > Terrestrial > Soil > Temperate forest > Bulk soil | place... | reverse complement strand
CAGGGCGGAACTGTTCTGCCCGGCAGCAGCTTCAGTTTCAACGTGGTCGCGGGCGGCTCCCAGCCCCTGACCTACCAGTGGTTCCTTAACAACACGACCACAATTACCGGCGGAAACGATTCGACATTGACACTGACCAATATCCAACCGGGCCAGGCAGGTAATTATTCGGTGTTGGTGAGCAATCTTGCGGGCACGGCTACGAGTTCCAACGCAGTTCTAATCGTGAACACGAACCCTGTCGCGCCAGTGTTCATCAGCCAGCCATCTTCGCAGATCGCGCTGGCGGGGACGATAGTTAATTTCACTGCCGCAGCCGCCGGCACGGCCCCGATCACGTATCAGTGGAGCAAGAACAATGTGGCGATTGCGGGTGCGACCGCCACCACGTTCAGCATTACCAATGTGCAGACTACCGACGATGGGAACTATTCCGTCACTGCCTCCAACAATGTCGGTGGGACAACTAGCGGAACAGCCCAATTGACCGTGACACCACCAGTGCCCGTGCCTCTGAGCGCCTATAACTTGGTCGGCTTCGGCCAGGGCACCACGGGTGGCGGTGTTTTAGCGGATACAGATCCCAATTACGCGAAGGTCTTTACCGCGATCGATCTTGCCAACGCGCTCATCAGCAAGACGGTCAGGGTCATCGAGATCATGAACGATCTGAACCTTGGTTATAATGAAATCCCGGCAGCCGCCAAGGCCACGAGCGAGCCATTCCGCGCAGATTCCACGCCGCTGCTGCACCCCGTCTTGTTGACGACCGGGGTCAGTCTCATCGATATCCAAAAGAAAAACGGGCTGACAATCTTTTCCGCCAACGGCTCGACCATCCGCCACGCGCACCTGAACATCAAGGCTGGCTCCAACATCATCGTCCGCAATCTTAAGTTCGACCAACTGTGGGAATGGGATGAAGCTACCAAGGGCAATTACGACAAGAATAATTGGGACTTCATGACCATCGGTGACTCTGGTTCCATCACCGGCCTGTGGATTGATCACTGTACGTTTACGAAAGCCTATGATGGCATCGTGGACATCAAGAACGGGAGCGCGGGGATTACCATCTCCTGGTGCAAGTACACGGGTGATGACGGCGCGACCAACAATAACAGTTGGGTGTGGCAGCAGATCAACGCGCTCGAATCAAACAAGGCGAGTTACGTAATGTACAACACCCTGCGCACCGCCGGGTTTAGCAGTACTGACATAGTCACCGTGATTCAGGGGCACGACAAGACCCATTTGATCGGCGCCAATGACATGGACCCGAACAATGCTTTGCACACCGTCACACTGCACCACGAGTGGTTCATCAATCCATGGGATCGGTTGCCCCGTTTGCGCGGCGGTAATGTGCATGACTACAACATCTATGTGGACGACACGGCGGGAATCGCCGCCAAACATCTTCGCGACTCGCACCCATTCAGCAGTTCCTATAGCTTCAATCCATTCCTTAACGGAAGTATCTCCACCGAGAATGGGGCCACGCTGGTGGAGAAATCGGTGTACATCGACTGCATCACACCACTGCGGAACAACCAGACCGATCCTTCGAACCCGGCATACACCGGGAAGATCCTGGCGCTGGATACAATCTATGTGAACCCGGCGGATGGCTCCGTGACGCGCGGCAACAGCACCGACCCGGGCAGTCAACTGGGCCCATTCCAGGCGCCAATCATTCCTTTCTCGTGGAATCTGGCCGGCAACCAACTGCCGTACACTTATTTCCCGGATGATCCGAGCCAGTTACAGGGCATCGTCACCAGTCCCACGGCAGGAGCTGGCGCGGGAGTATTGACCTGGGCCAAGACAAACTGGCTGGTGACGTCCTATGCGCCGACGGCGCCGGTCATTGTCGCGGGCCCTCAGAACCAGAGTGTTTCCCAGAATACCACCATCAGCTTCACGGTTGTGGCCGGGGGCAGCGCGCCATTGAGCTATCAGTGGTATTTCAATACCAACAGTCCGATTGCCGGTGCCACCAATTTCCTATTTACGCTCGCGAATATCCAGGCGACCAACGCCGGGATCTATTCGGCCATCGTCAGTAATAGTGTTGGCTCGACCAATAGTGCCGGTGCCACGCTTACGGTAAATGTGCCAACGAATACGGATCCCTTTGCGGCGTGGCAGAACCAGTATTTCACACCGGACGAACTGGCCAACCCATCCTTCAGCGGGCCGGACGCTGATCCGCTGGGCAAGGGAATGAGCAACACCAACCAATTCCTTGCCGGTCTCAATCCGACCAATCCGGCGTCGGCGCTGCGGATCATCTCCGCAGTGAAGCAGGATAGTGATGTTTCGATCTCATGGACAACGGCGGGCGCCCACACCAATGCTGTTCAGGCGACCGGCGGTGACGGGAGTGGCGGTTACTCAACCAACTTTACTGATATCAGCGGACCAATCATCATCACGGGTAGTGGGGACGCAACCACCAATTACGCGGATAGTGGCGGTGCGACCAACAACCCAGCACGTTACTACCGCGTCCGGTTGGTGCCCTGACACCCGCGGGACGCAAACGAAGACCTAACAGGCGTTTCTAGGAGCGTTTTCGCTCAATGAACAGCCATGCTATGCCGCTGGCGTGGACTTTACCGTCTGGATAGGGATAAACTATTGAATCTAAACAGCTCCCGCTTTGCGCAGCCCGGAGCGGGATGGTGACGGGTCTTGGAAGTAAATCATTATGAGGCATACCTTTTTAAGGGTTTTTGTTATCGGCACCATGGTCGGGCTCGGTCTATCCGCCCATGCCAACCTCCTGGTCAACGACACGTGGCAGGACGGTACGCGGACCGATCCCACCGCAGCGAATGGATACGCCGAGAATAACGGAGTGGTCGGCACTGATGCCGATAACGATGGAGATCTGGAGTCTGTTTGGTACAATGCGAACGGTACATTGACTGTGAGTACCGGTCACTTGGTCGGAACAATGCCGGCCAATGGCACTTCCTCGGCCTCATGGACAACCTACTTCACGCCGGAGGCTAGCCCGGTCACTTTGGCCGGCGCAGGGGACGCGATTAAGGTTACATGGGTATTTACTCCTTCCGGCGTTAACGGGAGCAGCACCAGCGGAAGCGGTTTGCGACTCGCTCTCGTGGATAGCCCATCAGGTGCACGACTTACCGGGGACGGCAGCCCGGGCAGCAGCACCTACGCGGGTTATGGCATGTTTATGAACATGGCCACGACGTTGGCCAGTAGTAGCCCGTTCCAGCTAATCAAGCGAGTCGCTCCCGGGACAAGCGCTGCGTTCCTCTCCTCCAGCAGCACGCTTACCTGGGGCGCATTGGGGAATGGTGCAAGCAGTGGCAATACCGGATACGCCAGCGGCACGCAGTACACCTTCGTGATGACAATCACGCGCAACGCAACGAACGCGGTGGATATCACGGCCACGATGACGGGTGGAAGTCTCAACAACACAGGTAGTGCCTCGGTTTCTGTTACCGATACCACCCCCAGCAGCTTCACGTACGATACTTATGGCCTTCGCCCATCAAGCGCCAACGATTCAGCCACTTCGTTTGATACCACTCTATTCAAGGTCGAGTTCATTCCCGGGGCGACTCCGGCTTCGATTGACCTGGATCCGCAGGACCAGTCTGTGTTTGTCGGTGATGACGCGCAATTCAATGTCCAGGCCAGCGGGACAGCGCCGTTGTTCTATCAATGGTATTACAACACCAACTCCGCGTTGAACATCCAGACCAATTCCACGTTGACAGTCATGAATGCCCAGACTTCCGATGCGGGTGGGTACTCCGTTCTGGTGTCCAACGCGTATGGCGCGGTGACCAGCGCAGTGGCTCAATTGACTGTCAACCTGCCGGTCGCCCCGTCGATCAGCACCCAACCACAGAACCAGCTCAATATCCTACCTGGGGCGACGGCTTCGTTCACCGTGGTTGCGGGCGGCTCCGATCCGTTAAGCTACCAGTGGTATTTCAACACCAACACGCCGGTGGCGAATGCGAATGATTCCATTTTGACGATCACCAACGTACAGGCTGGGAATGTGGGCACCTATTCTGTCGTCGTGAGTAATGCGGCCGGCTCCGTCACCAGTTCCAATGCGGTTCTTACTATCAACACAAATGGCGTGGCGCCGGTTTTCAATACGGAACCAGCCTCGCAGGTTGTCCTGGTCGGCGGCACGGCCAGCTTCACTGCAGTGGCGGCGGGTACCGCGCCGATCAGTTATCAGTGGAACAAGAATGGGGTTCCCGTACCCGGTGCGACGTCAACCACGTTGACCCTCACGAACGTTTCGGCCGCCGATAACGGCAACTACACTGCCACGGCTTCAAACAGTGTCGGGGTCACAACCAGCGATCCGGCCCAACTTAGCGTGACGACGTCAGTGATCGTGCCGAACAGCGCGTACAATCTGACCGGCTTTGCGCGGACCACCACGGGTGGCGGTGTAATCGCCACGAACGACCCCGCGTATCGACAGGTGTTTACGCCGCTTGATTTGGCCAATGCCGTTCTTTCCGCCAATAAGACGGCGGGCTCCGTGAAGGTCATCGAGATCATGAACGACCTGAACTTGGGTTGGAATGAAATCGGCTCTACCGTGCAAAATCTGTCCAGCACTCCGTTCCGCGCGCACAACCCACCGCAACTGCACCCGGTGCTCCTAGTCACGGGCATGAGCTTGATGGACATCAAGCCCAAGGGCGGGCTGACCATCTTCTCCGCCAACGGTTCCACGATCAGGCATTGCAACTTCAATGTCAAAGGTTGCACCAACATCATCATCCGCAATCTGAAGTTCGATGAAAACTGGGAATGGGATGAAGCGACGAAAGGTCAATACGACAAGAACGACTGGGATTTCATCACCATCGGTAACGGCGGCGTGGTGTCGAACATCTGGATCGACCACTGCACCTTCACCAAGTCGTATGACGGTATCGTTGACACGAAGCATGGCTGCTCGGCGCTTACCTTTTCCTGGTGCAAATACACCGGTGACGATGGGGCCACCAATCCCAACAGCTTTGTTTGGCAGCAGATCAACAAGCTCGAGTCCAATAAAACCAGCTATGCGTTCTATAATTTCTTGCGCAGTAATGGGTTTAGCACTACCGACATCGTCACGGTTATACAAGGGCATGACAAGACTCACCTCGCGGGCTCGAACGATCTCGACCCACTGAATGCGACTCTCTCAATGACCTTCCACCACCTGTGGCTCATGAACGTGTGGGACCGTTGCGTGCCGCGGTTGCGAGCCGGCAATGTGCATGATTACAACCTCTACGCGGACGACATCGTATTACTTGCCGCCAAGAACCTGCGCAATGCGCGTGCCGCCGCGATGAGCACCGCAAACCAAAATACCCTGAACAACACGTACAGCTTCAATCCACCGATGAATGGTGCGATCTCGACCGAGAATGGCGCCCTCCTGGTTGAGAAATCGGCGTACCTCGAATGTCTTACCCCGCTGCGGAATAACCAGACCGATCCTTCCAATCCAGCTTACACGGGCAAGATCCTGGCACTCGACACAATTTATCGGAAGAACGGCGTGGTCACGCGCGGCAATAGTACCGATCCGGGCAGCCAACTAGGTCCGTTCCAGGCCCCGATCATTGCCTTTTCATGGAATCTCCCCGGTAATCAACTGCCCTACGCGTATACCATGGACGATCCGAGCCAGTTGCAGGCGATCCTCACCAGCCCCACGGCCGGCGCGGGAGCCGGGGTGCTGACATGGAACAAGACCAACTGGATGATCACAGCTTATGCGCCAAGCGCCCCGGTAATCGGGAGTTGTCCGACAAGCTTGATCGCCACAACGGGCCAAAATGTATCTTTCTCCGTGTTCGCCGGCGGCAGCGCACCCGTGACGTACCAATGGTACTTCAATACCAACACGCCGATCGCTAATGCGACCAATACCGTTCTTACGCTGAATAGCGTCCAATCAACCAATGTCGGCATCTATTCGGTAATTGCCAGCAATAGCGCAGGCACTGCGGGTTGTTCCGCCACGCTTGACATCAGCTCGTCGCTGTCGGCATTCCAGCAATGGCAATTGGCGCACTTCGGTTGCACCAATTGCCCGAACGCGGATGCCTCGGCGGACCCGGACGGTGACGGAATGAACAATCAAGCGGAATTTCTGGCCGGCACGGATCCGAATAGTACGGCCTCATCCTTGCAGATCATCTCCGTCGTGCCGCAGGGGGCAGGCGATGTGCTGATTACGTGGAAGACCGCAGGTGGCTTCACCAACGCGGTGCAAGCGACGGCGGGCGATCCGAACAGTGGCTTCAATACCAACTTCACGGACATCAGCGGTGCACTCATTATTTCCGGTAGTGGGGATGTAACGACGAACTATCTGGACAGTGGCGGTCTCACCAATGCCCCGTCGCGTTATTACCGTGTCCGGCTCGTGCCGTAATACGGCTTGTCCAAGCAACATGGCATACATGCGCCTGCATCAACCGCTCAGCAGAAAGCAGCACGGGTGGTGGACAAGGCTGGCCTTCGCCCCGATGCCGGGTTGGCCGATCATGCGGTGCGTGCTGGTCTGGCTCGCACTGGCCGGGCTGGCACAGGGCGATCCGTCATTGCCGATCATCGCCAACCAAACGTTCGTCGTCACGAACGCGATCTACGGCGCAATCGGCGACGGCTTGACGAACAACGCCGCTGCGATCCAGAGCGCCATCAACGACGCAAGCGCCAACGGGGGAGGGACCGTCGAAATACCGGCCAACGGCACGTTGAGTACCTACCTCAGCGGCCCGATCAACCTCGCCAGCGGCATCAATCTGCAGATCGACGGCGGCGCGATGCTCCAGATGCTCCCGCGCAACGTGACGACGAACGGCTCGACCATCATCCCCAAATGGCCTTCGGCTTCTACACCGTTTATCCTCGGGAGCAGCCTCACCGATGTCGCCATCACCGGTTCGGGGATCATTGACGGGCAAGGCACGAACTGGTGGTTCCCTAAAGCCTCGACGCGGCCGAACTTCATCCAATTCACCCATAGTACACGCGTCCTGATCCAGGGTGTGACGCTCCAGAACCCGCCGACCTTTCACATCATGTTGAAAAACACCAACATCGGTTTGACGATCCAGAACATTACGATCAACACCCCGGCTTCTTCACCCAATACCGACGGGATGGACCTGGCCTCGACGAATGTGCTGGTCCGCAACTGCTTTATCAGTGCCGGGGATGACAACATCGAGATCGGGGGCAGCAGCGCCGCGGCGGCGGACATCACCGTCTCCAATTGCACGTTCGGCGCCGGGCACGGGTTGTCGATTGGCAGTTTGGTGAATGGAGCGGGCGGCGGCGTACATGATTTGATCGTGAGCAACTGCACGTTCAACGGCACGAGAAACGGCATCCATATGAAGTCGGACCGGGATATTGGCGGTGTGGTGCAAAATCTCCAGTACCTCGACATCACAATGACCAACGTGAGCTACCCGATCGCGATTTACAGCTACTATGACTCCATCGGTTCGCCGAGCACCTTCAACATCAGCCCGTTCATGGCTTCCACGGACACCGTTCAGACCGTCACGAGCACCACCCCGATCTGGCGCAACATCACCATCAGCAACCTGACGGTGTTCTCGACCAGTGGGAAAAACATCGTCGGCCTGATCTGGGGCCTGCCGGAGATGCTCGTTTCCAACTTGACGCTGTACCACGTGAATATCGCGGCGCCCACCAAGAGTTTTGACATCTACAACGCGCAAGGCATCCAGATCATTGACTCCAACCTCACTGCGCCCAGTAGTACCAACACCTTGACCCTCTACAACGCCCAGGTCACAATCACGAACGCCGTCGCCAGCACCAACGTGGTATCACTAGGTGGGCTGGCGGTGCCCCCGACCAACAACGTCCTCGCGTTCGTTAACGCAGTTGCCGCCATTACCGATACGAACATGCTCGGCACCGGTTCCATCACACTGGACAATAGTACGCTGACGCTCACGCAGGACTCGGTGACTATCCCCAACAATCTTCGTGCGCTCTCGGCCAGCACGTTAGTCATAAGCAGCGGCAGTAATACGCTGAGCGGCACACTCAGCGGCCCCGGCCCGTTGACGATTAGCAATAATGTGGCCTTTAGTAGCAGCGCGGTGTTGCAGTACGCACCGGGCACAAACAGCGAACCAACAGTTGTGAGCGGCGATCTGGCATTGGACGGCACGCTGAATATCGCCGATGGCGGCGGCCTCACCAACGGGACGTACGTGCTCTTTAGTTACGGTGGGACACTGACCACGAACGGGAGTCCAACCATCCTGACCCTGGGTGTGGTGGCGAACCCCAGCTTCTTCAACTATACCGTGGATGTTGGTTCACTCGGGGCTGTGAGACTACTGGTGACGTTTGCAGCACCAATAGCCGACTTTACCGCCGACCCGACCAACGGGGTGTTGCCCTTGACTGTGATGTTCACCGACGCATCGATTGGTTCGATCACGAATCGGTTTTGGGATTTTGGGGATGGAGTGACGACCAATACGGTGGCGACCAGCGTGGCGCACACGTACAACGCGGCTGGAAGCGACACCGTACAGTTGATCGTGAGCGGGCAGGGCGGGGTGAGCACCAATACGCGCGTCAATTACATCACGGCTGCCTGCGCCTACACATTATCCGCGACGAACGCCAGCTTTGGCGTCACGGGAGGGACCAACCTCGTCACCGTGTCCGCTGCGGATTCCTGCCCATCTTGGACTGCCGTCAGCAATGACAGTTGGATTCAGATTGTTGGTGGCAGCGTCAACGCCGCGGGCGACGCCGCCATTGTGTACGCCGTCCTGCCGAGCAGCAGCACCACACTGCGCGCCGGGACAATGACCATTGCCGGCCAGACGTTCACGGTGAACCAGCCGGGTGATACCATCGCTCCCGCCGTTGCTCTGACCACACCGGCAGCGGGCCTCGTGAGCGGCGCGGTGGCTGTCAGCGCGACGGCAACCGACAATGTTGAAGTCGCGAAAGTGGAATTCTACCGGGATGGCAACTTCCTGCTCGGGACCATCAGTTCTCCGCCATACGTCATCAGTTTCAACACGACAACCCTGGCAGATGGGCCGCACTGTTTCTCGGCCAGGGCGTATGACCTGGCCGGTAACACCGCCGTTTCCAGCAATTGCGTGATCGTAGACAACAATGCTCCGTCGGTGCCGATCAACCTGACCGCCACGACCATTGCCACCAACCAGATCGATCTGAGCTGGAGCGCCTCCAGTGACAACGGTTCGGGTGTAGCCAGCTACCGGCTCTACCGTGACGGCGAGCAGATTGCGACGACAATCCACACTACGTATTCCGACAACAGTCTGGCTGCTAAAACGGTGTATTGCTACGTAGTCGCGGCTCAGGATGAACTCGGGCATGTGTCGGCGTCGAGCGCCGATGCCTGCGCCCAGACGTTTGTCACGGCGGTCCCGGCGTTGGGTCGGTACAACGGTTTGGCGATCCAAACCAATGCGCCCTCGCAGGCCAGCTCGGGGTCGATCAAGCTGATGGTCACCCGAAACGGGCCGTTTGCCGCCAGCCTGAGCCTGGGGGGCGTGCGCAGCGTCTTCAAGGGACAGTTCGATGCGTCCGGCAACGCGACCAACACGGTGACACGTACCGGGCTGGATTCCTTGCAGGTGATCCTGCATTTGGATCTGGTCGAAGGCACCGACCAGATACGAGGGAGTATCTCGGATGGGGAATTTACCTCGGAGGTGCTGGCCGACCGCCAGATATTCAGCGCCACGGCCCGTTGTCCGCTGGCCGGTACCTTTACAGTGGTGCTGGAGCCGCCCGAAGGAGACGATCCGAGCCTTCCGGAAGGATTCGGTTACGGGACATTGACAGTGACGCCAACCGGACTGGGTCGAGTGAGTGGGGTGCTGGCGGACGGAACGAAGCTCAACGTCCGGGTGCCGCTGTCCAAGCACGGCACGTTGCCGCTGTACCAGGTGCTGTACAACAATCACGGCGCGTCGATTGGGTGGATGACGTTCGGAACCAACAGCTCGGTCGGGGCGAGGGTGGACTGGTTCCGTCCTCGGATGGCCGGTTCAGCGTATTTCCTAGCGGGGTTCACGACCAACGTGACGCTGCTGGGCCAGAAATACCTCTCACCGGTAGACAACGGGCCGAGTGCGGCGGGCAACCGCCAGGTGACGCTGGGCGGCGGCAACCTGGTCAGCAGTATCGTGGAGACAGTGCTGGTCACGGACGTCGGCGCGGTGATTGTGCCGCCGCCAAACCCGGAGAACCTGCAAATGAAGATCCAGACGGCGACTGGACAGTTTAGCGGGAGCTTCACGCATCCGGGGCTGGGTCGGACAGTGAATTTCAACGGGCTGGTGCTGCAGCTCGACGGATCGGGGGCCGGATACTTCCTCGGTTCCAACACCAGCGGTTTTGTCGTCTTTGAGCCGACGCCGTGATTTCCTCGAGAATAGAGAATGGAAACGTGAACATGAGAACGGAATCCCGACGCAAAGTTGTTCCGATCCTCGCCGCGCTATTTGGCCTGGTATTACCCGTTCGCGCCACTGTTCTTCTGGACCAGACCTCTTGGACAACGACCACGCGCAGGACCCAGAGTCTGCCAACAAGGTCGGCGTGGTTTGCGTCCAGCACAGGGTCCTTGAGTGTTTCGGGCGGTGCGCTGCGCATGGTCGTGGGCACCAGCTCCGGTGCAGGTATCAGCTACTTCACCGCCAACAGCAACACTCCACCCGTGCAGTTGAATGTTGGGGATACGCTGGCCGCGACCTTCCGATTCACGTTCAATGGAGTTCCACCGCTTGGGAGCAGTTCGCAGGGTTTCAAGATTGGCTTGTTCGATTCCGCGGATGGGAGCAACGTCCCCAAGCGAGTGACTGCGGATGGGTCCCCGTTCAGCAGCGGTGGACAGGGTACGTTCGTGGAAGGATATGCGTTGTTTCAGAAAATGTACGTGGTCTTCGCTGACAATCAGCCGATTGATATTCGCAAACGCACTGCCATCGGGGACGCTTCCTTGCTGGGTGCCAGTGCCGACTACACCTCGCTGGCCAAAGGTGGCCTCACCAATACGTTTGCCGGTTTCAGCAACCTAACGCAATACACATTCCAAATCCTTCTGCAACGCACGAACCTGAGTTCGATGGCGATCGCCATGACCTGGTCGAACCTCGCCAACGCCGCAACGCTTTCCCTCTCCACAGCCGACAACACTGCTACCAACTTCAACTTCGATACGATCGAGTTTCGTCCGGCCAACAATACGCAGGCGCCCGCCACGAACCTGTTCCAAGAAGTGAAAGTCGAAGTGAGTTCGGCGCCCGTCGCTCCAGCGATTCTCGCGGATCCTCAGGATCAGGCGCTTTCTTCAGGGCAGACCGCCACGTTCAGTGCGGTCGTCAACGGCACGCTGCCGCTGAGCTACCAGTGGTATTTCAACGACACAAATACACCCATTGGTGCTGCCTCCAGCGTCAATTTCCCGCCGGCACACACGCCCGTCGCCAATCCCTCGTTGACGCTCACGAACGTCCAATTGACGGACGTCGGGGATTATTTTGTCGTCGTAACGAATTCCTCCGGTTCCGTGACAAGCGCGGTAGCGAACTTGACGGTGACGGAAGCCGCCCCAACGATCACCACGCAACCGCAAGATCTGACTGTCATTCCTACTCAACCCACTGCATTCAGCGTCGTGGCCGTCGGCAGTGAACCGTTGAGTTATCAGTGGTACTACAACACGAATTCGTTGCTGACGAATGCTACGTCCAGCACTTTGACAATTTCCAACGTGCAACCCAGCGACGCGGGCATTTACTCCGTCATCGTCAGCAACCCGATCGGCACCGCCGTCAGTTCCAACGCCGTACTGACCGTCAATACCAATCCCGTGACGCCGATATTCATTTTGCAACCGGTAGGGTTTACCGCGCGGGTTGGAGACAATGCCAGCTTCAGCGCGTCAACCATCGGGGCTCAGCCGATCAGTTACCAGTGGAAGGCCAACGGGACGCCGATTGTCGGCGCTACTTCGACCACGATAAACCTGCCTGGCATCCAATTGACTGATGCCGGTACCTACACTCTTGTCGCGAGTAATGCAATCGGCTCGACATCCAGTTTGAACGCGACCCTTACGGTGCTGCCCCGGACACCGCCGCTGCCGGTGATTCCCACCAACACCTTCAACATCCTGGACTTCGGTGGGTTGGGGAATGGTGTCTCAAACAACGCGGCGGCTATTCAAAGCGCGATCAATACCGCTGCCGGGGCAGGCGGCGGCACAGTCATCGTGCCGTCGGGCGGCACGCTCAGCACGTACCTGAGCGGCCCGATTATCCTTTCCAGCAGCATCAATCTGGAGGTGGACAGCGGCGCGACGCTAAAAATGCTTCCGCGTTTCGCGACAGCCACCGTCACCAACTGGCCCAGCCCGAGTCTGCCGCCATTCATCAGCGCATCCGGCCTGAACGACATCGAGATCAGCGGGTCAGGAACCATCGACGGGAACGCCGGCTTCGGCTCCACGAATTGGTGGCAATCGCCCACGCTCGATGAGTCGTTGCGCCCGCATATGATCGACTTCAGCGGCTGCACCCGCGTTCTGATCCAGGGTGTGACGCTGCAGAACCCACCGGTGTTTCATATGTTGCTCAAGGGTAACAACGTGAGCGTGACCGTCCAAAACATTACGGAAAACACCCCGGGGAATTCACCCAATACGGACGGGATGGACGTGGGCTCGACCAATGTTCTGGTCCAAAACTGTTCCATCAGTGTCGGGGATGACAACATCCAGATGGGAAGCAGCGCCGCTCCCGTGGCGGACATGACCGTCTCGAATTGCACTTTTGGCACCGGCCATGGCGTGTCCATCGGTAGCCCCACACAACGCGGGGTGCATGATTTGTTGGTCAGCAATTGCACGTTCAATGGCACCGATAACGGGATCCGTCTGAAATCCGACCGGGACATTGGTGGGCTGGTCGAGAACCTCCGGTACATCGACATTACGATGACCAACGTGGATTATCCGATCATTGTGTACAGTTTCTACGACTCCATCGGAACGCCCAACAACATCATGCCGTCCAATGCGGCTGCAAACGCAGCCCAACCGATTGTTGATAATACTCCCATCTGGCGCAACATTCTCTTCAGCAATCTCACGGTGACGGCGACCACGGGCAATAATATCGCGGGCATCCTGTGGGGACGACAGGAGATGGTCGTTTCCAACGTGACCCTGTACAACGTGAATTTCGCGGCCCCCACCAAGACTTTTGACATCTACAACGCGCGGGGCATTCGGATCATCAACTCCAATCTCACTGCACCCAGCAGCACCAACACGCTGACGCTTTATAATGCGGAAGTCCTGATCACCAACTCGGCACCGGGGATCAATGTCGTGACGTTGGGCGGCCTGGCAAAGGGAGGGACCAACAACAACCTGAGCTTCTTCAACACGCAGGCCACGATCACTGATACCAACATGCTCGGCACCAATCCATTGCTTACATTGGGCAGCAGCACGTTCACGGTGAGTAACAGTCTGAATCTGGGTGGCACATCGACGCTAAACTTCGGGTTGGGTACGAACGCGACTGAAATTGTTGTT
>Ga0247667_1000278_pt1 | contig 13728 bp, 10 predicted proteins | sample CNK08_metaG_FD_183027 | JGI IMG/M metagenome (GOLD analysis project Ga0247667, IMG submission 183027) | Soil microbial communities from Purdue University Martell Research Forest, Indiana, United States - CNK08 | ecosystem: Environmental > Terrestrial > Soil > Temperate forest > Bulk soil... | reverse complement strand
TTGGAATCCTTTCGCGCGCGAGGTTCGCTTGCGCATTGCGAGGTGTTAGTTGGCCAACGAGCGAGCGAGCTGGTCGAGAAGCTGGCGCCATCCGTCCTCGCGCAGTTTCGGGCCGTCGGATTTTTCGAAGAACGCGGCTTGCTCCGTGAACACCAGCGTCGTGCCGCCTTCGAAAGCAACCAGCTCAAAAGTTGCTTGAGACGAAGAGAACGCGTGATTGTTCATCGACATCGTATAAGCGATCACGATGCGGTGGTTCGGCACGATGATCAGAAAATACGTGTCGTTCGTGCACACGGGGAAATCGGAGAACTGCATCCGCGTGATTTCTTTGCCGCCCACGCGGAAGTCCAGTTCGTACGATTCGATTTTGGCCCCCTCGCCGTCGGCGAACCATTTACGCTTTTTCACGGGGTCGGAAAAAGCCGCGAAGACGCGTTCCGGCGGAACGGCAAATTTGCGCTCGAGAATGATCGTTGCGTGCGTAGCGCGATTGATTTCCATGATTTGTTCCTTTGCCAGTTTTTGCGCCAGGAAGTTTATGCCGTCGGCCCGTAATAGTGAATCACGTTGCCGTTGGTGAACGAGCGGGTCTTCATCAGCTTCAGCGGCAACCGCTGCTTGAGCGTTTCGAACGGCGTCTTGCCTTTTCCCAGCGCGATTGGGCTGATCACTATTTGCAGCTCATCGATCAACCGCGCTTCGGCAAGCTGCGTAACGATCGAGCCGCTGCCCAGGATGCACATGCCCTTGCCGGATTGTTGCTTGAGCTTGTGGATTTCGCCGGGCAAATCGTCTTTGAGCAGCTTCGTGTTCTGCCACGTCGCTTCTTTGAGTGTACGGGAGGCGACCATTTTGGGTGCGCTGTTCATGCCATCCGCCACGACCGGATTTTGCTGCTTCGCCATCGGCGTCGGCCAGTAGCGAATCATCAGGTCGTAGGTCACGCGGCCAAATAGCAGCGTCCCGCCCTGGCTCGCGTTGCTCGAAACAAACTCCAGCCACTCTGGATCGGACTTGTGCGCCCAACTCATGTCGCCGGCGGAGTCGGAAAAATAGCCGTCCAGCGAAGTAGTGATAAAAGCGATCAATGGTTGCACGTGAGACCTCCTGATTGCGTGGAACGCGAATAAGTTAAGCATCTACTAAAGTATCTGACAGGCCCCAATATTTGTCAAGCAGAAACTTAAGTATGCAATTTCATCGTGCCTTCGGGCTCGCTGCCTTGCGCCCATGTGCTGGCTTCCGGTACGCTGAATGATTCTTTTACGGGCAAAGGAGCCGCAGGGTTCTAAAGCGAATGGCCGAAGAAAAGCTTCCGACACGGGCACAGGATTTTTCCGAGTGGTACAACCAACTGGTCTTGAAAGCGCAGCTGGCCGACTACGCGCCGGTGCGTGGCTGCATGATTGTTCGTCCGTACGGTTGGGCGCTGTGGGAAAACATTCAAGGCGCGCTGGACCGTCGCTTCAAGGCGACCGGCCATCAGAACGTCGCGTTTCCTTTGCTCATTCCAAAGAGCTTCATAGAAAAAGAGAAGCATCACGTCGAAGGATTTTCGCCCGAGCTGGCAGTGGTCACCATCGGCGGCGGCGAGGAATTGGCCGAGCCGCTCATCCTCCGTCCAACCTCGGAAACCATCATTGGCCACATGTGGTCGAAGTGGATTCAGTCGTACCGCGATTTGCCGGTGCTGATGAACCAGTGGAATTCCGTCGTCCGTTGGGAACTGCGGACGAAGCTCTTCCTGCGCACGCTCGAATTTTACTGGCAGGAAGGTCACACCGCGCACGCGACGCAGCAGGAAGCCGAAGACGAAACGTTGCAGATGCTGGACGCCTATACGGACTTCGCCGTGAACGACGCGGCGATCCCTGTCATTCCCGGCAAAAAGTCCGACGCGGAGAAATTCGCGGGCGCCGACATTACCTATTCCATCGAAGCCATGATGGGCGACGGCAAAGCGCTGCAAGCCGGTACATCGCACTTCCTCGGGCAAAATTTCGCGCAAGCGTTCGAAGTGAAATACCTCGACCAGACCGGCGTACAACAGCACTGCTGGACAACCTCGTGGGGCCTTTCGACGCGCTTCATCGGCGCCATCATCATGGTGCACGGCGACGATCAGGGACTCATCATGCCACCGAAGTTGGCGCCCTACCAGGTCGTCATCGTGCCTATCTTTAAGAACGACGAAGAGAAAGCTAGCGTCCTCACCGTTGCGAAAGACATCAAAGCGCAACTCGTGAAGGCAAATATCCGCGTGACTCTCGACGAGCGCGAAGGTCAAAGCCCCGGCTGGAAGTTCAATGACTGGGAAATGCGCGGCGTGCCTCTACGGGTCGAACTGGGGCCAAAAGACGTCGCCAAGCAGTCGGCCGTGCTGGCGCGACGCGATCGCCCCGGCAAAGAGGGCAAAGTCTTTGCGTCGCTGGCCGATCTTCCAGCCACGGTGGAAAAACTCCTGGCCGAAATCCAGAGTTCCCTCCACGTCAAAGCCCTCGGCTTCCGGCGTTCGAACACGCACAACGCGCAGACCTACGACGAGTTCAAGAAGGCCGTCGAAAACGGCTTCGCCTTTTCCGGCTGGTGCGGCAGTGGCGATTGCGAAGGCAAAATCAAGGAAGAAACCCGCGCCACCATGCGCTGCATTCCGCTCGATCAGGAAGCGGTGCTCGGGGCTGGCGGCGGTGCGGCGTCCGGCAAGTGCGTCTACTGCGGTCAGCCCGCAAAGAGTCGCGCCATTTTTGCTCGGGCTTACTAGCTCCGGCCACGCGCCAACGACGCGATCTTCTTCAGGACGCTAGTAACAGCGACGAAACAGCTATCCCTCGCCCTTATCGACACCGCTTTTCTCGGGTGCTAATCTCCGAAGGTGGAGAGTCATCGTGGGTACGCATCCAGCCAATCGGGAAAATCGAAAAAATGAACGTGGCGCGGGAAAATTCAAAGCAATCCTCGTTACTGCGATACTCGTTTTCCTCGTGTATGCCGCGGTCAAAATGGTGCCTCCGTATGTGTCCGAGTATCAGCTGTCCGACAAAATGCAGGAGACGGCACGCTACGCGAGCGTAACCCGCAGTAGCCCCGACCAGATCAAGGACACCATCTTCAAAGAAATGCAGGATCTGGATATTCCCGCCACAAGGGAAGACCTCGTCGTTAAGGCGGACGCGGGAAAAGTTTCCATCAGTCTGGACTACAAGGTGCCCATCGATCTGGTCGTCTACAAGTTTGACCTGCACTTCACGCCATCCAGCGCCAACAAGGACATCCTGTAGACTCTCCGGAAGCAGCCGGCAACACGCCGCTTTCCAGACGACCTTAGATAAGAGACAATAAAGCTTCAGCCCGATGGAGAGAGCTTGCGTATCCGCGTCCAAAAAGGATTCTGGACATCCACGTTCGGTCTGACCCTGCTTGGCATCGTCTTCTTCGTTGTCTTCATTTGTGCCTCGGTCTTTGCCTGGTATTACGTCAAATACTCGCGAATGATTGACGCCCGGTTGTCCGGCAACGTCCTGCAAAACACCACCCAGATTTTTTCCGCGCCGGAACAGATCTCAACCGGCCAGGTCTGGGGTCCCGACGACTTGGCGCAATACCTCCAGCGTGTCGGCTACCGCCCGACGGCCGATGACAACGCGCTCGGTCAGTACACCGTGCAGGGCAATACCGTCGATGTTCGCCCCTCGAAGCTTTCCTATTTTGCCGGGAACAATGCGATCGCCGTGCAGTTTGCGGGCAAGACCATCAAGTCCATCCGTCCCTTGAACGGTGGGGCCGAATTGGGCATTGCCGATATCGAGCCGGAACTCATCACCAATCTGTTTGACAGCGCGCGTGAAAAACGTCGTGCCGTCCGCTATGAAGATTTGCCGCCCACGCTGGTCAACGCGATTCTGTCCGCGGAAGACAAACGCTTCTTCGAGCATCCTGGTTTCGACTTCATAAGAATCTTTGGCGCCGCCTGGAATGACTTGCGTCACGGAACCCACTTGCAAGGCGCCAGCACCATCACCATGCAAGTGGCGCGAACCTTCTTTCTTTCTACCGATCGCAACTGGCGGCGAAAGCTGGCCGAAGCGATGCTCTCTTTCGAACTCGAGCAGCGCTTCAACAAAAAACAGATTTTCGAAATGTACGCGAATGAGGTCTACCTCGGCAACCGCGGAAGCTTCGGCATTCGCGGCTTTGCGCAAGCCAGCGTCGGCTATTTCGGAAAAGATTTGCGCCAACTGTCTCTCGGCGAGTGCGCCTTCCTTGCCGGAATTATCCGTGCGCCCAATTACTACTCCTCGGCTGACCGCCATCCCGAGCGCGGCGTCCAGGCGCGAGACCGCGTCCTCCCGCAGATGCTCGATAACAAATACATCACCGAAGCGGATGTGGCGGACGCCAAGCGCGCGCCTCTCAAGATTATTCGGACGTCCGTGTCCGGCAACGAAGCTCCCTACTTCGTGGACATGGTCAAGGATCACCTGCTCGACAAATTTTCGGAAAACGAGCTACTCAGCGAGAACTTCCGTGTCTATACGTCGATTGATCCTGCGCTACAGCGCGCCGCCGTCGCCGCTCTGGATGCCGGCACAAAAAACGTCGACCTGCTTCTAGCCAAGCGTTACGACAAATGGAAACGCGAAGCCAAGAAGAAAGGCAGCGATGAACCGATCCCCCAAGTGCAAGCCGCCATGGTCGTCCTCGATCCGCACACCGGAGAAATCAAAGCGCTGATCGGCGGCAGGGACTATGGCACCAGCCAGTTGAATCATGCGATTGCACGCCGCCAGCCTGGTTCCGTTTTCAAGCCATTCGTCTATTCCGCCGCTTTTACTAATGCCGTGGACGGCGTTCAGCCCATCATCACGCCCGTGACAACGGTAGACGACGAGCCGACTACGTTTGAATTCGAAGGCCAGGAATACACCCCGAACAACTACGGCGAACGATTCATGGGCCGTGTCACCGTCCGCGATGCCCTGACCAATTCGCTCAACGTCGCTACCGTAAAAGTGGCGGAACTTATCGGTTATGGCCGTGTCGTGCAAATCGCGCGCCAAATGGGGCTTGGAAATAACATTCGCGCCACGCCGGCCGTCGCGCTTGGCGCGTACGAAATGACGCCGGTGGAAGTCGCCGCAGGCTACACCGCATTTGGCCAAGGCGGCGTGCGTGCTGAACCGGAATTTTTGCGCGAAGTCGTTAGCGCCAACGGAACCATGCTCGAAAAGGTGACACCGCAAACGCGCACCGTCCTCGATCCACGCGTCGCTTACTTGGTCACCAGCGTCATGAAAGACGTCTTGAACCGTGGCACCGGCGCTGCTGTGCGCGCGCACGGCTTCACTTTGCCTGCAGCTGGAAAAACCGGCACTTCGCGTGACGGCTGGTTCGCCGGCTTCACTTCGAATCTCGTGTGCGTGATTTGGATTGGATTTGATGACAACCGCGACCTGGGGCTGACGGGCGGAGCGGCCGATGCCCCGATTTGGGCGGATTTCATGCAGAGGGCGACGGCGCTCCCTGGCTACCGCAACGTGAAAGACTTCGACCCGCCCGAAGGTGTGCAAACGACGTTGATAGATCCGGAGTCGCTGGAGCTCGCCACACCAAACTGTCCAACCACCAAGGACGAAGTTTTCGTCGCAGGCTCCGCACCGACGCAATATTGCGAATTGCACGGAGGCGGGCAGGGAATCATCTCCTCCACCGGTTCGTTCCTCTCGCACATTTTCGGCGGCGGAGATAAGAAAGACGGAGAACCTAAGGGCGCGGGCGCGACCAAGTACGATCCCAACCGGCCTCCCAACGCAACCGGACAGGCTAACGAGCCTGCTGCTTCCGAAGTGAAGGAAGAAGACAAAAAAAAGAATCCCTTGAAGAAGATTTTTGGTATCTTTGGGGGTAAGAAAAAGCCCGAGCCGGGCAAAACCGACCCAGGCCAATCAAATCCGAATCCGGCCAAACCGGACAAAGGAGACTCGCCATGAAAGTTTTGCGACTGGCGATTCCTGCAGGTCTAGTCCTCCTCCTCAGCGTTACCGCTGTTTCTTCCGGGCAAACGAACGATGAACCGAAGGCGGCCATGGCTTTTATCCCGCATTCGATCCAGGCGCCTTCCCAGGAAGCGACGCAAGGAACGCCCGCGTCTTCCCGCCAGCTTTCGGCCGAAGAAATGGCCGATCTGATGATGGCGCGCAAGGAATTTCGCGAAGCGGCTTTGGCGTACAAAAAGCTTACCGAGCAGGATCCCAAAAATGCCGTGGTCTATAACAAACTCGGCATTGCGCTGCACAAGGAATACGATCTCGGCGGCGCGCTGCGCTCCTACGAACGCGCCGTGAAGCTCGACCCGACCTACGCCGACGCCCAGAACAATATTGGCGTGATCTGGTACGACAAAAAGAAATTCGGCCGCGCCATTCGCGCCTATCAGAAGGCCATCAAGATGCGCGCCGATTTGGCGGTGTCTTACAGCAATTTGGGCTACGCGTATTTTGCGGATAAGAAATATGAAGAGTCCATCGCTTCGTTTCAGCAAGCGCTGAAACTCGATCCGACCGTTCTTGACCACGGCGCTGGACGCAACGGCTCCACCGTACAGGATCGCTCTGTCGAAGATCGCGCGAAATTTTATTTTCTCCTCGCGAAGTCGTTCGCCGAATCAGGAAACTTCGAGCGCAGCCTCATCTACCTGCGCAAGGCAAAAGATGAAGGCTACAAGACCATGAACGAAGTGCAGACCGATCCTGCGTTTTCGGCCATGCTCAAATTGCCCGAAATGCAGGAAGTTCTCGCGCCGCCTGCACAAGAACGCACCCACTAAACCAAACCGCGCCCGACTCCTCGGACAAAAGGCGAAGTGGAGGAATTTCTCTCGGTGTCAGCGAAATCGCTGATTAAAGTGGGATCACCTCCCGCCATTTTTCCATAGAACAACGCCACGAGAACTCCTCGGCGCGACCGCGCAGTCTGATACAATTTTTTCGTGAACATTCTGCGAAAGATCCCCGCACCCGCGCTCGTTCTACTGGCCGTTTTGTCTCCCGGCGTCCTCCGCGGACAGACTCCAAAACCGGTACAGCCTCTGAGCGGCCAGGGAATTTTCCTGGTTTTTCCCTTCGAAAATGCCGGCGCAAGCCCGCGCCTTGATTGGCTAAGCGAAGGATTGGAAGAGCTGACCATTCAGCGGCTTTCGGCCGCCGGGCAACAGGTTTATTCGCACGCGGGACGCACTGCCGAGCTTGATCGCTACGGATTGCCGGCAAGCGCGAGACTGAGCCATGCCACGATGCTGCGCATTGGCGCCGAACTCGACGTTGACTTTGTCGTCTTCGGAAAGTTTCACACCGACGGAAATTCGTTGACGCTGCAAGCGCGCGTCTTGCGCGTCAATCCAGCCGCATTGCAGCCTGCGGTGCAGGAAACGGGGAAGCTGGAGTCGCTGATGGATCTCCACACGAAAACAGTCTGGAAACTGTTGGCGGGTAACGAACGGTCCTTTCCCCTGAACTTGGCCGACTTTTCGAAACTCCAGCGGCCGCTGCGGCTTGACGCTTTCGAACATTACATACGCGGCCTGCTCGCCAACGAAGACGACGCCAGGACGCGTGAACTGCGGGAAGCCGCACGCCTCGAACCAGATTGGTCCGACCCTGATTTTGCCCTCGGGCAGCTCTATTACGGCCGGCGCGACTGCGCCTCCGCTCTGCAATGGCTTAGCCGCGTGCCCAAGACGAGTTTGCGATTTACGGAAGCGGTTTTTGCGACCGGTGTCTGCCGCCTGTGGACGGATGAACCGGACAAAGCGGAAGCGGTTTTTGTTTCGCTGCAAGACGCCTTGAAGGACAATCTCGTTTCCGGCGCGGACCTGCCGGAAATTCTAAACAATCTGGGTCTTGCTCGCGCCAGGGCGGGAAAATCTGCGGAAGGAATTGCGGCCCTGCGGCGCGCGGCGGAACTCGATCCGGAAGAAGGCGACTATCCGGTGAACCTCGGTCTGTTGTATTTGCGCGCGAACGAATTTGCGGAAGCTGCAGACGAGTTTCGCGATGCCACTGAACGCGAACCGGAGACTGCGGAAGATCGCTCGCTTTTGATTTATGCGCTGGAGAAAGCAGGGAAGAAAGAAGAAGCCGATGAAGAAAAAGACGCCGCAAATGAAGCGATCGGCCCCGGCAAATTTCCGGCTGTAAAGCCGGATGCTTTGGCGAAAATGGAACGAATCAAGACGGAATTGGACACGTCGTCGTTGCAATTGGAGAATTTGTCGCAGCAAACGGCGGCTTCGGCCACCGCGGAAGCGTCGGCAGGTTCCGGCGCGAGCTTGGTCAGGCGAGGGCGTCAGGAACTTTCCGCCGGCCGGCTGGATACCGCGGAAGAGGCATTTCGCGCGGCGCTTCGATTGGATTCGGGAGATGCGTCGGCGCATCGCGGCATTGCGGACGTTGCGCGGCGGCGAAATAAACCGGATGATGCGGTGAAGGAATTGCAAGCGGCCCTGGCGCGGCGGGATTCCGCCGTCGACCACGTGTCCCTTGCGCGAATTTATCTCGAGCAAAAGAAAAATGATCTGGCGCGAACGGAGTTGGAACGCGCCGTGAAGCTTGCGCCAAATTACGCCGAAGCGAAACAATTGCTGGAGCACTTGAAGGCCGTGAAACCGGGCGGAGACTCGAAGTGAAATTTGTTGTCGAGCAGCGACGATGGGCCACGCGACTTGTCGCGGTGTTGCCCGTGTTTGCTGCGCTGCTTGCGTCGTGCTTCGGATTGGCGGGTGCTGGCGCCCAGGAAAAACACGGTGGTCCGCTGGTTCTCGAACTGCAAATCAACGGCGAAATCGAGCCGGTGCTTGCGACCTATGTGGAGGAAGGCTTGGCGGATGCCGCGCGGCGGCAAGCGTCGCTTGTGCTAATCACGATGGACACGCCCGGCGGCTTGAGCGATTCCACGCAAAAAATCGTGCAACACATTCTGGATTCGCCGGTGCCGGTGGCGGTGTATGTGGCGCCGAAGGGTGCGCGAGGAGCATCGGCAGGTTTTTTTATTTTGCTGAGCGCGGACGTTGCGGCGATGGCGCCCGCGACTCGTACCGGCGCGGCTTCGCCAATTCTGGCCGTTGGTGGATTCACGATTGGAATTGACGAAACGCTCAAACGAAAGATCACGAACGACGCGCAGGCATTTCTGAGAAGTTTCTCGGAAAAACGCCGGCGAAATCCATCGCTTGCCGAAACCGCGGTGACCGACGCGAAAGCATTTACGGTGCAGGAAGCGTTGGACGGCAAGCTGATCGACCTGGAAGCCGACTCCACCGAAGAGCTGCTTCAGAAATTAAATGGCAGAGAGATCACTCGCTTCAACGGAACAAAGCTGAAATTGGAATTGACCAACGCCGCTCGGGAACCGTTTTCGTTATCGTTGCGCCAAAGTTTTTTGGCTCGCATCGTTGAGCCGGACGTATTTTTCCTGTTGCTGATTGTCGGCGCGCTCGGACTCTACACCGAGTTTACGCATCCCGGAATGGTGGCTCCCGGAGTAGTCGGCGCGATCTCCATGGTGCTCGCCCTGTACGCGATGCACCTGTTGCCCGTGAATCTGGCGGGAATTGTTCTGATTGTGGTGGCCATCGCGCTGTTTGTTCTCGAAGCAAAATACACGAGCCACGGCGTCCTGTTGGCCGGCGGAATTATTTCGATGATGCTCGGCGCTCTGTTTCTGGTGCGCTCGCCGCTGACTGGCCGTGGCGTGAGTCCGCTCGTGGCGTTGGCCGTGACCATTCCTTTCGCGGGGATTTCCGTATTTTTGATGCGCTCCGTCTTGCGTTCGCGAAAATGGAAGCCGGCAACGGGACCCGAAGAGATGATCGGCGAAGTTGGAACGGTCATAAAGCCCGTCGCGTCAGGCGGAGAGGGTATGATTCGGTGGCGCGGAGAATTGTGGCGCGCGTTCTCTTCGCAGGAAATCGGTGAAGGAAAATCCGTGCGCGTAATGAAGGTGGAAGGACTGCGCGTGGAAGTTGCGCCGGTCGAGGCGCAAAAATAGTTTATGGGACTTGGGGGAGGAAATATGGAGAACTGGTTGCCGGTTTTGATCGTCGTCGGGATTGTGCTGCTGTGGTTTGCAAAATCTTTCAACGTCATTAAGGAATGGGAGCGCGGTGCCGTGCTGCGCCTGGGGCGCATGTTGCCGGACGCAAAGGGCGCGGGATTGCGAATTATTCTTTGGCCGATCGAAACGCTTTATCGCATTCCGCTGCGCATCGTCACGTTGGACGTCCCGCCGCAGGACATCATCACGAAAGACAACGTGTCGGTGAAAGTGAACGCGGTTTGCTATTTCAAAGTCGTGGATGCGAATCGCGCTCTGCGCGAAATTGAGAACTATCTTTATGCGACATCACAACTAGCGCAGACCACGCTGCGCAGTGTCGTCGGCCAATTTCAGCTGGATGAAATACTTTCCGAACGCGACCGCGTGAACGAAAAGCTTCAGTTGATTCTCGACCAGGATACGGAAGCATGGGGAATCAAAGTCACCAAAGTGGAAGTAAAGCAGGTGGACATTCCCGAGCAGATGCAGCGCGCGATCGCACGGCAAGCGGAAGCGGAACGGGAGAGGCGCGCGAAGGTAATTCACGCGGCCGGCGAGTTTGAGGCGGCACAAAAACTTGCGGACGCCGCGAAAGTTCTGGAAACGCAGCCTTCGGCGATTCAGCTTCGCTATCTGCAGACGTTAACTGAAATAGGTGTCGAGAAGAACACAACGATTGTGTTTCCCTTGCCTGTGGATATCATTAGTAGCTGGGTGAATGCGTTAGGGGGCAAGCAGAAATAAGAATGGCGGCTGGGGGAAGAAGAGCATCGGCGGGCGATCGCGTGCTGGAGGGCCGGCACGTAATTGGGCTATTTTTTCTGATGCTGCTTTTTTCAGGGGTATTTTTCACGCTGGGTTACGTGATGGGCCGCAAGGAGTTCGAGGGCCAGGTGCGCGCGGAAGGATCTTTCCGGCCGTCGGATGTCGTGGTGAAGGCGAAGCCGGAAGTCGAACCGAAACGCCAAAAAGGAACTCCTCAAGTTGAGCCCGCAAGCGATCCTGTTACTCCACCGAGTTCGGATTGGGAGTTTTATCACGCGGGCGAAAGCAAGGCGACCGACGAGCATCTGAAACCGGCGCCGGTGAACAACGCGACGCCGCGAAACGCGACGGCATCGTCGAAAAATTTAAATGCAAGTGCGAAGCCGGTCACGCCGAACAATGCGAAATCAACAGTTGCCGCGCCGCAAGCGCCGCGCGGTTCGTTCACCGTGCAGGTTGCCGCGCTCACCAGACAGGCCGATGCGTTGAACGTCGCGTCGACGCTGATGAAAAAGAAATTTCCGGCATACGTCGTGCCGCCGCAAGGCGACAAATATTACCGCGTACAAGTAGGCCCTTACCCTAATCAAAAAGCCGCCGATGCAGCACGGAAGAGCATCGAATCCGCCGGTTTTAAGGCCATCGTGAAGCGCGGATGACGCCGCGCAGGTGGTTCGCGTTTCTTGATTCGCAATCAGGCAAGGAAATACCGGCCGCTGCGCGCTCTCTTTTCGCGGCGCTGACCGGCGCGGGATTGTCTCTCTCCTTCATCGGTTTGAATCTGCAAATTTATTCGTGGATCAGTGTCGGGCTGCTCTTGATGCTGGTGATGAAGGCGAAGCCGCGCGTGGCGTTTGCCTGCGGATTTGTTCATGCAATCGCGTTTGTACTGACTTCCGTGCCGTGGATCGCGACGGTGTTGAGCGTGCACGGCGGGCTTTCGCCTGCGGGCGGCTGGGGAGTGTTGCTTTTGATTGCGGCGGCATGGGGCGTGCTGACTGGGGGATTTGCCTGGTGCGTGAATCGAATTGCGGGGCGTGACGCGAAGCTAGCGTGCATCGGGGCGCCGTTTCTTTGGGTCACGTTTGAATTTATTCGCGCCCATTTGCCGGAGATAAGTTTTCCGTGGAATTTGCTTGGATATCCCGCCGGAACGAACCTGGCGATGGCGCAACTCACGACGGTAACCGGAATATACGGACTTTCGTTTGTCGTTGCTGCGTTCAATTCATTGGTTGCGTGGGCGGATGTCGCGAAATCGACGGCCATTGCGAAGAGGCTTGGAATTATTGCCGGTGCCACCGTATTGATTTTGTTGGTCATGTTCGGTGGCGAGAAGTTTGTGCCGAAGGCTGTGGCGAATCATTCGGCGCGCGCGGTGCAGCCAAATTTTCCGGAGGTCGAATCGTACGGGCAAGACTGGTTTGGCGCGCACCGCGAAGATTTGGCCGAGTTGGAAGCGCTCAGCCTGGAGGATACCGCCAAGCATCCCGATTTAATTATTTGGCCGGAAGCGCCCGCCCCGTTTTCCTGGCAAGACGCGCAGTTTGGAAGAGTCGCGTCGCGGATTGCAATCGAGGCGCAACGGCCGTTTCTCGCGGGCACGATTGAGTGGAAACCGGAAGTGGGGCCTTCTGGCGCGCACGTTCAGGTGCCATACAACAGCGCCGTTATGGTAGATGGAAATGGGCGGCGAATTTTTGCGTACGACAAGATGCACCTCGTGCCGTTCGGCGAATACGAACCTTTTCCGCTGATTCATCGCGTGGTCGCAAGTGTTTCGAGCGAAGTCGGCGGATTCCGGAAGGGAATGAATCGCGTTGTCGGGACGCTGCCAAATGGATTTAAATTTGGGACGTACATTTGTTATGAGGCGATTTACCCCGGCGAGATTCGCGAGTTTGCGAACGGCGGCGCGAATCTGTTCATCAACATTTCCAACGACGGGTGGTTTGGAAAGTCCGCGGCGGCGGAGCAACATTTGCGGATGGCACGCGTGCGGGCGGTGGAAAACCGGCGCTGGCTGGTGCGCGTGACGAACAGCGGGATTACCGCGGCTGTCGATCCGTACGGACGGACGTACACTTCAATTCCCCGCGACGTGCGGGGAGCTGCCGATTTGCCGTACGACTTTCGGACGGACTTGACGCTGTACACGCGCATGGGCGACTGGTTTGCTTGGTTGTGTGTGATTATTTCGGTTATTCTGGTAGCTCAAACACTGGTGAAGAGACGAAGCAATGAAGTAACGACGTAGCGAAAAGCGAAGAGTGAAACGAAATGATTCTGGAAGATCTGCAATATCGATACGAAGGACTGAAGCAGCGCATCACGCTTGTGCGGAGCTATCTTTGACGCCGCGCATTTCCGCGAAGAATTAAAGACTCACGAAGAAAAGATTGCACAGCCGGGCTTCTGGGACGACCAGGAGAAGGCCCAGGGTGTGCTTCGCGAACGAAAGCGAGCGGAAGATCAAGTGAACGCGGACGAGAAGCTGACGTCGGTTACCGGCGATATCGAGACTTATATTGAGCTGGCGTCGCAGGAGACCAACGCGGCGCAGAAGGAAGAACTGCTGCGCGATCTCGACAGGGAATTGACGGCGGCGGAAACGTTTGTGTCTGAGCAGGAAACACGGACGCTGCTTTCCGGCGAGAGCGACCACCTGAACGCGATCATGACGATCAAGCCCGGCGCGGGCGGCACGGAATCGCAAGACTGGGCTTCGATTCTGCTGCGCATGTATTTGCGTTGGGCGGAGCGCAGAAAATTTAACGCCGTGGTACTCGATGAAACGCCAGGCGAAGAAGCGGGCATCAAGAATGCGACGATTCAGTTTACCGGTGAAAATGCATACGGACTTTTGTCCGG
>Ga0247667_1000277_pt1 | contig 13751 bp, 12 predicted proteins | sample CNK08_metaG_FD_183027 | JGI IMG/M metagenome (GOLD analysis project Ga0247667, IMG submission 183027) | Soil microbial communities from Purdue University Martell Research Forest, Indiana, United States - CNK08 | ecosystem: Environmental > Terrestrial > Soil > Temperate forest > Bulk soil... | reverse complement strand
ATCTTGATCTGTTCCGCGGTGCGCTCGCCGACAAGCAAGTTGTACTTGCGCTTCAGATATTGCATCACGGCTTCGTCCATCTCATTGCCCGCGACACGTACGGAACGTGAATAAACGATGCCGCTCATCGAAATCACCGCGATGTCCGTGGTCCCGCCGCCGATGTCCACCACCATGTTGCCGGAAGGCTCTTCGATGGGCAGGCCGGCACCGATGGCCGCGGCCATGGCCTGCTCCACAAGATAAACTTCGCTGGCCCTTGCGCGATACGCGGAGTCCTGCACCGCGCGCTTTTCCACCGGCGTGATTTCGCTGGGCACGCCAATGACGATTCGGGGATGCACCAGCACGCGGCGGTTGTGCGCCTTCTGAATAAAGTACGTGAGCATTTTTTCCGTAACTTTGAAGTCGGCGATGACGCCGTCCTTCATCGGCTTGATGGCCACAACGTTTCCCGGCGTGCGGCCCAGCATTTCCTTGGCTTCGCGGCCGACGGCCACGACTTCGCCGCTGGACTTGTTTATCGCCACGATGGAGGGCTCATTCACGACGATGCCCTTGCCGGCAGAAAACACCAGCGTGTTCGCCGTTCCCAGATCGATGGCGAGGTCGGAGGAAAACAAACTAAAGATCGACCTCAGGTTGTAACCGTTCTTATTCATCCCCCAGCCCCCCGCGGAGAAATCCTCTCCGCCGTCCAGCCGACAACCGGCTGCAGTACAGCCTGGCGGTCCACTTGGACCGCTCTGCGGCCAACTAGACTATTGTCTCCGGACTTGGCGACCGGCGCAAAGTCGCGCCTGCGTCTTTTTTCTTGCGAGACCCAAAAACGATCATCGTTCGAAACTTTTATTTTGGCACAACAATAGTCACCTGCTGGTGGCCCGTGCCGCCGCGCCGATTCTCCCCCACGATTACGATGGTATGCTGGCCGGGTTCGAGCGGCTCGGTAAAGTGCCGGAACGTGCCGTCCCGCGCGATGATGGGCACCGGCTGGCCGTTTACGATCAACGCCGCGCCCGGTTCCGTCTTGCCGATAATTTCAACCACGCGGCCATGAATCTGTGTGCCGGTAATCTCCAGGAGCATCTCCTGAGTTTTCCCTTGAGCAACCAGCGTAAACCGGAAAGTCTCGCTGACTTCGCTTGTGTCCTTCTTCGCATCAACCGCGGTGACCGCCCAGAAATAGTCCCCCGCGTCGAGCCCGGTGACGTCCACCCCGCTTCCCGAAACTCCCGGCACATCCTTCAGTGTTTTCGTAAACATGGCCGTCGCGCTGATTCGCAACCGGTAGGAAACCGCCTGGGGCACTGGCTTCCATTCAAAATGAATCGATGCCGATTTCGGATTCTCAACGATCAGTGGCTCAAAGTTGCGTGGCGAGATCAGGTCCGGCGGCGCAAGCACATCGGATTTCGTAATCGGCCCGTCCGTCGGGATGACCGCCTTTTGAAACTGCCCGATCTCCACTTTTTCCTGGCCGCGTCGCAACTCCGCGCTGCCGCTCGAGACTACGATCTCGTCTTGCTTATGGTCCGGGTCCGCCTTGACGGCCGCGTGGCTGTTCGAATGCACTTGCGCCACGGAGTCTTCGACGCTGACCGCGGCTCTCGAATCCGGAGAGGCCCAATTCGGCGTTCTGAGATCCACTTGCCCGGTGTTGATGCGCACTCCCGAGCTCGAAGGCCGTTCCCGGCCCATCGAATTTTCTTCCACGGTGATGAAGGTTCCGGACTTCACCGTGTACGTCGTGCCGTCAGCAAACGTGATGCGCGCCGCGCCGTCCGCCGACGTCTGGATTTGATCGCCTTTGTCCAGCGTGGTGCGGAAATTCGCGTCCACCCACTGCACGGAATTGACCTTCTTTACCTGCACTTTCCCGTCGAGGTTGACGAACTTTGCTTGCGTCTGCGAAAGGGCCACTGCATCGTTATCGCCGTTACCGATCGATTTATTCAGTTTGTCGTAGGCTTCGGTGTATAAATTCGGGTCGATAAGATAGAGCGCTGCAAAAATAATCACTGCGCCCAGAAGGGAGTACATGGCCACGGTTTTGTACGTCACCGTGTGCCAATATACTTCCACGCGTTTTATCTTCGGGTGGTTCGGGTCGTATGGTGTCTGTGTGCTCACGGGTATCCGCGCGACAATTGTCCCAATCTTCGAATCTAGCACAGTAATTAGAACGTGGACGGCCCCTGCAGCTTGCAGTGGTCAAACTGCAAACAGCGGTCGCGCATGCCAGTCCTTAGGCCAGGCGGATTTGCCCAAAAGGACAGTCAGGCGTATTTCCCGGCGGCGCTTCGATTTATCGCTTTCCGGCTCAGCTTCTAGGTGGATTTTGCGCGAAGAAACGCCAGCGTCAAAGGCCACGCTAACAGGGCCGCTGCCGGGCTATAGCTGGCGCGCGCGTCGCAGAAAAAAGCGTGGTCCGCGTTTGAAATCTCGGCATTCACGAAGTTCTTCCCCGCCGCACGCAACGCATCGGTCACCGCTCGCACCTGCTCCGGCGGTATGTGTTTGTCGCGTCCGCCCCAAATGAGCAGCAACGGTGCGCGGATGCCGCTTACCCGGCCGAGCAGTCCGGGATTCGTCGCGTTTGGCGCAATCCCCCCTCCGTAATATGAGATCGTTCCGGACAGCGGCAGAGTGATTGCCGCGAGAAACGCCGCGCGTCCCCCCATGCAGTAGCCGATCGCGAAAATGGGCAGCTCCTCTCCAATGGCGCCGCGGAGCCAGTCATACGCAGCCCGGTGGTCCGCCGCCATCGAGGCATCATTGAGCGCCTTCATGTGCGGCACGGCGCTCGGAAAGTCGTCATAGCGTCCATCGAACCCAGCTCCTGTGCGGTGGAAGAGCTCTGGCGCCACCGTGACGAAACCTTCCCGCGCGAATCGCCCCGCGATGTCGCGTATATGCGCGTTCACGCCAAAAGCCTCCTGGAAAACAAGCAACCCGGGATGGCGGCCTGCTTCCTTTGGCCGCGACGTCCACGCGCTCATGGTGGTGCCGTCGCTCACGCTCAGTTGTACATATTCGCCGCTAATTTCCATGTTTGCCCCTAACGCCTAGAGTGCTCCGACAGATACTGGCCAAACGCCGGCTCAGTGCCGGATGAAGTAGCTGCGCTTATCGAGATTTGCAGCTACGGCGACATCGAAGAACCCCACCATCATCTCATCGTAAGTTTGCTCGCCCCAGCGCACGGCGGCCTCAGGGTCCGGATTATGCGGATTGTCGCGCGAATTATCGTACCAGGCGACGGCCTGTAGCTCCGTGCCCGCTTTCAGCATTCGCGGTTCGGCAAGGCGGTAACTCATCTGCCAGTGAAAATGATAATGGACGTCCACCAACGGTTCAATTTCCGGGACTGCTCTGGCGTTCGAATTCTTTTCCCGGTGAATAAGGTTGTACTCGAATCTTTTCCCGCGCAGATGCATGTGCGGGAAAAAGCTAAGGAGCGTTGCGTCGTTTGGCAGAGTACCGCGGGCTTCCACGCGGAAATCCGGGGCGCCCGGCGGAATTACGAAGTGATCGTTCGTCAACTGCAGCGTAAGCACGCGCTCCGCGGGAGGGTGCTTCGAAAAAATCAGCCCCACGCTGGTTTGGTCGCTGCCCGCGTGGCCATTGGTCGTGTAGTGCATCTGAAACACCAGGTCCGACCCGGCGGAGATGAGTTTTGCCATGCCGTCCGGCCAATTGTCCGGCGAACTCCCCGGCGCGTACACCAACAGGACGTCGCTGTCCATCCAGTTTGCGCCGTTGCGATCATCGGGATCAGCTAGCTTGGAAGCCGTGAACGGGACTCCTACCGGCGCGTGTTGCATCCACTTCGAATCTGGCGGCCGCACATACACGACCGCATGATGCACGTTGGCGCGAAGCGACGGAAGAAGTTCCACCGCGCGCACCCAGCGGTCCTCCTTGAATCCCGTCGGCACAATTTCGTAGGTGTATTCGATGTCGCCGCTTGCGGGAATCGGGACGGCCTTGGGCATTTGCAAAACTAACTGCGGCTCCGGGATGCTCCAGCTTTCTGCCCAATGAACCGCCGAGGGAGCGTCGCGCGGATTTCCCGCCGGCGCACCGTCATCCGCCCAGGCCGCAAGCTCCGTGATCTGTTCCGCCGAGAGCGAAGGATCATTCGAAAAATGCCCGATGTGCGGATCGGCAAACCACGGCGGCATGGATTTGTCGCGCACCGCAGCCGCAATCGCCGTCGCGTACGGCCGCGTCTGCTCGTACGTTTCGAATCGCATAGGCGCAATGCCCTCGGCACGATGGCAAATCTGGCATCGCTGCTGCAAGATCGGTAGCACGTCCCGGTAAAACGTCGGCGTGCTCCCAGGGGCGTGTTGCTGCGTTGTGCGTTTCACAAATCGCGTTACGGGTGGCCGTCTGAACGCGCCTAGCCATACGAAAACAATCGCTGGAAGAAATAGAGCGGTGCGCCTGCGGAAGTCACTAGGCTTGATCATTGCCAGGGTTTGATGATGCGAGTGCAACTGCGGTTTCCCGCAATCGCGCGCTATGAATTCTCGCTCTGCTTGACTCTCGAACAAGCCGCTAGTGCCTTCCGTTCGCTTCGCAGCCCCTCAGAATCGAATTCACTGCTTTCCTTCGATTCCATCTAATGCGTGTTTCACGTAATGCGTGTTTCACGGTTTCTGGCTCGGCAGCCATCACCGCAACAATTCCGGAATCTGCCTCAGGGGTTTAGGACCTCACTTCGTTTGCTCTCAAGAACTTTCGTAACCCGGGCAATCTTGTCAGGCTCGACACCCACCTCACTCAGTGATTCACGGAAGTGCTTCAGAAACCGGTCGAAGTGCCCGTCATTCAATCCCTGTCCTCGCGCATGCGCATGCACTGCTGCAATATCCTGGCCCGTGTAGACCTGCTTCCCTCCTAGCAGCATGGAGAGGAACATTCTCTGCCGGGCGAGCAGCTGTGCCATATCGGTCGTTGCAAAAAAAGGACGAAGCGTATCGTCCGCCAAGACTCTGCGATAGAAGGCTTCGGTTGCGGCCGACACTGTTCGTTGCCCGCCGATGAGGTCAAATAGGTCCTCGATCATCTGTCTCTCCCGAGCCATAAAATGGAATTGATTCTAGTGATTAGGTGGAATCCCGAGATTGGCCAACATTGTAGCCGCCACTCAGGTGAAGTCAACGCCGGCCGGTATGCTTCCGCCGGGAAGGGAGGACAGCATGACGGGGCCTTCGGAAACGGTCGATCCGACTAACCTATGGGCGGTGGGTCAATTTCCGATTATTCGAGTTACGAGGACTTGACTTGGGGGGGCGGTACAATCTTTTCGCTATGTCCGACACGCAAAACCAATATTGAGCTGCCGCCGCGTTCTGAAGAATAATCGAGAACTGCCGCTTTCTTCCCAAAGCTTCGAACTGAAGATGGATGAAAAAGGTTTTGGCAAAATGCCAATGGACACCAAACGGACTCTCGTTTTTCTTTTGATTCTTATCGCAGCCGCGGCCTTCATCTCGCCGGCCATCCTCCCTCATGCCGCCAGAGGGTCCAATAGACGTGCCACCCTGGAGCAGGGCAGGTACCTCGTGGAATCCGTAACGATATGCTTCGAGTGCCATTCGGAGCGTGACTTTTCAAAGCCTGGCTGGCCAATCCCACCGGGGCGCGTCGGTAGTGGACGCATCTTATGGGGTGAAGGCAGCCCAAACCAAGGAATTGCTCCCAACATAACCCCGGACGCGGCAACGGGAATCGGGAACTGGAGCGACGAGGAAATTGTCAGAGCTATTAAGGATGGTATCGGCAGAAATGGAAAAGTGTTGAATCCCGAGATGCCCTCCCGCTATTTTCACAGCTTAGGCGATGACGAACTACATTCCATCGTGTTGTACCTTCGCTCCATTCCACCCGTCAGGAATCAGTTGCCTGAGATGGCTAAGTATGTGCCAGGAAAACATCCACCAACAATCGCGATGGATTCGATTCGCCTTGCCAAATCCTCAGCCATGATCACAAGGGGAGCACATCTAGTAAGGCTTGCTGGCTGCGAGACTTGCCACACCCCGGACAACGAACAAGGGTTTATTCATGGATTAGAGTTTGCCGGCGGGAAGGTTTTTCGTCACGGAGACCAGGCCGCCGCCAGCTCCAACCTGACTCCTGACCCTTCTGGAATCGGTTACTACGATGAAAGTCTATTCCTGAAAGTAGTTAAAACAGGAAGGGTGGGCGCTCGACCTATATTTTCAGCAATGCCGTGGCATTTCTATCGCAATTTAACGGACGCCGACCTCAAAGCCATATTCGCCTACCTGCAGGCTTTGCCGCCAGTAAAGCACCGCGTGGACAACACCGAGCCACCCACACACTGTGCGAAGTGCGGCAACTTGCACGGTTTTGGAAATCGAAACTGAGTTCAGACAATCGAAGGAATTCTGGTACCGTACGTGGCTGCGCCAAGTTGCGATTGACGCATTATAGAAGGTCGCGCTAACTGGAAAAGGGCCGGATGAGCGATTCCCCATGTCCGGTTATCCGACTTGCAATGCAAATTGACGAGAACACGGGGGACTTCGATGCAAGCATCAGGGGGAGCCGGAACTGAGGAGCGGAAGCGATGGAACACCGTGGAAGAGTTATGCGACCGCTACCTGGGCGGGCGCCCGTCCGACGCCGCGCTTCAAGTGCTCAGGAACGCGGAACAGCAACGGCCGGAAGTACGCGATTTCGTAGAGCGCGCGTTTCGGCTCATGGCACTCTCGAAGTTCGATCCGCGCGATTTTGCACCCTTCGTGGCACGCTTCTTTACAGTGATAGCGCCGGGCATTTTGCCTGGCGCCTGGGGAGGAATCGTGCCGTCCTTCACGCTCCCGGGGCGCCATAGAAAAATCGATGCCTATTTGCGCTCGAATGAATGGGCGAACTTCGAGCCAGGGACGATCTTGTTGGATGTGGGGTGCGGGTTTCCTCCTCAGACTTCCATTGAAGCGGCGGAGGCCTTTCCGGAATGGCGAATCGTTGCCGCGGATCCGACTTTTGAACCATATCTTCTGTACGACGAACGCGAGAACTATGCATGTCTCGACCGGACGGGAAAAGTGCGGTATTTTCAAGCCGGCCGCCCGGAAGAGTTTCTCCGCCTGTACTCCGATCGGGACGCCACGATGCAGCGTTTTTCGCAGGCCTTCGCGCAACTGCTCCCCAGTCTTCCGGCCGATGAGGGAACACTATCCACTGCGGAACACGACGGCAGGCGTCTGGTCCGCCATCCTATGAGTGCCTACCAGCGATCCAACCTCACATTCGTTCAGGGGGGATTTGGATCAAGCGGCTTGCCGGAAGCGGGAGTCGTGCGCAGTTTCAACGTGCTCATCTACTACAACGCGGATTTTCGCCGTGAAGCGGAAGAATGGGTGGCGCAGGTTCTGCGCCCGGGAGGACTGTTCGTTTGCGGCCGCGACGACTCGGAATCCCTAAATGCCCACTATTCGGTGTACCGAAGCGAGGGCGGCCGGCTAGTGGAGAAAGAATTTGCGTTCGGCGTAGAAACAGTCCGTCATTCCGTCTGGTTTGCCCTGCACGATGGCGAGCGGGAAACCTGGCGGCTTGCGGAACTGTTGGGAATCCTGCGGTCCGATCGGGAGTTTCTGCGCGATTACGACGCCCGGTTGGACGCTCTGTTAGCAAAAAACAGGATGGCCGTTCGCGACGAGAACGGGTACCTCGCCGAGCCGCCCGAGCTCATCGACGCGGCGCGGGCGCTTCCGGTTTACCATGAGATCGCGCGTGAGATCGAGGCGGAGTTCGCCGATCGGGCGGTATCCGTGCTTCGGCGAGCTGGCCTGCATGCATGGCGAAATCCGGTGGGACACATCGCCGTCGGCGCCTGACAGGCTTGATCCGGTCTGGACGCCGCCTGGTTGCCCGGTAATTTCGGTTCTACGGGTTGAGCACATGGTCCCGCTGATTTCGTTCCGATATGCCCGGCATCGGAGTCGTGGTCAACTCGTCCACGAAAAGAAGGCGCCCAGTCAAGAATGCGCATCAAGGCTTGTTCAGAACGCGGGTAGAGAGCCAGTCGCGCATCGTCTTTAGATACTCTGGATCGGTCGCGCCCGTCGCTTCGCTCGTCACCAAACGCATCTCATGGTCAACGTTCGGAAATACGCGGATCGTAAAATCGTGTTGTCTGTCTTCGGCGAAGACTCGCTGGATGACCGCAACACTCACATCCACGGGTATCAACTGGTCGTGGTCCCCGAACAAGAAGAGCGTCGGCACTCGAAGGGCTCGTAGCGCAGGAACGGGGTCATAGACAGCTTCTTGCTTGAACCAAAGTGCGCTACGGCCGACGGGCTTGCTTAGCTGAGCCGGTGTCGGGAGCGGACCGAACGAATCGTCCTGCTGCGCCTTCGCTTGGCCGAACCACGGTTTCGTTCGCGCTTCGGCCAGCTCGCCATTTGTCTTCTCGTAACCCTGTCCGCTCTCCATGTAGCTCCAGATGTCTCGGCGCACGACGCTTGCCGCTTCAACATCACTTTCAGAAACGCCCTGCGCCCGCAGCTCATTCGCGTAGTAGACGATCATCTGTTCGCCCGGCGACACGCCTGGACCGGAGACGGAGATAACGAAGGCGACATCCGCCGAACGGGACGCTGCCAGCGGTCCCAACCACCCTCCTTGGCTCAAGCCCCACACGCCAATCCGTTTTGCCTCAATCTCCTTCCGCGACTTCAAGTATTTGATTGCGGCAAGTCCGTCATCGCAAAGTTCCATAAATGGCACCTTGCGAAAATCTCCGCCGGACTCCCCTACACCCCGCTTGTCGTATGCCAGGGCCGCGATACCCTGTGCTGCGAACCACCGCGCCGTAAAGAGATCCCTCTTCTGCGGACCAGAGCCATGGACAAGAACTACCGCCGGAGATGGCTGAGACCCTTGCGGAAGGACAAGTGTACCGGCAAGGGTGATGTCGCCGCTGGCAAAGTGCGCTGGTTCTTCGTTGGTCTCGCGTGTCTCCGAGGGCCCCTTGACCAATCCACGCTGAGTGCAGGCTATAACCGGAAGGAGGACGAAAAGGACGAAGATGGTGAGCGATCCTCGCGAGCGCCGCGCGGAACTCCAACCAAGGTGTGTTCTAAGGCGTGATACGGGCTTGCGACTCAGGGCATTCATTCCCAACAGGTCTCCGGCCAGTGCTCCTTATTCAACGTCGGGCCCCGCCGATTGTTTCGTCGGGGTCCTAAAGCCACTCAGTGCCTGATTAACGTCGTGATCAGAAAAGTGAAACCCGCACACCTACAATGAACAATTTTCCAGTTCTAGTACGCTCCGCGCTGCGGAGTTCGACCGCAAAGCATTTGATAAGTCTTTTCCCCTCATAGCCTTCTAGAAAGTCCACCAATTGGCACCACCGTTGCCCCTACACCAGTGCCCTGCCACTTGAAGCTAGGACCTGCCCCGGGTTCGTGAATGCTCGCCGAGGAGGCTGCGTATGCGCTCAAACCAGGCCAATATTGGGGATCCGCAACGAGAACCGCGAATCCAAAGTCAATCTTTGCTAGGCGCTGAATCCTCACTAGAAAATGATCTCGAGAATCGCATCAGTAACTTGGATACGCTCGTCGATAGCACCTATTCAGCCCTGGACCACGAGTCATTTCCGGGCAAACCTCATGCTCTAGATCTCGTGAATGACCTTCGCGTGAAGATCAAAGCTAGCCAAAATCTTTTCCGAGTCGCGAAGCTCCTCAGCGAACCCGCGCGCGAAAGCATGTTTTCGAAGTTACATCATTCCCTGAATGATCTTGAAGAAGTCGTGGCGTCGGAGCTGGGCGTCAAAATGAACTAGCGTGGCGAGGCCAATGGCTCTCGCTGGTATTTTCCAGGCATAACTGCTTCTGGCGGATGTGATTTTCCAATCTCCGGTTATCCGCCTCCATTCACAGTTGGTGTAGAATCTCACTTGCTGGCTGGCAAAAACCTAGCCGGCCGTCAAAACCGAATCGGTGTGGACATGCCGGATGTACCAGACCAACGCCTGCTTGAGGCTCTGCTGGACTCTTGGGACCGGAACAACACCATCCTGCTCAACCTGCTCCGCGCTCTCCCCGAGGGCGGGCTGGAGGCCAGGGCGATGGAGGGCAGCGCATCCATTGCGCAGCTCTTCACACACATCCACTATGTACGACTTGTGTTCGTCTTCGAGGACGCCCCGGAGTTCGCCAGAAACCTGCCCGAGGAAGAATGGGCGGTCGAGCGTGATCCTGGTCGTATCTCGCGGATGCTTAACGACAGCGCCAAGGTGGTGCGAGACGCGGTAAAGAGTAGGGTGGAGGAAGGCCGGGACATGAACCTGCATTACGACCACCCGATCCTCCTGCTCCAGCACATGCTCTGGCACGAGGGCTACCATCACGGTCAGATGAAGCTGGCTCTCAAACTGGCGGGCCGTCCAATCACCGATAAGGAAGCCGGGCCGGTCACGTGGGGCGTCTGGATGCGCAAGAAGTGAACGGCCTCGGGGCCTTCGCAAGCGCGCTCGAAGACCGCCTCGCTTCCAGCGGCGCGGCGTGTATTTGAATCGCGGCTAACAACCCGCTTAAAAACGCTTCTGGCTGCAGCGATCTGAAGCTCTTAGGCCAATTTCTTCAAGAGTTGAGCGAGCCGCGCGCGGTCTGCATAGCCCATCTCCACGAACGAGACAGCCATACCTTTCCCTGCTTTCACATTCTTCACGATCGCTCGCGCCCGCACTTCGCCGCCGGGAACGTCAAAGACGATTTTTATCAACGTGCCGATGTTTGGAGGATCGGAGGCGGAAATAAACAATCCACCGAGCCCCAGCGTCGCTACGCGAGAGACGGAACGGCCGCCATTGTGCTCCCAGGCGACCAGCATGCCCTTGGGCAGCGCTACCCGAGGGAATTTCCTTTTCACGGCATGTGAATCTTGCGGCATGGGCCAACCTTGGTCGGCGAAATGATTGATGCTTCATTCTGATTGCCGCATTCGCGGGTGACAATTCATCTTCGATTCAAACTTCGCTAATTCGCCAACATCACTATCAGCTCAGCCCCCTGCACTGAACTTGCGGCACGACTTACCTGGACTTAGTTGTCTGACGCGAAACAACTCGGCGCTTTGTGCGTATAGTAGATTGCGGGTGTTCGGACAGAAGTCCTTTATGACCCGCAAGGTGGCATGATTTCCCGAAAGGAGTTTCATGAATAAAAGGCTCGGTTTTGTGTTTGTTGCACTGATGGCAGTTCCCGTTGCGCTGCTCGGGCAGGAGAAACCTCCGGCGTCGTCCGCTCCACCGGCGCAGTCCGCTCCGCCCGCGAACCCGATTACCGCGAGCGAAAAAGGTCTTTACTCGTTTGTGAGCAGCGCGGTTGTCGGTGCGGCGCAGAAAATGCCCGAAGAAAACTATTCCTTCAAACCGACACCGGAGGTTCGCACGTTTGGCCAGCTCGTTGGCCACGTGGCCGACGCTTCGTATATGTTTTGCTCGCAAGCCATGGGCGAAGCAAACCCAGCAAAGGACATCGAAAAAACGAAGACTTCAAAGGCGGACCTCGTGGCTGCGCTCAAGGACGGAGTTGCGTACTGCAACAAGGCATTCGACAGCATGACCGATGCAAAAGGCAGCGAAATGGTGAAACTCTTCAACTTCAACTTAGCGAAGCTGACGTTGTTCTCGATCAATACGGCGCACACGGATGAGCACTATGGGAACATGGTGACCTATCTGCGGCTGAAGGGGATCGTGCCGCCGACAAGTGAAAACCAGTCCGCACAGCCACCGAAGAAGTAAGAGGCTCGAACACTAACTCAGCAAACCGCCATCTCCTGGTAAACCTGCTTACCCCCATGTGGGTACTGGAACGAACATGTCCGGTTTGCCGACTTATCAGGAGTTGGCCCAAGACTATGTTATAAACCCCTTCTGAATGCGAGGAGTGGCATCGCCCTCGCCCTGCCAAAATCATCATTGGTTGGGCGAACCAGTCCCCAGGGAATCCCCATCTCACGAAACATCGCCAGATAGGCGGCGGAATCGGCTTCATACGAATCGACCAGTGCGCCGTCCCAATCAAACAGCACTCCTCGTAAACTTTTGTTTTTTAGGTGAGCCATGAGCGCTGAGAGTGGCAAACCCTCAGCCCTAAGCGGTCGCCGATATCTTCCACCAAGGTCATTTCTGCGGTCGCGAGAAATCCGCCTATGGAAAACGCGGCGAAGCAATAGGCGACAAAAGCATGCCCGAGTGAGTCAGTTCCGGCACCAATCGTCCATTGTTCTAGTTTATGCGGTGAGGTGACGTGAGTTATACTTCACTTCAAATCCAAGCTCTGCCCTCACAGGAGGGATTCTTCCATGCACAACCGAATTCGCGGATTCGCATTCGCCGGGCTGTTCGCAGCCGCGAGCACCGTACTTTCTTTCTCTGTTGCCGCGCAACAAGTTCCCAAGCAACTCGAGCCGCCCGCAAACGAAAAGCTTCTTCTCCAGGTCCATGCGAAGGGCGACCAGGTCTACACTTGCAAGAGTGTCGATGCGAAATTCGCATGGACGCTGAAGGCTCCTGACGCTCAGCTTTTCGACAAGGATGGCAAGCCGTTCGGCAAACATTTCGATGGGCCTTCCTGGGAAGCGAGCGACGGCAGCCGTGTTACCGGCAAAGCCAATCCCAATCCGCCTTCGCCGGACCCCGATTCCATTCCCTGGCTTCTCATCAAAATCACCAGCCACCATGGCAACGGCGTGCTGTCGCCTGCCACAAGCATCCAGCGCCTGAACACCAAAGGTGGCAAACCCCCAGCTTCTGTCTGCGACGCTTCGCACGCTGACCGGGAAGCTCGCGTGCCCTACGAAGCTGACTATCTCTTTTACGCCCCGAAATAACCCTCGCTTTCACAATCCCAAAAACATTGCGAAGGAAAAGAGTTCAACACGTAGCCGGTTCGATGTGCCAAATGTTTTAAGTTTGGGCGTCGGAAATTTACTTCTACTCTCTGTCACCTCACTTCGACTGGTGCGCAGACTCGCCAGGGCAGCGGTACAACGGGACTCCCGTATCATCCCTTCCATATACATACATCGGTTGCTTGCACTCTTTGCAGTGCTTCTGTACAGGTTCAGGCTTGAAAGCCTTCCGGTCTGTCCGCAGATAGCCGTAGCCGCGATCCTTGCCGGGAAGGAAGGACCGGCCACAAGCGCAGGTGCGAATGGAGGGAGCACCTATGAAAGGAGGTTGCAGCGGCATCGCGGTAAAGTGCACGTTACAAAGTGGAGGTGGGATCCAGGTTTCATTCGGCGGTGTCATGGGACTGGCCAATTTAAGAATCGTATATCTTCTGGCATATCTTCGCACAAGGAGACCACTCTGAGGACTGCGGTATTTGCATGCAGTTCATTGAGTGCAAACGGGCCCTACTGGGGCCTTGGCTGTCTCACCTTCCACCCTGCCCGCCGACATGCACCTCCCTCCAAAATCCATTTCAGCGCCCATAAATTCCAAATTTTTCGGTTTCGTAGCCCGTCACCTCGACACGGTTTCCTTCTTTGAAGGGGCTTTGCACACCCAAGCCCTGATGAACGCCGCAACCGGAAGCTGAGCAACTCCCGGCCCACGATTCTATTTGAGGCGCATGGCAACTATCTTCTATAATGTTAAGTTTGCTCGGAGACTTGGGGGGATTCAGCGGATGGCTGGCAACTCGGATAACAAACAAAAACTTCTTTCCCGCATCCTGCGC
>Ga0247667_1000276_pt1 | contig 13768 bp, 8 predicted proteins | sample CNK08_metaG_FD_183027 | JGI IMG/M metagenome (GOLD analysis project Ga0247667, IMG submission 183027) | Soil microbial communities from Purdue University Martell Research Forest, Indiana, United States - CNK08 | ecosystem: Environmental > Terrestrial > Soil > Temperate forest > Bulk soil | place... | reverse complement strand
GTTCCCTACCCGATCGCCGCGCGCGACGGTTCGTGCTCCCTGTCGCTCGAGTTGATCTCGCTCAACGGCAGCCGCTTCATCGCCGTCGGCGACGGCTTTCCCGCCGGCGAGCAGGTCGAGATCGAAACCCGCGCCTCGGGTACGGTGAGCCGCAAGCGCCAACGCGTGCCCGCCGACGGCCGCCTTCCGCTCGACGTCGTCGAGCACGGCAGCCTCGCCGCCGACACCGTTGCCCGCTACGCGGTCAAGGCGCGCACCTGCGCCCCTGCGGTCGAGTACCGCTGGGGCGAGTCCGCCCTCAAGGATCACTGAGCGTTCGCCGCTCACTCTTCCCGCGTGTCGCTGTAAAGAAAACCGACAGCCCGAAAACCGACACCCGGACGTAAAAATTTGGTGGCATGATTCGGCGCGGTATTAGAACCCGGTGCGCGGGTCGTTTTGGAGGGCGCGCCGGTTCCCATTGACCAATGGCGAGAAAACGAAGCGTGAGGGCTGCCGCTCGCGCATTCGCTAAGAGGACCGCAGGCATGTCCCGATCCACATTGATCCCGTCCCTCCTCGTCTGCGCCGGCGCGCTGCTTGCTGCGCCCGCGCCCGCCCAGACCGTGAACGGCCTGGTCGCCGCCTACGGCTTCGAGGAAGGCTCGGGGACGGCGATCGGCGATGCATCGGGGCGCAACAACAACGGCGTCGCGAGCGGAACGAGCTGGTCCACGGCTGGAAAGTTCGGCAACGCGCTCGTGTTCAACGGTACGAACGCGCGCGTCACCGTCCCGAATACGGCGTCGCTGCAGCTCACTACCGCCATGACGCTCGAGGCGTGGGTCCTCCCCACGACTGCGCCGACGGGGTGGCGCGCGATCGTCGACAAGACGGTGGACGGCTACTACCTCATGGCGTCCACCGACAACGGCAATCGTCCCGGCGTCGGCGGCACGTGGAACGACGGCAACAAGAACATCTTCGGCCCCACGGTGCTGCCCGTGAACACCTGGTCGCATCTTGCGACGACCTTCGACGGAACGACGGTGCGCTTCTTCGTGAACGGCGTGCAGGTGTCGAGTCAGGCGCAGACTGAAGCGCTGGGGACCACGACCGGCACCCTGCAGATCGGCGGCGATTCCTATCCGAACGAGTTCTTCGCCGGCCTCATCGACGAGGTGCGCGTGTACAACCGCGCGCTGAGCGCGGCCGAGATCCAGGCCGACATGGGCGTCGCTGTCGGTACGCCGCCTCCGCCGGTCGTCGACACCGTCGCGCCGAGCGCGCCGCCGACATTGTCGGCGACTGCGGCGAGCGCCACGCAGATCAACCTGTCCTGGACCGCCGCCACCGACAACGTGGGCGTGACCGGTTACCGCGTGGAGCGCTGCCTGGGAGACGCCTGCACGGCGTTCACGCAGATCTTCACGCTCAGCGGCACCACCTTCAATAACACGGGGCTCACCGCGAGCACGAGCTACAGCTATCGCGTGCGCGCCGTCGATGCCGCCGGAAACCTCGGCGCGTACTCCGTCGTGGCTTCCGCAACTACACCGGCAGCGCCCGACACCACCGCGCCCTCGGCGCCAGCGAGCCTCTCGGCCAACCCGACGAGCAGCACGCAGATCGACCTCGTCTGGGTTCCCTCCACGGACAACGTCGGCGTGACCGGCTATCAGGTCCTGCGCTGCCAGGGCGCGAGCTGCACCACGTTCGCGCAAGTCGGCACCTCGGCGACCCCGGGCTTCAGCAACACCGGGCTCACGCCCTCCACGACCTACCGCTACAGCGTGCGCGCCGTCGACGCCGCGGGCAACGTCAGCGCCAATTCGAACACGGTCAATGCCACCACGCCGGCGGCGCCCGACACCACCCCGCCGGGCGTACCCGGCGGGCTCGCCGCGGTCGCGGCCAGCCAAACGCAGATCAGCCTAAGCTGGGCTGCGGCCACCGATAACGTCGGCGTGACCGGCTACCAGCTTGAGCGCTGCTCGGGCAGCGGCTGCAGCGCGTTTGCCCAGATCGCCGCGCCCACGGGGACGAGCTTCAACGATACGGGGCTCACCGCCGCGACGAGCTACAGCTACCGCGTGCGCGCGATCGATGCCGCGGGCAACGTCGGCGGCTATTCGCTTGTCGCCTCGGCCACGACGCCCACGCCGGACTTCACTCCGCCCACTACGCCCACGGGATTGACAACCAGCGTGATCAGCGCAAGCCAGGTCAACCTGAACTGGAACGCTTCCACTGACAACGTCGCGGTGACCGGCTACGAGCTGCAACGCTGCCAGGGTATCGGATGCACGACATTGGTCCAGATCGCGGCGCCTACCGGCACGAATTACAGCGACACCGGACTTACAGGATCGACCACCTATCGCTACTGGGTGCGCGCCACCGACGCCGCCGGCAACTTGAGCCCCTGGTCGAGCATCGTAACGGTCACTACGCCGGCTCCGAACACCGCAGGCCTGGTTGCGGCTTACGGATTCGACGAGGGAACGGGCACGGCGATCCGCGACGCCTCCGGGCAGAACAACAACGGCGTCGCCAGCGGCACGACTTGGGCGGCTGGGAAATTCGGCAATGCACTCGTGTTCAACGGCACCAATGCGCAGGTCACAGTCCCGAATGCGGCATCGCTGCAGCTAACCACGGGCATGACGCTCGAGGCGTGGGTGTTCCCCACTACGACGCCCACCGGATGGCGCGCCGTCGTCGACAAGAACGTCGACGGGTACTACCTCATGGCCTCCACCGACAACGGCAACCTTCCTGGCGTCGGGGGCAACTGGACCAATGGCAACAGGAATGTATTCGGCCCATCCGTCATACCGGCAAACGCCTGGACGCATCTCGCGACAACTTTCGACGGTTCGACGATACGGCTGTTCGTGAACGGCGTGCAGGTGGCGAGCGTGGCGCAGACCGCGCCGCTCGCGCCCACAACGGCCACGCTGCAGATCGGTGCCGACGCATACGTTGGCGAAAACTTCGCGGGCCTCATCGACGAGGTGCGCATCTACAACCGCGCGCTCGATGCCGCCGAGATTCAGGTCGACATGGCCACGTCCGTGGCCAGCGTGACGCCTCCTCCCGCGGGCGATACCACGCCACCGAGCGCGCCCGGCACGCTGACCGTCACGGCATCGGGCTCGACTCAGATCAATCTCGCCTGGGGCGCAGCCACCGACGACGTCGGCGTCACCGGATATCGCGTCGAGCGCTGCGTGGGCGCGGGGTGCTCCACGTTCGCGCAAATCGCAACTCCGACGGCGACAAGCTTCAGCGACACAGGCCTTACGGCCGGCACGAGCTACAGCTACCAGGTGCGCGCCACCGACGCCGCGGGGAATCTCGGCCCGTACTCGGTCGTGGCTTCCGGGGTCACGCTTGCGCTGCCCGACACCACCCCGCCGAGCGCGCCCGGCGGGCTCGCCGCGGTCGCGACAAGCCAGACTCAGATCAGCGTGAGCTGGACTGCGGCCACCGATAACGTCGGCGTGATCGGCTACCAGCTCGAGCGCTGCTCGGGCAGCGGCTGCGCCACATTCGCCCAGATCGCCGCGCCCAGCGCGACGAGCTTCAACGATACTGGCCTCACCGCCTCGACGAGCTACAGCTATCGCGCGCGCGCGGTCGACGGCGCCGGAAACCTCGGCGGCTACTCGGCGGTCGCCTCGGCCACGACGCTGGCATCCGATCTCACCGCGCCGACTACGCCGACTGGACTCACCGCAACCGCCGCCAGCGCAAGCCAGGTCAATCTGAGCTGGACCGCTTCCACCGACAACGTGGCGGTGACCGGATACATCCTGCAGCGCTGCCTGGGCGCCGGATGCAGCGCGTGGGTGACGATCGCCACGCCAACAGGGACGACGTACAGCGACACCGGCCTCTCGGCGACCACGACCTATCGATACTGGGTGCGCGCGACCGACGCCGCCGGCAACCTGAGCGCGTTCTCGAGCATCGTGACGGTCACGACGCTCACCCCGGACACGAGCGGACTGGTCGCGGCGTATGGATTCGATGAAGGGTCTGGCACGACGATCCGCGACGCCTCCGGGCAGAACAACAACGGCGTGGCAACCGCGACCACGTGGACTGCCGGCAAGTTCGGCAACGCGCTGGTGTTCAACGGCACCAGCTCGCAGGTCACGATCCCCGACGCGCCCTCGCTTCGCCTGACCACCGCCATGACGCTCGAGGCCTGGGTGTTCCCGACCTCGACGCCGACAGGGTGGCGCGCGATCGTCGACAAGAATATCGACGGCTATTACCTCATGGCCTCCACCGACAACGGCAATCGACCGGCCGGCGGTGGCACGTGGACCTCGGGCAACCAGAACACCTTCGGACCCGCGGCGATCCCGGTGAATAGCTGGACCCACCTCGCGACGACCTTCGACGGAGCGACGATACGGCTCTTCGTCAACGGCGTGCAGGTGGCGAGCGTTGCGCAGACCGCCCCGCTGTCGCCGACGGCTGACACGCTGCAGATCGGTGCGGACTTCTACCCGACCGAGTACTTCGCGGGCCTCATCGACGAGGTGCGCATCTACAACCGCGCGCTCAGCCCGGCCGAGATCCAGGTCGACATGCTCACGGCGGTCGCCGGGGCCGCCCCGCCGCCGCAGTCCGATACCACTCCGCCGTCGGTCAATATCACCTCGCCGGCAAACGGCGCGACGGTCACGAACACGGTGTCCGTTGCGGCGAACGCCACGGACGACGTGGGCGTCGCCTCAGTGCAGTTCCTGCTCGACGGCTCGCCCCTTGGCTCGCCGGTCAACCTCGCCCCGTTCAGCGTCGCATGGGATACGGCGACGGCCATCGCCGGAAGCCATGTCCTGCAGGCGAGAGCGACGGACTTCGCCGGCAACAGCACGACCAGCGTCTCTGTCAGCGTGTCGGTCGGGACGCCGACCGGCTCCACCGCGGGCCAATGGGCCGCGCCGGTGGCCTGGCCGATCGTCGCGGTGCACGCGAACCTCCTCGCGACCGGTGAAATCCTCGCGTGGGACGGGCAGGACTTCGGCAACCAGGCGCGCCTGTGGAACCCGGCGACCGGCGTGTTTACCTCGGTCCCGAACAGCCTGACCAATATGTTCTGCGGAGGCCACTGCCTGCTTCCCGACGGGAGAGCGCTGGTCGCTGGAGGTCATCTCGGCGCCCACGTCGGACTGGCGGACACCAATCTATTCGATCCGACGACGCGCACATGGTCCCGGGTCGCGCCGATGGCCGTCGGCCGCTGGTATCCCACTGTCACGGCGCTTCCGGACGGACGCATGCTCGTGACGGCCGGCGAGATCGACTGCGGCGGGTGCGTCGCAACCATTCCGGAAGTCTTTGATCCGCACTTTGCTTCCTGGACCCAACTCACCGGCGCGAGCCAGAGCTTCCCGTACTACCCGCACATGTTCGTGCTGGGAGATGGCCGCGTGCTCGCGGCTGCAACGACCGAGGCTCCGATCGTCAGCCGGGTGCTCGACATTTCGACGCAGACCTGGTCGGTAGTGGATCCGAACGCAGTCGACGGCGGCAGTTCCGTGATGTACGCGCCCGGCAAGATCATGAAGTCCGGCCGCTCGGTCGACCCGGACCAGCCGGTGATTCCCTCGACAGCGACCACGTTTGTGCTGGATATGAACCAGCCGGCGCCGACGTGGCGCTCTACGGCGCCCATGAACTTCGCGCGCACGTTCCACACGCTGACGCTGCTGCCGGACGGCAGCGTGCTCGCCACCGGAGGCGGTCCCAACACCGATGCGCTCGGCGTGGACAACGCCGTGCTCGCCGCCGAGCTGTGGTCCCCCGTCACCGAAACATGGACCACGCTCGCCAGCATGCAGCGGCCGCGCCTGTACCACTCCAATGCCCTGCTTCTGCCAGATGCGCGGGTGCTGGCCCTCGGCGGCGGCCGCTTCAACGGCGGCGACGCGCCGACCGACCAGAAGAGCTCGGAGATCTTCTCGCCGCCGTACCTGTTCAGAGGCGCGAGACCGGTCATCAGCTCTGCGCCGTCCACGGCGGCGTACGGAACCGGCATCAGCGTGCAAACCCCGGACGCGGCGAGCATCGGCTCGGTCGTGCTGATGAAGCTCGGGACGGTGACCCACAGCTTCAACACCAACCAGCGCATCGTGCCGCTGGCGTTCACCGCCGGCGCGGGGACGCTCAGCTTGCAGACCCCGGCCAACGCCAACCTCGCGCCGCCGGGACACTACATGCTCTTCATCCTGAACACGAACGGCGTGCCCTCAGTGGCGTCGATCGTGCAGCTTCAATAGCGATGGAATAGCTACGGGGTTCACTGAGACGGCATCTGGTTCACGATCACGTAGCATTGCATCGGTATCATTCTGTCCACCATCCAGATGCCCGCCGTTGCGCTGATCGCGTTTTCGGCGGTACTTAAAACAGGCAATACAGAAGGGGCCTCGAAGGGGAGTCGAGGCCGTGCAAGACTTGACGTGCACCCGAGGGGGGCTCGATTTGAACGCTAGAACAAGGAGCCAACCGTGGCGCGCGGTCTTGCAAGAGGTTTTGCACTCTCCGTAATCCTGATCCTCGCTGTTTCGCTCGACTGGAGTGCAGGCGCGAAACGAGCACAAGCGGCGGCGAGCGACGGTCTGGTGGCGGCGTACGGTTTCAGCGAGGGCTCGGGCGCGACGACGGCCGATGCCTCGGGCAACAGCAACACGGGCACGCTCAACGGCGCCGGCTGGACCGCGGCAGGCCACTCCGGCAACGCCCTGTCCTTCGACGGCAGCGGCGCCTTCGTCGACCTGGGCAACGGCGCGACGCTGCAGCTCGGCGGCAGCATGACCGTGAGCGCCTGGATCCGCGCCGCCGCCTTTCCCTTCGACGACGCCGCGGTGGTGTCCAAGCGCACCAGCGACAAGGTCGGCTACCAGCTCGACACCACCATCGATACCGGTCCGCGCACCATCGGCTTCAAGCTCACCACCCCCACGGGGGCCATGATGGCCCGCTACGGGGCCAGCGCACTACAGCTCAACCAGTGGTACTACCTGACCGGGGTCTACGATGCGGCGGCGCGGACGCTGAACGTCTACCTCAACGGCGCGCTGGACAACGGCACGCTAATAGGCACGGTCACCTCCGCGCAGCAGAACTCTGCGCTCAACGTCAACATCGGGCGGCGCGCCGGCGCCGTGGGCTACGCCTTCAACGGCACCATCGACGAGGTGCGCATCTACGACCGCGCGCTCAGCCCCGCCGAGATCCAGCTCGACATGCAGCTATCCGTTACCGGCGGCGGCGCCCCTTCCCCCGCCGATGCCAGCGCACCGAGCGCCCCCGGCACCCTCACCGCCACGGCCTCGGGCTCGACGCAGGTCAATCTCGCCTGGGGCGCGGCCTCCGACAACGTCGGCGTCACCGGGTATCGCGTGGAGCGCTGCGCGGGCAGCGGCTGCGCCAGCTTCGCGCAGATCGCCACCCCCACGGGCACCAGCTTCAGCGACACCGCGCTCAGCGCCGCCACCAGCTACAGCTACCGCGTGCGCGCGGCCGACGCCGCCGGCAACCTCGGCACCTACTCCAACACCGCCGGCGCCACGACCCCGCCGCGGAGCGCCGCAAAGGGCCCTCTCACGGTTCTTTCCGGCAATCCGCGCTGGCTCGGCGATGGAACGGGCAACGCGGTGTTCCTGAGCGGCTCGCACACCTGGAACAACCTGCAGGACTGGGGCACGAACGCAAGCCCGCGCGCCTTCGATTTCGCTTCCTACGTGAGCATGCTGACCGCGCACGGCCATAACTTCACGGTTCTCTGGCGCACCGAATTGCCGAAGTTCTGCGGCCTGATCACGACGGCAAGCAACCCGCCCGACTTCACGGTCGCCCAGCACCCCTGGCAAAGGACCGGTCCGGGGCTGGCCGACGACGGCGGCTTGAAATTCGACCTGACGAAATTCGATCAGTCGTTCTTCGACAGGCTGCGCGCGCGGGCGGTCCAGCTCAACGATGCCGGAATCTATGCCGGGGTCTACTTCTTCTCCGGCGAGTGGGTCGCCCATTTTCGCTGCGCTGGAGACGGCTATCCCTTGACCGGAACGAACAACGTCAACTCGATCGACGGCGGCAGCGGGGCCGACAGCATGCTGATGAGCGCACCCAATGCGATCACCGCTGTCCAGGACGCGCTCGTCGACAAGATCATCGATACGCTGAACGACCTGCCCAATATTCTCTGGCTGGTCTCCGAGGAAGCGCCGATCAACGCGAGCTGGTGGAACGATCACCTCATCGCCCATGCTCGCGCCTACGAGGCCGGCAAGCCTTTCCGACATCCCATCGGCTTTGCCGTGCCGAACGGCGCCCTCGACTCGGTGGTCGTGGACAGCGACGCGGACTGGGTCGCGCCCGCGACCAAGATCTTCATCAGCTCGCCCTGCGGCAACGGCACGCCTGCGTGCAAGGTGATCATCAACGATTCGGACCACAGCTACTTCGGCATGTGGACCGACTCGGCGATCGCCAATCGCAACTTCGCCTGGGAAAACTTTCTGAGCGGCAACAGCGTCGCCTTCATGGACCCCTACACCGTCTATTACCCGAACGGCGGCAGGAACCTATGCTCCAACCCGGTGAACGGCATCTGCGATGCGGCCGATACGCGCTGGAATAACTTCCGGGACAACCTCGGGTACATGGTGAAATATTCGGTCCGGATGAACCTCGCGCAGATGACGCCACAACCCTCGCTCGCGTCCAGCGGCTTTGCCTTGGCCCACGCGGCAGCTAACCAGGCCGAGTACCTCGTGTATCAGCCAGGCGGCGGCGGGTTTACCGTGAACCTCTCGGCGACGACGCAGGTGCTCAATGTCGAGTGGTTTAATCCGTCGACCGGTGCCGTCACCCCGGGAGGTCTGGTGAGGGGTGGATCTTCCGCTATGGCATTCACGCCGCCGTTCACCGGCGACGCGGTGCTGTATCTCGTCGACAGCGCGGGAAACGGGCGGCCCTGACCATCACCCGCGCGGCCCTTGCGATGGTGAACGCCTGGGGCTCAGTCCCAGGTCTTCAGCCACGCCACCGAGATCAGCAGTAGCAGTAGCAGCAATACCCACAGTTCCACGGTTGGTCTTCCCTTGGTCGAGGGCGAATGGTGCCATCGGCTTGATCTATTCGCCCTGACCGCTCAATCAAAACTACGATCTCCAATCCTTTCTGACGATTGCGCCGCTCGGAGTGCCAATTATTTGTAGACTTGAGCCGCCAAGCCATGCCCGAAGATTCGGAAAAAGAAAAGCTCGACCAGCTCCGCGGCCTGACCGATCAGGCGTTCGAGGGCATCAAGGCCGAGATGAAGCGGCTCAAGCTCGACCGCGGAAAGGCCGCTTACCGCAGGCCGCTCGACCTGCTCGAGGAAGCGTACCTCGCCATCCGCTACCCCGTCGCCGCCAAGGGCGGAGCATCCCTGCCTTTGCTGGCGCTGCGCGGCGCGATCGACCGCAGCGTCGAGGAGCTCGTCCGCAGATCCCCTGCGCAGCAGAAGGGCGAGAAACGCCGCGACCGGATCCTGTCCATCGGCCTGCACTGCGGGAAGAAGGGCCTGGCGCTGGCGCACTTCGACACGCTCGCCGCCGAGGACGACGCCGTGAATCGCGAGCTCTCCGACCAGGGCAACCAGGCCGCGCTGGAGCGTCCGGACCTCGCGAAGCAATTCCTGCGAGCCGCGCAGTTTCTGCGCGCGCTTCTCTCCTCGGTCGACGAAGCGCTTCTGAAGCCCTGAAGCGCGGGGCAAAAAAAAGGGCCCGGGTCGCCCCGAGCCCCTTCGTCGCGGCTTGTACGGTTACTGGGTGGCGCAGTAAACGTAGATATATTTTGTCCACACCCTGTCGTTCTGCTTGACCGGAACGTCGAAGGTCCCGGGTCCATTGATGCTCACGACTCCCTTGCTGCAGGAGCCGGCGCTGCAGTCCATGCGAGTCACCGTGCAACCGGCCTGGTTGTCGATGGTGATCTGATGCACACCGACCTCCACCGCCTCGACGTGCGCGAAGTTGTCCGGCGTCCCCCACCTGGGATCGTTGTACGACCACTTGCTGTTCCCGCCGCCCAGCGTATCGGTCCACTTGGCGTTTTTGCCCTTCAGCGTCGCTCCCGTGGCAGCGTCGATGAAGCGGGTATCGATCTCCAGGTTGTTCGTATCTCCAACCTTGAAGTTGTCCGTCTTGGTGTGCCTCGGGATGAAGCCGTGGTGGTTGCCCGCGGCCTCACCGCAGTCCACTACGTTAAGTGCGTTGGCGTTGCTGACACCGAGAGCGGCGCAGCCCAGCAGGTAGTCGTCCAGCCGCACGACCCACGCCTTGTATTCGCCGCCCGGGTTTGGCGTGTCCGCGTAAGGCATGAGCTGCACGGTGATGGCGCCGTGATCGATATCAACGCCGGTTACATGCTGGCAGCCCGTCGCCACGACGCTGGTGATGATTCCGCCCGTGACCACGAACTGGCGGCATTTCGCGGGATCCTGCGACAGCAACGTTTTTCCGCTCGGCTCGGTCACCTGGAAAACGTAGGTGTCATCGTCGAGCCCGGCGGCGCCCTGCGGCGCGCCCGGCCCCGGACCGCCGTCGAGGTACACGGCATCTTTCGACGGATAAATATTGAAGTTGACTTCAGAACCGTCGACGACAGTTGTGAAGAGCGCTCCCGATGGCGCATGCGCTAGTGCGGATGAAGCGGTCGCTGCGATGAGCGATCCGAAAAGCAATGGAACAAAACGTTCGCGAGTGAACGTGGCTCTCATGTGATCTCCCTAGAGGTTCGCCGGCCCCAAACCGGCGTTCGTAATTATGGCTACAACTGACTAGGTCTAGAACCCATGATTGACAAATACTCGCCGCAAGCCCGGTCTGTTCGCGCGTGCGACGAGACTGTAAAGAAGTCCGACATCGCTTAAGAGGACTCGCCCGATTCGCATCAGTGCCTGCCGGAGCGGGACTTTGCGCGTGTTTGCTGGCGTGACGCGTGAGCATGCTCGTCCGCGCGGTCTGATCGCGCACCGCTTGCCCAGGACTACGATCGTTCAACTTTGAAAATCTTAGTCTAGTGGTATAGCGGGTGCGGCCGTCTTGCTCAAGTATTCAAGCGGTCTCCTTTTTGGGAAAAGCGCCATGCCGCAGCCGCCCGCCTTGGACCCGATGCTCTCACTGACAACCGCGGCTCGCCTCGCTTACAAGGCAGCCATGAATCGCGAGGCCGGCGAACAGACCTTGAATACCGTCGCGCGCATGATCGCATCGCGGTTCTCGGTCTTTGCATCCGCGGATCGCGAATCCCACGCCAATCCCGCGCGGATCATGCCCGACGAAGTTTTCGAAGGAGACTTCCAACGAGGGGGCGACACGCTCAATTTCAAGGATGGTCGGCCGCGGCTGACCAATCTGTGCATGAGGCGCGCTGATCTGGAGAAGGCGATTGCTGAAATCAGGGCGCTATACGACAAGCCCGCGTCCTGACACCTGCAGTGGTGCCCGGGGCGCACTTCGACACGCTCGCCGAGGACGACGCCGTGAATCGCGAGCTCTCCGACAAAGCGAACCCCGCCGCGCTTGAGCGTCCGGACCTCGCGAAGCAATTCCTGCGCGCCGCGCAGTTTCTGCGCTCACTTCTCGCCTCGGGCGACGAACGGCTCCTGCGGCCCTGAAGCGAACGGTGCCCAGGGCGTCTCTCCCACATCTCGGGGTCCTCGGACGAACGGATAAGTAGCGCTTAGTGCAAACGGGCCATGCGTGGTTGGCCGGCAATTCCGTGTTCTGATCACCAAGAAGAATAGAGACAGAGGAGGAAGGCCATGCCGGTGTTAGCTCGCGTACTTAGCCTGGTTGTTGTCGCGTTGTGCTGGCCGACGGTCGTTACGGCAGTACCGACAGCATCTAACGATGCCCGGCAGGTCAGTGCCTGGGACAACGACCGCGGGCATTTCATCGTCGACCTGACCTCAGGGAGCAGCGCAGCCGGAATTTCGGCCCTCGGGAGTTACTCCACCGCGGGATCGCTGTTTTCGTTCTCGTCCAACAGCATTGCAGTCTGCGCGGACTTTTCTTCCCCGCTGTGCACATTCAGAGGTGCCGCCGACGTCCGGATTAGCGCGATTGTCAAAGAGACCGGAACTATCTCTGGTGATCTGCTCTCCGGAATTCTTACTGCCACTGCGGGCGTATCCGGTTTGCCGGACGAAGGTATCGCGCCAGGTGAGCTCCTCTTTGTTGGAAACGCGATAGATTCGGCGGCGATCGCAGCCGCTTACTCCACTTCATTCCTGTTTCAAGTCGTCTACGAGAACCCCAAGTTGCCGGACCTCGCTGACTACCTCACTTTCTGGGGGCCATGGGCAGGGGCGTGGGGAGGTCTGGCAGGCCCGGCTACGCCTTGGGGTAACAGTTGGGAAACCTCTGGATTCACAGGCTACACGCTGGCTGCCACGCGCCTGCCAGAGCCTTCGTCGCTCGCGATGCTTGTCATTGGGCTCGCCGGTCTGATCCTCGCTCGACGTTCCAAACGCGGTTGAACTGCCGTGTGAAGTGCGGCTGGTGCCCGGGGCCGGAATCGAACCGGCATGGCTTGCGCCGAGGGATTTTAAGTCCCTTGTGTCTACCAGTTTCACCACCCGGGCGGCGGCGACGGTGTTGCCGATGAAGAGTCTGGAGGCGGAGGTCGGAATCGAACCGGCGTACACGGCTTTGCAGGCCGCTACATGACCACTCTGCCACCCCGCCAGAGCCTGATGCGAAAAGGGAAGGCCCGCCTGCGGCTCGAGCCTTCCCTAGCGTAATCTGGAGCGGGAAACGAGTCTCGAACTCGCGACCTCAACCTTGGCAAGGTTGCGCTCTACCAACTGAGCTATTCCCGCGCTTTTGTGAAGGGCCGCATTATAAGCCCTCGGTATCCCCCTGCTCAACCTAGGCTTATTCGCGCACGGCGGCGTAGGGCAAGGCCTTGCGCAGGTAATAGAACATCGAGATCACCGTGAGCACGGCCGCCACGTTGATGAGGATGGTCCCGAGCCACTGGCAGTCGAGGCCGAGCAGCCGCTCGTGGAAGAGGAGCAGCGGAATCGCGACCATCTGGCTCACCGTCTTCAGCTTGCCGATGAAGGCCACCGCGACGCTCTTCGCCTGGCCCACTTTCGCCATCCATTCGCGCAGCGCCGAGATCGCGATCTCGCGGCCGATGATGATGAGCGCCACGAAGGCATGCACGCGCGGCGGCTCGAGGTGCAGCAGGACGACCAGCGCCGCCACCACGATGAGCTTGTCGGCCACCGGGTCGAGGAAGGCGCCGAACGCCGACATCTGGTTGAGCTTCCGCGCGAGGTAGCCATCGAGCCAGTCCGTGATCCCGGCGAAGATGAACACCGAGGTTCCGACGATGTTCTGCGTCTCCCGCGTCAGCCAGCCGTCCGGCGTGTAGTAGACGCCGATCAGGATCGGGATCAGGATGATCCGCGACAGCGTGACGAGGTTCGGGGTGTTGAGGATCACGGCGCGGCGTGCAGGTGGCGGTAGATGCGCTCGGCGAGCGGACGGCTGATGCCCTCCACCTTGGCGATGTCGTCCACGGCTGCGGCCTGGACTCCGCGCAATCCGCCAAAGGCCGAGAGCAGCGCCTGGCGGCGCTTCGCGCCGATACCCGGGATCTCGTTCAGCATGGAGGTGGTGCGAGCTTTGCCACGCCGCGCACGATGTCCCACGATGGCAAAGCGGTGCGCCTCGTCGCGGATCTGCTGGATGAGGTGCAGCCCGGG
>Ga0247667_1000275_pt1 | contig 13773 bp, 14 predicted proteins | sample CNK08_metaG_FD_183027 | JGI IMG/M metagenome (GOLD analysis project Ga0247667, IMG submission 183027) | Soil microbial communities from Purdue University Martell Research Forest, Indiana, United States - CNK08 | ecosystem: Environmental > Terrestrial > Soil > Temperate forest > Bulk soil... | reverse complement strand
GCCGCTCTCGCGGCTTACGGGGAAGCGCGCAAAGCCATCGAAGCTTTGCGCAGCCGTCTGCACTCCGAAGAACTAAAGATCTCCTTCGTGAAAAACCGCCTTCAGGTGTACGAGGCGCTTGTGGAACTGCACTTGAGCGGTGACTCTGGCGAATTCGCTGCTAGCGACGCTTTTGCGTGCATGGAGGCGGCAAAGTCTCGCAGCATGACGGAAATGATTTTTCAAAGCGGTCAGAGCTTGCCCATGGGGGATGCCGGCCAGAGCGAGTTGGTGCGGCGAATACGGGATCTCCGAGAAGAACTAAATTGGTACTACCATCGCATCGAGTTGGAGCAATTGCGACCGGAAGAAAGTACTTCCAAGCGCATTCAACAATTACAAGAGAAAGCGGTCTCCCATGAGAACGAACTCTTGCGGGCGCTACGAGAACTGCCGGCGAACGAACGCGAAAACGCGACTCTTGAAGCTCCCGCAGATTTTTCCCTGGCCCGGTTGCAGTCCGCTCTGCCCGTGGACGCCGCGCTGGTCGAATATTATTCGACTGGTGATCGGCTCGTGGCCGCCGTGGTCAAGCGAAATTCGATCAAGATCACCGCGGTCAGCGTGGTTTCCCGTGTCATCCATTTTCTGCACCTGCTCCGCTTTCAACTCTCAAAATTTCGCATGGGGGCTGCCTACGCTCACCGCTTTGAGCAGCCGTTGCTCTCAGCAACGCTGGGCCATCTGGAAGCGCTTTATACAGAACTGATTGCTCCGCTGCGCGAGCAGATCAACGCCAGGCATTTGATCTTTGTGCCGCATGGTGCCCTGCACTTTCTTCCGTTTCATGCCTTGCGCGATGGCCAAAACTATCTATGTGATTCGCACACTATTTCCTACGCTCCCAGCGCAACCGTTTTTGCCCTCTGCCAGGAAAAAACCGGCAGTGAGATGCCCAATTCCCTGGTCATGGGAATCCCCGACGAACGAGCTCCGCACATCCTTAACGAGGTACAATCCGTCGCCACGCTTTTGCCGCATCCCGAACTTTTCCTGGGCTCACAAGCGACGTCGGACATACTTCGCAAGCGTGGCTCAGCGAGCAGTCTTCTGCATATCGCAACTCACGGCAGTTATCGCCAGGACAACCCGATGTTTTCCGGCATCCGGCTCGGAGATGGCTACCTGAACTTGTACGACCTCTACCAGATTCGCTTGCCTGCCAAACTTGTGACTCTGAGCGGTTGCGCTACCGGCATGAACTTCGTTTCCGCCGGAGACGAACTTCTGGGCTTGCAACGCGGCCTCTTTTGCGCAGGTGCGAGCTCATTATTGTTATCCCTGTGGGATGTCCACGACGAAAGCACCTCCGCGCTTATGCGAGAGTTTTACAAATACTACATTCAAACCGGCGACATGCCCGGGGCACTACGATCCGCCATGAAGGAACTCCGCCAGCAACACCCGCACCCGTATTTCTGGGCTCCTTTCGTGCTTATCGGTAAACTCATTGAAAATAAAGCAGTTAGCTAAAGCCTTTCTCCCTATATTTTTCACCTCCACTATTCCCCTTATTCCACGAGGAGTGTATCGGCTCTCTCCGCTGGGGAGCGGAAGTTCAGAAGAAAGGCTGATGGGGGAATGAAGATGAAGCACTTTACGACCGAGGAGTGGATCGATCACGTGAACCAAGTGAGTACTGCAAGACAGCAGGAAGCGATGAAGAAGCACTTGAGTACACGTTGCAAGCGGTGCACGGAAACAGTAGCTCTATGGCAAAAGGTTCACAACACGGCGGCATTGGAGGCCACTTACCAGCCTCCGGCGGCGGACGTCCGAATCGCCAAAGCCGCGTTCGCTACGGCTCGCCAAGCCGGTCACCGAAAGGAAAAGAGCAGCTTCGTCGAAGTGTTGTTCGACAGTTTTTTACAACCGATGGTCGCGGGCGCGCGTTCCAGCGGCCTGGGAACGAGACAAATGCTCTACCGCGCTGACCCGTACCAGATCGATATCCAGATTGAAGCAAAGCTGGAAGGCAATCACCTCACGGTGACTGGCCAACTCCTGGATATCAGCTCCCCAAGTGTTGTCGGGCGCGACGTGCAAGTCACCCTTTCCAATCATCGCGGAAATGTCGTCCATGCGGTCACCAATGAGTTTGGCGAGTTTCGGGGCGAAATCGAAAACACTGGCGATCTGGAGCTTTCCTTCCCCGGCCAGGGCGAAAAATCCATCGTGATTTCGCTCCGCAATGCTCTGGGAAATGTGCCTGGGAGCAAAGCGTGACAGGCTCGCGCCATATCGAGATTCTCGGATATTTGCCCGATGGTACGAAGGTACCAAAGGCAAATAGTTCGAGTGAATGTGACGGTTATCACACCCGTACTATGGGCTCAAACGGCGGCTGCCGCGACACTAACGGGGTATCCCTTTGTGCCGAAGTCGGAGTGAACTTAAACCAGGAGTCCCCCAGAAGGGATTTATTTTATGAAACGTAGTCTACTTATTCTCGCCGTCCTGATTGCCATCGCAACCGCAGGTGTTCAGCCCGCTGCGGCTCAGAACCGTTACATCGTCCGGACAAGCGGCGGACTAACTTCCGTCCTCAAGCTCTGCCTTGCAGCCAACTGCCAGGTTCAGGGGGCACTGGACGGCAATGTCGGCCAGACTTATCTAGTGACCTCTACCGGCAACCTCATCTCGAATCTCTTGAACGGCACTTTAAATCTTCTCGAATCCCTCCTCGGCATCAAAAGCATAGAGCCGGATCAACTCCTTCCCATTCCTCAAAAGCCGGTCAGTAACATCCCGCCTGGATTGAACGATCGAACGCCAGTCAATTACTACGGCACTCTCGTCTGGCATGGCTACGCCGCGCAGCCTGCAGCGCAGATCATTCGTCTCTCCGATGCCCAGAATGGCTTCAACATCAGCGGCACCGGTATCGTGGCGGTGATTGATACCGGCGTGGATATTTCTCATCCGGTTCTCCAGCCCGTCCTCCTGCCTGGATACGATTTCACCCGCAATCAGCCGGGCGCTTCCGAATGGCTGGACGTCCCACAATTGCAGAACGCGGAAAACGAGGGCACCAACGATCAAGGCCCGGTGGTCGTCCAACAGTCCAGCGTCGCGATTCTGGATCAGTCTTCGGTGGCCATCCTCGACGGCGGGCCCTATTCCGCATTCGGCCATGGCACCATGACGACCGGACTGGTCCACCTGGTCGCGCCGAAATCCAAGATTCTTCCTCTCAAAGCCTTTACTTCCGATGGCACCGGCTATCTTTCCAACATCGTCGCGGCCTTGTACTATGCGGTGCAACATCAAGCCAACGTCGTGAATATGAGCTTTGACGTTTCGACTCCTTCCGCTGCCTTAAGCCAAGCAGTTTCCTATGCCAACCAGAACAGCGTCGTCCTGGTGGCCGCCGCCGGCAACGAAAACACCAATGCCCCTGTGTACCCCGCTGCGCTCAATGGAAACGTGATGGGCATTGCTTCGACCACGAACTGGGACGTCCGCTCCTCCTTCTCCAATTATGGCAATACGGACGTTTGGATCGCAGCACCCGGCGAATACGTCATCAGCACTTTCCCCGGCGGCACCTATGGCAGTGCTTCCGGAACTTCCTTCAGCTCTCCAATGGTCGCCGGAACCGTGGCGCTGATGTTGAACGCCAAGACTTCCTTGAACCAGGCATCGGCGTCCAGCGCGCTGTCCCATGCGATCAAACTCACTCCCGACCTGCACAACGGCCGCCTCGATATCTACCAGGCGGTTTCTGCGTGGGTGAACAGCGGCTCAGGCTCTGGTTCGTGCGGCTGGTTCTGCTGGTAACCGCCGTGATGAACGAGCGCGCACCCCTGCTCGACATATCCTCCAGTCTTCATTGGACGCCGGATTCCTTGCGCGTCAAACAGGTCCAAGAGCAGGTCACCGCGCTACGCAGCTCGGTGATCTGCGCCTTCAACCAGCTTCTGGATCTCAAGGACCTGAACACCGGCGTTCACAGCACGCGCCTCGCGGAATGGGGCATGCGCGTCGGACAGGAACTCGGCCTGGAAGAATCAGAACTCCAAAACCTAGAAGTTGCGGCGCTACTCCACGATATCGGCAAAGTCGGAATTCCCGACGCCATCCTCAGAAAGCCTGGACGCCTCGATGCAGACGAATACGCCATGATGAAAAAACACCCTGAATACGGCTGGGCAGTTCTGCGCATGCTGCCGGGATTTGAACGCGCCGCCCTCGATATTCTTCACCACCACGAAAATTTCGATGGCAAAGGGTATCCCGCGGGTTTAAGGGAACTGGAGATTCCTGTCGTCTCTCGCATCGTTTCGGTTATCGACGCCTTCGATGCCATGGTCTCTTCCCGCCCCTACCGCGTCGGTCTTCCTCACGAAGAGGCCGTTCGCCGCCTCATCGAGTCGAGCGGTACCCAGTTCGATCCCGCCGTCGTGCAATGTTTTATTGGCTTCGCGCAAGCCGAGATGGCAACAGTCTTTGCCGCCGCCGGTACCTCTGTCTCCTCTGCACTTTAACTTTTTCAGATCTGTCAAACGATCTGTAAGATGGCAAATAGAATCTCTCTGATTTCAAGAGATCCCCGGTCAACATGTTGCGAGGATGCACCCACTTTCCAGATTCACAGACTAAGTTCCAACACTCGGAGATGATCCCGATGAAGGGCGCCAACCCGCGATACGCGTGGTACATCTGAACCGCTTCTATACTCTTCGTTTTGTGTGAACAACCTGAGGAGCATTAAGCGTTTCTGCGCGCTCTAAATACTACTTGATGTTCCTGAAAATGCTCGTAAGTCCCTGACAATCCTTTCTCTGCAGATTTGCCAAGGTTCATTCATCGGCTTGCCATCCGTGCCGCAAGATTTGGCCCGAAGCCGACTGCCTACCTTGGTAGTGGGTGAAAGACCCACGGCGAAGGAATTTCAATCGCTCAAAAAAACGAGGGGCCATTGAGGGGCCAATAAGGATTCCACTGGATTCCTCATTGTTCCTTTCCAATGTCTTAGCGCTCCTCAGCATTTCTTGTAAGTCCTTGGAACTCCAGCTGATATTGTTTTCGATCCCCACCGCCCCTACCATTCATCTTCTTGATGGATGGAAACTTAACAAAAACACGCGGGGGCAAAAAGGGGCAGATTAGGCCGATGGTCCGGTTCCGTTTTTCTTTTCAGCGGCACGGGTGACAACCGGACGCGTCAATTGCGGCGTTCAATCTATATCTCCTCGATCCCCCGTTTCTGGATAGTCGGGTTATGAGCCGGATAAAATACTGGCCCGTCTTTGCTTCTCAACAACTTACGTATATGTTGATCTATCTATTTCACGGGTGTTCCTTGGTAGTTTGTTCCCAATTTGTTCTCGATTTGTTCCCAGTTTGTTGGGGTGAACCCCTTAGATGGCACAGTTTTTTTGAGGCACAACTTCCGTTGTGATCTGCCCCAATTTTTGAGACAGCCGCGAGGCTGAATCTGAGAACCTAGCACAATTCTTTTGCGCACCTCATGAGCCCGCCGCCGCAAGCGTTCCCGATCGCTAGCACGAAATTTCTATTGCATTTGGATCTGCGAGCGGTGCCGGGAACCACAGTCTCTGCAGGAGAGCGCTGCGAAATTCAAAGCTGCTTGTCCACAGGGATTCCGACCCCGCTATCCCTAGCATCTCTCATCGGCGAGCGACGCCCCAAACTCTATTCTGGATCTCCCTGTTGCCAGGTCAAGAGCAACTACCAAACCGTATCGCACTAGCTGACCAGCTCAATCACTTAGTCCGCGAGACTTGCGATGATGAGGACGTATGCAACTGATCAGGCGTGGAGGCTAACGGTCGCGACAAATGGGCGAATTCGAGGCAATCACAAAATGATCATGCAGGACATTCCTCAGATTTCAGATGGTGTCATGCAACGCGGCAAGAATCCACTTTTGCAGAATGGCTCGAAAATGAGGGTTTACCTGGCGAAACGCCAGACCCATGCCCAAGGCCGGCTTGACATTGATCACCGTGGCTTTGGCCTCAAAGTACTCGGCAGAGTTGAAGATCTTCACGAAAACAGGCGTCTCGCTAGCAAACGGTGCAGGGGTCTCCACATAGCATCCCTGTAGACTAAGTTCCACGATGTTTGCGGCGACAACTGCTCGTGGAGAGCTTTGTGGAGCGATCTCGGCGGCAGCAGTGAACAAAAGCCTTAACCCACGACGCTCTTGGTTCACAGGTTTAGATATTCTCCATTTGTCTAGTCATTGTCACACGCTTGATAATCCCCGGCGCGAATTAGGTCAGTTCATACTTGCAGATTGTGCCGGAGCGTCCTGTCTCGGCGTCACGGAGACTACGACATACTCACGTTCTTTGCCGTCTGCTTCCGGAACGCGCAGAATCAATTTGTCCTTCTGAATCCGGAATTGGGCAGATTCTCGGATCGGGAGCAGTGCCGGATGCCTGTCGTCCTTCGGGCGAATTCGGTAGGTCAGTTTGTCGGTTTGCAGGACATATTCTTGGCACAAAACCTCTTGGGTCTTTTTGCTCTGCGCGTCGGTGCCAAGCAGCTCACCCGACAAAGACTTCGAGCCCTTCTCTTGCATTCCACAGGAAGTGGAGTCCATGCGGAGCAAGATTCCCTTTTGGTAGTCGTGCTCTTTCGCCGCGCAAACGCCGGCAAAGATCAAACAGATAGCTAGAGTACGTGATTTAATCATCCGGCTAGCCCTCCCAAGTTCATAAGATGGCAACATCTCCACGCTAAAGGCGCGAAAAACATCGAGAAATAGGACTAAGGTACTTTGTGTCCGGTCTATAAAGACCTGGGTTTTAGGGTAAGTGCCAATCCATCGATCAGGAAAACCCACGGCTTCGGCAGCGTAGTAAATGGAAGAATCAGATTTTCCTCGCTGCCCAGCAGGTCCGTTGTGAGAAGTTTCAAGTCGGAATCCAGGCACATCCAACTACTGTTTTCTGCCACTGACCTATCGCACAGTTGAACCGAAAAGTGCCGCCAGAGACGCCACGAGCTTGAATCCGCGAGTCGACTTCTTTCCGCTCATGTCGCCGCTAGAATTCAATTCGTAACCCCACTTGTCCTTCACGTCCGGGAAGGACTTACAGCACTTGGCCGAAGCTCCGAGCGGTCGAGCTGGAGCTCGCAGGAGCCATGGGATTGACTGCCGCAGGATTCGCGCGGTTGAATAAATTGAAGAATTCGAGGTATGCGTGAAGCCTGACGCGTTCTCCGAAATCGAACCGCTTGGCAATGCGCATATCCATGTTGACGAAGGGAGGGGCCGTAACGTGGTTGCGGCCCGAAATGAAGTTTATCTCATTGAAATGACCGTCACCACCAACGTCCGTGGGCTGTCGCAAATTCGGCGCGCCATAGTGAATTCCGTTTTGTGCCCGGAAAATACCGCTAAGTCCATATTCCACGGAAGTCGCACGAGTTCGTCCAGCAGGAAGGTGTGGTCCAGGCCAGGTAGGATGGCCCCTTATCCCGGTTTGGCCCATCATAGAAAACACTCGTGATTTCGGCTGGTTAACTAGTACGTTGGCATTTTGACCGTCAAGCTTGATTTGGCCGATTGGTGAGTCAGAATAGAATCCCCTTCTAAACTACTCCGCTGTTCGAGGACTGTCGTATTCCCAGCCAACAGCTGACCAGCAAAGTTATGCCGACACCTCTTGAGACTCAAAGGGTGTCCCCGGATTCCGTCAATGAAAGGCGGAGGAATGACCTCGCCTCACATCGTGATGGTTGGACTATACGATTATCGGCTTGTTGTGCTGTCTGTTGTCATCTCTGTGCTTGCTTCTTATGCCGCTCTCGACCTCGCGGGAAGGGTGACATCGGCGCGAGGCGGGGTCCGAAGTCTTTGGTTGACCGGCGGCGCAACAGCGATGGGAATCGGCATCTGGTCAATGCACTACGTCGGGATGCTGGCTTTCCGGTTGCCAGTTCGCGTTCAATACGATTGGCCAACTGTATTGCTTTCGCTCCTGGCTGCCATTCTCGCATCCGCGATCGCCTTATTTGTCGTGAGCCGGAGCAAGATGGGCTTTTTGCGAGCGGCCGTGGGCAGCGTCTTCATGGGGAGCGCCATCGCAGGCATGCACTACATCGGTATGGCAGCGATGCGGTTGCCAGCCATGTGCCAGTTCTCTCTGGTGATTGTAACGATTTCAGTTGCTCTGGCGATCGTGATTTCCTTGGTTGCCCTATGGCTGACATTTTACTTCCGGGGGGAAACGAAATCGGGCGGTTGGCGGAAGGCTCTAAGCGCCGTAGTGATGGGAGCTGCGGTTCCCGTCATGCACTATACGGGGATGGCGGCTGCCAGTTTCACTCCTTCCCTGTCGACCAATGGAAATCTGGCGCATGCCCTTAGCATCTCTTCGGTGGGAATGACGGGCATTATTGTTGTTACTTTTATGGTTCTCGGACTGACGGTCTTTACATCGCTGATTGACCGACGCTTTTCCGTGCAAGCCTTGGAGCTCGAATCTAGCGAGAGACGATCCCGGCAGATTCTTGAGACCGCACTAGACGCATTTGTGGGAATGGATTCGAAGGGAGCAATCGTTGACTGGAATGCCCAGGCCGCGGCGACGTTTGGATGGTCTCGTGACGAAGCCCTGGGTCAATTGCTTTCACACATGATTATTCCTGAGAGTTATCGTACCGCCCACGAGAAAGGCCTTCAACACTTTCTTGCTTCAGGCGAGGGCCCTGTTTTAAACAAGAGGATTGAAATTACAGCACTGCACCGGAGTGGACGTGAATTTCCTATTGAACTAACAATCTCTGCAATCCGGTTGGGCCAAGCTTACCTTTTCACTGCGTTTCTTCGCGACATCACCAAACGCAAGCAAGCGGAAAGGCTTCGAACGACGCAGTATGCTGTTAGTCGAGTCTTGGCCGGACCGGCCAGCCTTACCGAGGCCGCGCCCATGATTATGCAGGCCATTTGTGAAGCCGTTAGCTGGGATTTTGCGGCGATGTGGATCGTGGATGGGGCAGCTGATAGGCTGTGTTGCATGGGCGTGTGGCACCCTTCGTCGCTCGAACTAAAGGCCTTCGAGGCGCAAACACGGCAGACTTTTCTGGCGCGGGGCGTCGGTCTCCCAGGTCGTGTTTGGGCTGACGCCAAAGCTCACTGGGTTGAAGCTGTGGTCCAGGAGAGTAACTTTCCTCGCGGCGGGGCTGCTTCGGTCAGCGGGCTGCATTCCGCGTTTGCCCTCCCGGTCTTATTGCAAAATGAAGTCACAGGTGTCATGGAGTTCTTCAGTCGGAAAGTCTGCAAGTCCGACGATGATTTGCTCGCGATGGCAAGCTCGCTTGGTACTCAGATTGGCCAGTTCATCGCAAGGAAACAAGCGGAAGATGCGCTACAAAAAGCCAAGGAAGCGGCTGAAACCGCCAGTGACGCAAAAAGTACGTTTCTGGCGACGATGAGCCATGAGATACGCACGCCGATGAACGGCATCCTCGGGATGACTGAATTGGTGCTGGACACTGAACTGACCACCGAACAACGCGAGAATCTCGGGCTCGTGCGGTTCTCAGCTGAATCATTGCTCTCCATCATCAACGACATCCTGGACTTTTCGAAGATTGAAGCTGGCAAGCTCGAGCTCGAAGCCATTCCCTTTGATCTACGCGAGAGCCTTGGGGAAACAATGAAGTCGCTTAGTATTCGTGCGCATCAAAAGGGGCTGGAACTGATTTACGATGTGCAACCCGACGTCCCGGAGGCGTTGATCGGCGATCCGGGGCGAATTCGCCAAGTTCTTGTCAACTTGGTAGGCAACTCCATCAAGTTCACCGAACAGGGCGAGGTCTTTATCAATGTGGAGGAAGAATCCAACGAGGACGCCATCACTTGCTTACATTTCACGGTAAAGGATACCGGTGTCGGCATCCCCAAGGAAAAGCAAGAAAAGATCTTTGAGGCGTTCTCGCAGGCCGACGGCTCCATGGCCCGAAGATACGGTGGCACGGGGTTGGGACTAACGATCTGCACGAGACTCGTGACAATGATGGGTGGAGCAATATGGGTGGAGAGTCAACCTAGCAAAGGCAGTACGTTTCACTTCACGGTCCGGATGGCTGTTCAGGACAAGCGCTCCCTCGGCCCGGTTGCTCTTCAACCGGAACATTTGCGCGATCTGCATGCCTTGATTGTGGACGACAACTTCACGAACCGAAGAGTCCTAACCGGCATGCTAACTCGTTGGGGGATGAGGCCCACCGCAGCCGAGGGTGGGCGGGCCGCGCTTCAGGCCCTTGAAGTCGCGAAAAGCACTGGGCGACCGTTCCCCCTGATCCTCTTGGATGGACAGATGCCGGAGATGGACGGTTTTACCCTGGCTGAAAGGATCAAGAAAGATCCGGACCTTGTGGGCGCGACCATTATGATGCTGACCTCGGCGGGGCATTTGGGAGACGCAGCTCGTTGTCGAGAACTTGGAATTTCCGCTTACCTTGTGAAGCCGATACGTCAGGGAGAGCTGTTGCAGGGGATCTGTAATGTCTTGAATCTGTCGACTCAGAAGGAAGCTCCATTGGTGACGCGTCATACGTTGCGAGAAGAGAAGAATCGATCGCGAGTCCTGTTGGCGGAGGATAACGCGGTCAATCAGATGCTGGCAGTGCGTCTTCTGGAAAAGCGCGGGTACATAGTTTCGATCGCAGGAAACGGCCGAGCAGCGGTGGCCGCACTTGAAAAAGAAGCGTTTGATGTTGTGCTCATGGACGTCCAAATGCCGGAGATGGACGGTTTCAAGGCCACCGCGGCAATTCGCGAAAGTGAACGGTCTACGGGCAGGCACACCCCAATCGTTGCCATGACGGCACATGCTCTCAAAGGCGATGAGGAGCGATGCCTTTCAGCGGGCATGGACGCGTACATTTCAAAACCCATTCGGACGAATGAGCTATTCGCAACGATTGAGAAGGTTCTCGGCAAAAATCAGATAGCGGGCGGATCCGAGGTGGTCAAAACTCAGGAAAAACTCATTTCCGGAGGCTAAGCGATGTTTCAGTCCGAGACTGAGACCAAGCTTTGCATAAACAAATGATAGACTCTGCCATAACCACAGCAAACGATTGAGAACCTTGACATGCATGTAATCCAGTTCCTCGTTGTGCGTCTGGATGACGAACCTTCGGTGCTCGCGACGAATGCAAGCACTATCATCATTCTCCAATTGCGAAGATCCGTTAGCGGTCTGCCAGAGCATTGAAGACTTGTACAAACTGGCGAAACGCGTTTGCAAGAGTGAGATGGGACCAGCACAGAGCGCAAACGTCGTCGGGGCGAACGAGAACCGGTGTATCGTGGCCGCAACTGCGGCACGCGGACGACGGTCACAGAATCTCGATTGTGGCTGGCACTCCGACAATTCGGCTCATTTGGCGCACACATTGAATCAGCTGAACGACCCGCGATGGAATGCGATCGGTCGCGCTCATGGAGAGACCATGTGAAATCTAAGCGTCCTCTGCACGCAACTTCCGACGGCAACCAAAGCAATGAGGGTGACCCTTCTGCACTGCAATTCTCAGCGGCTCCGTGCAGAACGGGCAGTTCGACGACCATTGACTGCCGCATTCAGGACATTTGGCCAGGCTCGAGTTTGTGGGCAACGTTTTAATCTCTTCAGGAAGATCGAGAACGAACCGACATCTTTTGTTGCTACAGATAAGAAAGTGTTTCATCTTCCCCTCCGTGCGGCATGCTAAGTCTGGGCTTCGGCCCCCAGTCAATATCCGAATAGTTTGTCCGGTGAATTACTTACAGCGCCCCCGCGGTGTTTGTAACCGCAGTGCGGTGGCCTTGGAACCTGTGGGCGAGCCCGCGTTGAGAAAACAAGGTGATGCGAAGAAAGCCCTCGGTTTTCCTGTGCAGCTAGCTGTTGGAGGCTTAGGTGCGGCAGCCTAAGGTTGAATGAGGTTGTTGCGTACCGCGTAAAGCACTAGCCCGCCGACCGAATGCAGCCCAAGCTTATACATCATGCGAGCCCTGTACGTTTCCACGGTTCTGACACTAAGGTCCAGAATCTGGGCGCTCTGTTTGATGCTCTTGCCGTAGGCCATGAGCTGCAGAACCTCTCGTTCTCTGGGAGATAGGGTAGCGGGCTCGGAGCCCAGAGGTTCTCGCAATTCGTTGCGCAGCTCGTTACTCTCCGCGGCTTGCTGCACTGGGACATCCGAGTCGAGTTCCCAGACGGACCGAGCCGAACCCGGGGCCGGCGGGCGACGCAGCAAGTAACTGAGAGTGCGCGCTTCCGCTATACATCTCTCTAGCAAATCAACGGATTGGGTAAACAACTCGGCCGAATCGATGACGGGTTGGTTGAGCTGACGGAGCACCGCGCCTGTCGATTTGAGCGCCAAATCAACACGGACGAGATTCCGAGAAAGTTGGCGCAGCGATTGTTCCAACTTTTTGCGTTTGGTGACTTCCAAAACAGTGACACTTACATGGCTGGTCTTGCCAATATGAGACTTGACGGGGAAATAGTTGACTACCCAATGCCCTTCCTCGGTTCTGGTCGGCAACTGAGCACAAAAATCAAGGTTCAATTGCATCTGACCTGCGACAAATACGTGCTCAATCGCGAGTGCCGCCGGCTCGACAGCATGCCCAAGGATCTGAAAGGGCGTCTTCCCCAAATGGGCTTTGGCAGGAAACCCGGTCATCGAGGCCAGCGAACTATTTACGGCCTGGTAGCGAAGTTGTTTGTCGAATATCGCAAACCCCAGCGAGGAGGTGCAAAACAGAGCGCCTAAGAGTTGCCGAGGGTCGCTGAAGGCGTCGAGAGCTGCGGCCTCGTCTCCTTTCCACACTTCGTGGGAACTTCGTTTTTGTCCCATACTGAACCTCGATAAACGACATCGCTGACTGGATTCCGCTACGTCAGGGGAGAGTGAGTGGTATTCAGCTAAGATATGTTGGCATCAAGTATAGGATGCCCAAATGCAGAATTCAAGTGCCGCAATCTGTCAAGAACAGCGCGAACTCTCCGAAACGAGATAAAGTATCCCATTCGTGGTAGTAGATGGGTTTTTTCAGAGCTGACCGGCTATCGTCGCCGGGGAGATGCACTCCCCGCAGGATCGCTGTCGTGACCTTTTTGCCAAGTCGCGGACGGAAAATGCAGACGCGGTGGCACTCGGCTTTCAAGGTCCTTGGTGTAGGTTTCTCCACGACCGGAGCGTGGCGACGGAAACCATGGAGGAACTGAGAAGGCAGAAGCCGCGAAGCTGCCGGTACAGAATTAGCTTGAAGCAGTGCCAAGAAAAACCGTGGCAGAAAACAAAACATCACGACTCGGCGAAATCAGCGAGAGGAGAAAAGCTGGCCGCCCAACGGAGCATGACTGTTGCCAAAGCAATGTAGAACTCACCCCTGGCGTAACTCATAGGGCATCCATCGATTCATTCTAATTTCAACTGCTCACTAAATGCGGTAGAGTCCAAGTTGGCAATTCTGCAAAAGTAAGTTTTGGACCCCTCTCGATTCGCCGCCTTGGGTATTTAACTTCTGACGCTGTGATTATCTCGGAGTAATCCCCCCTTCCGACGAAAGCATTGCTAAGGACTGTTCAGTGGCTTTTCTCGTGACGCTGCGGGCAGATGTATTGTTTGTTTGCCCTCCTGCTGGAAACCACTGGAAGAAACTAGATAGCGCCTCTGTTTGCCTCTCCAGCAACGAGAGAGTGATAGGAGCGGCCGTCGGCTTCAGAGGGGTTTGCGGTCTCCCCTCCTTCC
>Ga0247667_1000271_pt1 | contig 13907 bp, 11 predicted proteins | sample CNK08_metaG_FD_183027 | JGI IMG/M metagenome (GOLD analysis project Ga0247667, IMG submission 183027) | Soil microbial communities from Purdue University Martell Research Forest, Indiana, United States - CNK08 | ecosystem: Environmental > Terrestrial > Soil > Temperate forest > Bulk soil... | reverse complement strand
CGCAGGCGGCGGCGTTTGCCGTTATCGGGCACCTGCGCCCGCACGCGCAGAAATCCACCGCGCCGGGGGCGATGGAGTTCGACTGGGAAAGCGGGAATACGGCTTGGACGCACGCGGTCGAAAGGGAACCTCTGGTAAGCCTGTGGCGGGGTGCTCTCGAAGCCGGCCACGTGCTGGGAATAGTGCCTCCCGTGTCGTGGGCCAAAGAGGGACTGGCCCGGCTGGTGGCTATCCCGCTGATCGCGTCCGGAGAATCGCTCGGAGTACTGGTGGCTGGCATCCCGCAAATAAATTCTTCCCTGAGCACCCTCGAGCGTCTCGAGCTTCGCGCCTCGCTTGCCGTCTCCGCTTTGGAACGCCGGAGGCTCCACGCTGAACAGGTTCGCCGCGCCGCGCGTCGCCAGGCGCTTTTGGAATGGAGCCCGGAGGCCACGGCTCTTCTCGATGTCAGGGGAAACATCACGGGCCTGAATCACAGCGCAAAGGTCTTGCTCGAAGATGCGCGCGGGCAGGCCCGGCGGCAATCTGCGGAGGATCCGGCGTCGTACATCGGCGGGCGTTTCGCAAATCTTTTCTGCGCGCGGGAGCAGGAGCGCGTCGAGGAATGGATGAGACGGGCCCTCGCGGGCGAGCGGGACTTGGCCATCGAAGTCCAGGAAGTTTGCGAAGGGGAGCTGATCAGCGGCGTTCGGGCGCGCGTCCATGCGCCTGTACCCGCAGGGGATGAGCTTGCCGCGGTAGTGCTCGGTCCGTCCGCAACTCACGAGGCTTCCCAGCAGCGGAGCCGGTTCGAGGCGGAACTCCACAATGTGCTCGAGTGGGTCGAAGAAGGGATTGTGCTATTCGGCGCCAATCACGGCATCCGGGCGATGAACATGAGGTTTGCGCAAATCGCCGGTTTGACCCCCGAGGAAGCCGCGGCTTGCCGCACGTTGGATGGATTGATCGCGCGTCTGGCAGAGCGCGCTCCGGAGCCGGAAAATTTTGCCAGGCGCTGGCGCGAGCTGGCTCGCGGCGCGGAGGGCGGCACACGCGAAGAGCTACAGATAGCGCGTCCCGTACCGCGCGTGCTGGAGCGCTCGGTGCGGCCCATTCTGGATGGCAGCGGCCACCTTCTTGGGCGCCTCGAGATTTACCGTGACCTTACGGCACAGCGGGTTTTTCAGGCCAAGCTTCTGCAAACGGAAAAACTCGCCGCCCTTGGCCAGATGATCTCCGGCGTGGCGCACGAATTGAGTAATCCGCTCACCAGCATTCTGGGCTACTCGCAGCGGCTGCTGGTCAGAAAAGACCTTGCCGGACGCACGGAAGAAGCCCGCCAGATCTATGAGGAAGCAGAGCGGGCCAGCACGATTCTGCGGCAACTCTTGTTCAGCGCGCGGGAAACCCGCCCGGAGCGCAAACGTGTGGCCCTTAATCGGGTGATTTCACGGGCCATGGAACTGCAGCGTTTCGGCTCGGCCGCCGAAAAAATTCGCATCGAACTGGACCTCGACCCTGCGCTTCCCTTCCTCATCGGAGATCCCGGCCAGTTGCAGCAGGTTCTCATGAATTTGATCGGAAACGCCCGCCAGGCCATTGCGCAAGATGGGAAAGCGGGAACCATCCGGCTGCGCACGGCGCGGAGCGGAAACCGCCGGATTCTTCTGCAGGTCTCCGACGACGGACCGGGCGTTCCCGAGGCGATTCTGGCGCGCATCTTTGATCCCTTTTTCACGACCAAGCCGGCGGGCGTGGGCACTGGTCTCGGACTTTCTATCGTGCTCAGCGTAGTGCGTGAGCACGGTGGCCAGGTAAGCGTGTCGAGCCCGCCGGAGGGCGGCGCGATTTTCTCCATTGAGCTTCCCGCGGCTGCCGAGGCTTCCGCGGAACCGCAGCGAGGCTCCCTTGCCGAGGGCGCGAACGTTTTGCCGGCTGTTCCCGCGCCGGCAGGGAACAGCAATCGTCCGCATGCGCTGCCGAGACCAGCCGTAGGACCAACTCACCGTGGAACCCGCGTGCTGGTCGTCGAAGATGAGCCTATTGTGGCGCGGCTGATCGCCGACGTGCTCGAGGACCAAGGACTGTCCGTCGACATGCTCCTGGACGGACGGGAAGCGCTGGACCGCGCGGCTCGCGAGCAGTACGACCTGGTAATTTGCGATATGAAGATGCCTGGACTGGACGGGCAGCATTTCTACCAGTCACTGGCAGGCGCGCGGAATCCGTTGCACGAACGATTCTTGTTTGTAACCGGCGATGTCATTGCCCCGCATACGCAGGAATTCCTGGAACGAAACCGGCTGCCCCATGTGGCCAAGCCGTTTCGCGTTGAAGAGTTAACGGAGAAAGTTTACAACTTGCTGGAGAACCACCTTGACCGCGGAGGGCGCGCAGCCGCTGCCGAGAAAGCACACTAAGAAAAGGATGGTGACATGATACCTCGCGAGCATTCGATTCTTTTAGTAAGTGATGACGCGGCGCTACACGCCATGGCGCGCCGTGAACTCGAGAACGTCGATCGTCGCCGGCAAGTGTCTTCGGTGAGCTCGATAGACGCCGCCCGGCGCATCGTCGCGGATGCCGCGCCCGCGGTGATTTTACTGACGGAAGCGGCGGTCACGCTGGGAACGAGCGATGTGCACGAGCGACGGCAGCGGCTGGACATGGCCGTTTCCTCGCTGGCCAGGTATGCGCCGGTCGTGGTGATTGGAGACGCGGCGCACCAGACGGAACTCTCGGACCTGGTTGCCGCGGGCGCGGCGGACTATGTGGTGCGAACGGACGAATGCCTGAACGTGGCGCTCGGTCTCGTCGAGCGGCGCCTGCGCAAAGCGCAAAGTGAAACTCAGACACTGCCTGGTCAAAAAGACCTGCTCAAAGTTCCCCGCAAGGATTTCTTTGGGGAATTGGACCCGGAGGATTTCGGCGAAGTGTTGCGCCACGAGCTGAACAATCCGCTCACCGGCATATTGGGGAACGCGGAGCTCCTTCTTTCCGAAATACGCCGAAAGGGGGACGGCCGCTTGCCGCAGGGCGCCCCGCAGCGCCTCGAGACCATCGCCGCACTGGCCGTTCGTTTGCGGGAGACAGTGCGCCGTCTCAGCCAGGAATGGGAATCGGGCCAGCACGCCGGGGACGCGCCGAAGGATTCGCAGTAAAGAAAGGAACCCGCGATATGGGCCGGCGTGAGCCGGCCTCTTTCTTTTTGCCCGTCAAGAACCGGTGGACGAATAGCGGCGCAGGCCGATGCGCCAGGAGGTGACGGCGAGCGCGAACGCCGCTACGGCAACGAGAGGGATGAGCGGGGCGTAGATGCGAAATTCGGGGCGGCCGAGGAGGCGCGATGCGGGATAAAAGGTGGCGAAGCCGAAAGGAATGATCCAGCTCAGAAGGAATTGGATGTAGCTGGAGTAGATGGATAGTGGATAGCGGCCGAAAGCGAGGAGATTCCAGAACGGCGGATGAATTCCGATGCGGTCCTCGAACCAGAAAGAGAACGTCGAAAGAAAAAGGAAGACCGAGATGTAAATGAGGCCGCCGCAGAGCGCGAAAAAAACGAGAAGAAGAATATCGAGAGTGTGCCATTGGTAGTGAAGACGGCGTGAAGCCCAGATGACGACCACCAGACCGACGACGACTTCCTGCAAGGACTCGATGCGAAAGGCGTCGAAGACCACCTGGAACAGGGAAGAGAGCGGACGCAGAAGAACGCGATCGAATTTTCCTTCCATGATGTAGGTGGCGCCGAACTCGTAGAAGTTCAGCGAAAAGACATTAAACAGCCCAAAGGGTATCAGGGAGAAACCGTAAAGAAAAAGAACTTCTTCCATGCGCCAGTTGGAGAGCGTGGGAATCCGAGCGAACAGAACGAGGACAAAGCCGAGCGAAAAAATCGTGGCGGTCATGGAAGTCGCGGCAGAAATGAAGAAATCGCCGCGATAGCTGACGCGGACCTTCGCGTATTGCGCGAAGTAGGAGCCGAGCAGCGCCGCGTGCCGTTTCAAATTGATGAGAGCGTCACGCATTCAGCCGCCGTGGATGGTGATTTTGCGCGTGGCGCGCGCCCACCAGACGTGGCCGAGAAAAATGAGCGCGGCAACCCAGAAATATTCGATGGCCAGTAGGCGAAGTGTTTGGGTTAGGGAAAGGCGGCCAAGATATATCTGCAGCGGGGTGTTGGCGATGTGCTCGAAAGGAAGCCAAGCGGAGAAGATTTGCAAAGAGCGCGGGAAGAAACTGAGGGGAATGAGCAAACCGCTCAGCAGTTCGATGAGCCAGAACTTCGCGCGAATCAGCGCCAGGATGGACGTGAGCGGGATGGCGCAGGTGCCGATGATGAAATTGAGCGCGCCCATGATGAAGAAACTGCCGACGGCCGCGACGAAAAACAGAGCAAAATTCAACGGCGAAGCGGGTGGAAGAACGGGGAAGAGCAATGTGACCACGATGGCCGTTGGCGCGGTGAGAAGGATAAGGCGGAACGCGGACTCTCCCATGGCGCGGGCGAGCCACATCCATTGCACGGAGACGGGCTTGATCAAGTCCATGGCGATTTTGCCTTCAATCACTTCGTAGGCCATTTCCTGGTCGATGGTGTTCCAGTAAAAAGAGCGGAGAATCCAGCCCACGCTGACGTAGGTGAGAATTTGCGGGAGCGAGAATCCCGCGATGGAGCCGGTGGCGCTGGCAAAAACGGCGCGCCAAATGAAATAGTAGACCGTGACGTTGATGAGATAGGTGATGATGCCGGTGTAGTAGCGCAGGCGAAACGCGAGAATGTTGACGAAGCCGATGCGGATGAACTCGCCGTAAATCTTCAATCCGGCGAGCGGCGAAGGCTTGCGAACGGGAAGCGGAAATGTTTGCGCGGCGGACATTCGCTTGTATTTACCGGCTCACCGTTGAACCGTTTTTTTCCTCAGCCTGCCAAGTACTCATTTCGGCTTCGCCGGAATAGATGCGTTTGATAATTTCTTCGATGGGCTCGTCCTCGATGACGAAGTCGCGGACTTCGACGGCGGCGAGAATCTGGCGAATCAAATCGCTGGAAGACACGCGGGCGCGATCGAAGCGCAGGCGGCACGTCATTTCATCGAGACGCTCGAGATGCAGAGTTGCGGCGTTGCTGCTATTCGGGGCGAGCGCAGGGAGATTTTGCTCGAAGGCGGCGAGGCGCGCGCTTTGATCGCCGTCGCGCAGAATGAATTTGATTTGCTTGGTGCGGAGGAACTGCTCTTTGAGGCGGGCGAGCGGGCCGTCGTAGAGAACGGTGCCGCGGTCGATGATCATGATGCGGCGGCAGAGCTCTTCGATGTCGTCAAGATCGTGGGTGGTGAGAAGGACGGTCGTTTTGTAGCGCTGGTTGATGGCGCGGAGAAACTGGCGAATGTGATCCTTGGCCACGACGTCGAGGCCGATGGTGGGCTCATCGAGAAACAGAATGGGCGGATTGTGAAGCAGCGCGGCGGCGAGATCGCAGCGCATGCGCTGGCCGAGAGAAAGTTTGCGAACGGGAACGTGGAGCAGTTCGGTGAGGCCAAGGACTTGATTGAAAAGTTCCATGCGTTCGTCGAAATCGCGCAGCGAGACGTCATAGATGCGGCGCAGAAGCTTGAAGGATTCGATGGCGGCGATGTCCCACCAGAGCTGCGTGCGCTGGCCGAAGACGACGCCGATGGTTTTTACGTAGGCGGAGCGCTGGCGCCAGGGGACGAAACCGTTGGAGAGAATTTCGCCCGAAGTCGGAACGAGGATACCCGTGAGCATTTTGATGGTGGTGGATTTGCCGGCGCCGTTCGGGCCGATGTAACCGACCATTTCGCCGCGGCCAATTTCAAAATGAATGTTTTCGACGGCTTTGACAGTCTGGTATTCGCGATGGAACAGATTCGCCAGGCCGCCGAGGATGCCTTCGCGCCGGCGGAAACTGCGGTAGTGCTTGGACAAGGCGTGGACCGAGATGAGAGGAGCGTCCGGCATGAATCAATAATTTTAGCACGCGGAACAGCGCAACGCTTTGTTGCGCGGAGCATCGCTCAAAAATGAAAAACCGGACAGGCAAGAATGCCTGTCCCACAAAACCAGAGTTGCAAAAACCTGCACAGGCAGGATTGCCAGTGCCACTTATTGGACGGGCTTGGACTGTGCAACGTTAGCGAAAAATTCGAGGACGCGGCGGTGGAACTCGGCGGGCTGGAAGCCCAAGGCGGCGGTGTGAAACGCCCCGGGGACTTCCCAGAGCTGCTTGGGGCCGCGAGCGGCGGCGTAAATGCGCCGCGTATGGCGGCAAGGGAGCGCTTCGTCCTTTTCATCACAGATGAGCAGTACGGGAAAAGGGCGCGAGGCGACTGCTTTTTCTGGAGAAACCTCGGCGATGGGAAAACCGGTTAATTCTTTGCCGCGATAGAGAAGTGTCCAACTGAATGGCCGGAAGACAGTCATCCCAAAGAGCGGGGAGCGGCGCAAGCCGGCATAATCGTAAGAGGCCTCGCGCAAGGTGGCGAAGGAGGCTTCGGCGACGACGGCTTCGATGCGGGGTTCGGCCGCGGCGGATTGCAGCGCGATGCCCGCGCCCATGGATTCGCCGAGAGCGAAGAGGTGGGAGAAGGAAGTAGAGGAAGATGAGGAGGTAGAGGATTCGGAGTGAAGAAGAGCGTCGATGATGGACTTGGTGTCGTTGCGTTCGAGCCAGCCGTAGGTGGCGATGGAGCCTTCGCTGGCGCCGTGGGCGCGGGCGTCCATCATGATGACGCTATAACCGGCGCGAAGGAGAAATTCGGATTGGCTGACAACGCCGATGCGATTATCTGCGACGCCGTGAAAGAGCAGGACCCAGCTCCCGTTGGGTTGCTTGGGGCGAACGTTCCAGCCACGAAGCAGAATGCCGTCGGTGGCGCGCACGTCGAATTCTTCGCGGCGGCCGCCGGAAAAGGTGAACGAGGCGTCCGCTTCGCGGATGAGGTCGGGGGTGAGTTCGCGGCGAATCGGATGAAGGAAGCTGGGGGCGACGAGCCAGCCTGCGATGCCTGCCAGGAGCGGTGGAAAGAGGAGAAGGATTAGCAGGATGCGAATGATTCGGCGGCGCAGAGTCATAAGAATGGTCTCGATGTAAGATACGCGAAAGCGAGGAGTCAGGTTCGGGGGCAGGGGGGAACAGTGTCAGGGATGCGCCCGGTCTGTTTTGTCAGGGATGTGCCCGGTCTATACCCCTCCAACCTCTCCCACCCCCGCCCCTGTTTTTTGTAAGTGTTGATTCTAAATGGTTTAGATTTTCTGTAAGTTGATTAGAATCAATACTTGCTGGGCCATTGTGCAAGTGTTGATTCTAAAGAGTTTACGATTGCACTGAAATTTTGCAGAATTGTCTCGCGAATCAGCATTAATATCGGACGAAGACTCGTGCTTCAGTTGCGGATAGCGGCCTAAAAACAAAAACGGCAGCCGACGGCTGCCGCGATCTTCTATGGATATCCCTAAACACAATACTAATACGGGGCGAAAGCCCGGTCAATAAGAAAATGGGGATGGGCCAGTTTTCGATCATGCGCCCACACAGCCAAGTGACTGCTGCTGCCAGAAGGACGAACGCAAATCATGGGGATAGTCTTCGATTAGGCGATGAGCTGTCCAGAATTGTGGTATGCGCTTCGTGTCGATGATTCGCTTATACTCCGCTCATGCGCAACAGCATCCGCATCGTATTCCACATAGTCATCGTGATCTTGGCCGCCGCGGGTAGTGTGTTCGCCCAGGCCAATCCCGATTGGACCGAACCGTTCCCACCATTTCGCATCGCGGGTAACCTCTACTTCGTGGGGAGTAAGGGGCTGGCGAATTATCTAGTCACGACACCGCAAGGAAACATCCTGATCAACAGCGATCTGGAAGCCAATGTGCCCTTGATTGAGACAAGTATCGAGAAACTCGGATTCAAGTTCAAGGACACAAAGATTCTTCTCATCAGTCACGCGCATTGGGATCACGACGCCGGCAGCGCGATGATCAAAGAGCTGACTGGCGCAGCGTACATGGTGATGGATGCGGACGTGCCCGTGGTCGAATCTGGCGGCAAGAGCGATTTTGCGTACGGAGACAACGCCGCTACTCTCTATCGGCCCACAAAGGTGGACCGCGTATTGCACGATGGCGACGAAGTGCGGCTCGGCGGCACGGTTCTGGTGGCGCACCTCACTCCAGGGCATACCAAAGGCTGCACTACCTGGACGATGCAGGTCACGGATCGCGGCAAGACATACAACGTGGTGATAGTCGGGAGCCCGAATGTGAATCCCGGCTACAAACTCGCCGGCAACACGAGTTACCCGAAGATCGCGGAAGATTACGAGCGCATGTGGCGGGTTCTTAAGTCATTGCCATGCGATATTTTCCTCGGCGCCCATGGCAGCTACTTCGGACTCGAAGAAAAGTACCCTCTTATGAAAGAGGGGAGTGCGATCCCGTTTGTCGATCCTAGTGGGTACAAAAACTTCATCACTCAAAAAGAACAAGATTTCCGCACCGAGCTGGCAGGCCAAAAACTCGCCGCCAAATGAAAAGCTGATCGCACGAGAAAGTCGGACTCGCCTTGGATTGGGGCGGATGACGGAGTCGTCCGAAACAATCCACACGCCTGAATGACGCGCGAACCGGTAAAGTGGGTGCCGGTACTGGCCGAGCCGACTCAATGCAAAGTCGTCGCGCGTCGCTCTAATAGTCTCTATACATGGTTCGCGACCCAGCGGAGAGCGCTATTTGCTGGAAAGGGCGAACTGGTTGCCGTCGGGATCTTTGAAGACGCTGGAGGAGCCCCATGCCTCGGTCTTGGGCTCGACGGCGAATTGGACGCCTTTGGATTTGAGGATTTTGGCGGTGGCGAAGAGGTCGTCACACCAAAAGGCGAGGGACTGAAACTGCCCGATGCGATTTTCGTGGCCCTCTGGTGTATAGAGCGCGAGACCGGTTTCAGCGCCGGGAATCATCAACTCGATCCACCGTTGTTTATCGGTGAAGGGCTGATCGGTGACGAGTTTGAATCCGAGCGTTTCCGTGTAGAACTTTAATGCGACATCCTGATTGCGAACGGGAATGCCAGCGAATTTGATGCGGCGAATCATGGAAGCCTCCTCGATGAAACTTCTGAGAACATAACTTGCGGCGGAGGGGAGTTGCAATCAGCCAGGCGTTGCTATATGAATGGTTGATATAGCTATGCTCTCTTTGGATGATTACGTCATAGATGTGTTGATGCGTGACCTTGTTGGGCATGACCGGAGGCCGGTTTGTTTTTTGGTGTACTTGTGGCTGGCGGCGGAGCAGGGGCGGAGGGATGGAGCGGTGGAGATCAGTTACCGGGAGATTGCGGAGAGCATTGGAGTGTCGAAGAGTTCGGTGCAAGGGGCGGTGAGTTGGCTGGTTCGGAGGAAATTAATTGGAGTTAGCAAGGCCAGCGTGACGGCCACGCCTTGTTATTCGGTGTTGAGTCCGTGGAGGAAGATTACAAATCGAGAAAAGGCCAAACGGGGGTAGGGACGCGGTTGAATCGCGGCGGGCACAGAGGACACGGAGAAGAAAAAGAAAGAAGGGCACGATGAATAGTGCCCCTACAAGGGAAAAGGATCAGGAGCGGAAGAGGACGGATTCGCGCTGGAACATTTTGATGGCGATGAAGAGGGCGGCGGCGGCGTAGACGCAGTTGGAAGTGAAGATCAGGGCGATCAGATTCCAGTGATAGGTGCCGGCGACGAGTTCTTTGCAGAGCAGGCTGGTGCCGAGAATGGGAATAAGAGCAAGCTTTGGAGTTAGCTCAACGCCGGGAAGCATGGCGGCAATCGCGGGGATGATGACTACGAAGGTCATGGGCGTGAGGTAGCTTTGGGCTTCTTTATAAGTTTTGGCGAAGAGAGCGATGGTCATAAGCACCGCGGAGAAAAGAACGGCGATGGGCAGAGCCATGAGGAAGACGGAGGCGACGGTTTTGGGGCCGAGGTGAAGGAGGAGGCCCGCAGCCGCGTCGCGGCCACTTGCTGATTGTTGCGTGTAGTGGCCCAAGACCGAGAAGGAGACGCCCATGGACATGACGGAAAGAGCAGCGGTGCCAAGGGCGGCGGTGAGGATCAAAAAGAATTTGCCCAGCACAAGATGGGTCCGGGAGATGGGGCTGGAAAGAATGGTTTCCATGGTGCCGCGTTCTTTTTCGCCGGCGGTGAGGTCCATGGCGGGATACATCGCGCCGGTCATACAGAGAAGAATGACCATATATCCGATGATGCCGCCCATCGCGGCGCCGCTGACTTTTTCAGGGGGAGCGACGTTTTCCCGCTTCATTTCAAAAGGCTTCAGAACGTCCACCGGGAGATTTTTTGCGGCGAGGCGCTCTTTCACCAGGTTGTCGCTGTAGGACTTCAAATATTTCTCGACTTTGTCGCTCGCAAATTCGGATTTCAATTCGCCTTCGTAATTGTAGATTCTGACCGTGTCTGACTTCTGCTGAGCGACGTCGGCCTGGAATCCCGCGGGGATCTCGACGGCGGCGCGGATTTCCTTGTTGATGATTTGATTCTTCCAATCGGGAGTTTCGGGAACAATCTCGATCTTGTCGAGCTTCTTCAGGCCCGCGACAACTTCCGGAGAATCTTCACCGCCGCGGAGCATAACTTTGGGAACTTCTTCCTTGGCTTTGCCGACGAGCATGAAAGCGAGGGAGCCGAAGCCGACGCTGAGAATGGGGAAGAGCAAAAGGGGCACGAGAATCGTGGAGATGACGGTGCGGCGGTCGCGAATGGCTTCGGTGAGTTCCTTGCGATAGACGATGCCGACGTTGCGCAGGGACATGTCAGTTGTTCTCCTCAGCGACGTAGTGGGGCGTGACGACTTTGACGAAAATTTCCTCGAGCTCGTGCTCGGCATATTTGTCGCGAAGCTGTGCGAGAGTGCCTTCGACGAGGAGTTTACCGGACTGGATGATGCCGATGGTGTCGCAGAGTTTTTCGACTTCAGCCATGATGTGCGTGGAGAAGATGACGGTTTTTCCGTTGTTGCGGCATTCGCGGATGAAGGAAGTGATGGTGCGAGCGGTCATAATATCGAGGCCGTTGGTGGGCTCATCGAAGATCATGACGGGAGGATCGTGGACGAGAGTGCGGGCGATGGAGGTTTTCTGCATCATGCCGGTGGAGAGCTTGTCGCAGCGGCGGTCGCGGAAGCCGTTCATGTCGAGGCGGTTGAAAATGTCGTCGACGCGTTTCTTAAGCGTGGCTTCCTCGAGGCCATTGAGGCGGCCGAAGTATTCGACAAATTCCTGGGCGGTGAGCCTGCGATAGAGGGCCGTGGCGGTGGAGAGGAAACCGACGTTGGCGCGGACTTTTTCGGGGTGCTCGACGACGTCGTAGCCGCAGATGGTGGCGGTGCCATCGGTGGGCTCGAGAATGGTGGCGAGCATGCGGAGGGTGGTGGTTTTGCCGGCGCCGTTGGCGCCGAGCAGGCCGTAAATCTTGCCGGGTTGACACTGAAAGCTGACGTTATCGACGGCGCGGATTTCGCCGCGCTTCTTGTCCTGGAAGCGCTTGGACAAGCCACGAGCATCAATCATGGATGGACCCCTCGGCTGCTGCAGTTTGAAGACTGGGCAATCAGGCTTCAGAGTCTACTACGTGTGGGGTGGAGAACAAATTTCAGGAGGGGGACGAAGTGACAGGTGACTCGAGGAGAGGGATGGATGGGGACAGTGTGTGTGGCGCGATGAGTACTCATACGTTCGAAAGGCAAAGACCCAGGAGAATGGCGCATCCTGAGACGAGGGCGGCGCATCTTTATAGTATTGGAGATGCGGCACTTATTAGGAACGATTGTGGAGAAAGCTGCTTGGCTCTTGTTAGAATGAAACACTTCGGGGTCCGCCAGACGTAGGGCAGCAAGCCACGGACAAGTTCGAGCAAAGGATTGGGGCGCTAGGGCGTGTGTGTCTTGCAGAGCGCCGGACTCGAGACTGCGCGGAATAGGAGAACATGGATCGAAAGTTGCGCAACCGGATTGTGATCTTCCTGCTGCTGGCTGGAGTTTTCGCGTATTTCCTTGTGTGGCTGAGCGGAAGGAAGCCGGCGGCGAAGATCTCGGCGGTGACGCCAACGCGAGAGAACCTAGTGTCCTCGATCAGCAGCAACGGGAAGGTGGAGCCGATCACGCCGTACGTGATGAGGGCGCAGCTGGACACATTTGTAGAAAAGGTTTTGGTGAGAGAAGGCCAGAAGGTGAACAAGGGACAGCTCTTGCTGCAGCTAAACGTCAAAGGAGCCGCGGCGCAACTGGCGGAAACGCGGGCAAAGTTATTGAGGGCTCAGGACGATTTGCGCGCGGCCAAAGCCGGCGGCAAGGCGGATGAAGCTGCCAAAGTGGCAGGCGACCTGGCCAAAGCGGAGGCACAACGCGATCAATTGCAACGGATTCATGATTCGCTCACGCGGCTTGCGGCGGGACAAGCAGCCACAAAAGAGGACCTCGCGGCCAACGAGTTGGCGCTGGTGGGCGCGAAGGCGGAAGTTACAAGGCTGCTGGCGGTGAAGCAGGAATTCGACCGGCAAGCGAGGTTGGATGCGGAGCGGGGGGAGTTGCAAGTGCAGCAGACACTGAGCGAAATGGCGGCGCTCGAAGACAAGGTGAGCGACGGGAAGATTGCAGCGCCAGTGGATGGGACGCTTTACTCACTGCCGGTGAGGGCAGGCGATTATGTGAAGTTGGGGGACTTGCTTGCGGAGATGGCGGATTTGCACAAAGTTCGCGTGCGCGCGTTCATTGACGAGCCGGATCTGGGCGCTCTTGAGCCGGACGAGCCGGTGATGATCACGTGGGATGCATTGGCAAACCGAAGCTGGCCGGGGAAAACGGAAATCATTCCCAAACAGGTGGTTCCGCACGGAACGCGAAGCGTCGGTGAACTGCTCTGTTCGGTGGTCAACGACAAATTGGAGCTGCTGCCGAATATCAACGTGAATGTGCGAATCAATTCGAGAGAGCGGATGAATGTGCTGGCGGTGCCGCGAGGAGCCGTGGAGTCCGAGGGCGGCCACAGATATGTGTTTGTGGTGAGGGCGAGGCAGCTGGGAGTGGGCAAGTCCACGCTGGAGAAACGAGAAATCAGAGTTGGGATCGCGGACGCGACCAGCTATGAAGTGATGAGCGGATTACAAGAAGGGGAAATGGTCGCGCTGCCGGGAGACACGGATTTGAAAGATGGCATGGCCGTTCAGGTTGTAAATACGAATGCGGCGTAGATTGAAGATATACAGACAAACAAACTGGGGGGTACTGGCAGCGATGCTGCTTGCTGGAACAACCAGCATCTTAGCGACGGTCAAGCAGAACGATGCTCTGGAAGCCGGGCGGCGCGCTTACGAGAGCAGCAATTACTTGGAAGCGGTGCAGGCGTTGCAGGCGGCGGCGGCGAAGGATCCGCAGAACGGCGACATACAGCTGCTGCTGACAAAGTCCTATTTGGAATTGCAGGAACGGGATGGGGCCATCGCGAGCGCGGAAAAAGCGGTAACGATCGATCCGGAGAGTTCGGTGTATCACGAATGGCTAGGGAGGGCTTACGGCGAGAAAGCGGACCATGCTTCGATGTTTTCCGCACTTGGGCTGGCGAAAAAAACGCATAGAGAGTTTGAGACCGCCGTACACCTCGACGAAAGGAATTTTTCGGCGCGGCAGGCGCTGATCGAGTATTACTGCAGCGCTCCCGGCATCGTGGGCGGGGGCGAGGACAAAGCCAAGCCGGAAATCGAGAAGCTCCGGGCGATGGATGCCTCGGAATGGCATTACGCTCTGGGAAATTGCCGGAGGCAGAAAAAAGATTTCGCGACAGCCGATGCTGAGTTCAAGCTGGCGCTGGAAAGCCATCCTAAGTCGGCGGACCTGATCTACGACATTGGCGA
>Ga0247667_1000268_pt1 | contig 14092 bp, 14 predicted proteins | sample CNK08_metaG_FD_183027 | JGI IMG/M metagenome (GOLD analysis project Ga0247667, IMG submission 183027) | Soil microbial communities from Purdue University Martell Research Forest, Indiana, United States - CNK08 | ecosystem: Environmental > Terrestrial > Soil > Temperate forest > Bulk soil... | reverse complement strand
AAGTTCGACGGTGCTAATTGCCGCTTTTCTGGCTGTGTACGTCGTATGGGGATCCACTTATTTGGCGATGCGGTTCGGAATCGAGTCGTTTCCACCCCTATTGCTGGCCGGGACGCGCCACCTTATCACGGGCTTGGTGTTTTACCCAGTTCTACGGTGGAAAACCGGCATTCGGCCAACAGTAGCTCATTGGACGACCGCAGCGATCACTGGTTTCCTGCTGCTTTGCGTCGGAAACGGTGGAGTATGTTGGGCGGAACTAACTGTACCTTCAGGAGTTACAGCGCTGCTGGTGGCCATGGTGACACTGTGGATGGTGCTGGTGGACTGGTGGCGGCCGGGCGGGCATCGGCCCTCGGGCCGGGTGTTTTTGGGAGTATTTCTGGGGTTCGCTGGGCTGGCACTGTTAGTTGGGCCGAGTCGCTTAGGCTCTTCGGGGCGAATTGATCCCTTTGGCGCGGCGGTGTTGGTGATTGCTTCGTTTGCTTGGGCCTGTGGATCGCTCTATTCGAAGCATGGAGCGCTACCCGGTTCGGCGATGCTGAGTATGTCGATGCAGTGCCTTGCCGGCGGCATTGCACTGTGGATTGGCGGACTATTTACCGGCGAGGTTCAGCGATTCCACGTGAGCGCGATTTCGATGCGGTCCTGGCTTGCCGTTTTGTATTTGATCTTGTTTGGCTCGGGGATCGGATTTACGGCCTACATTTACATTCTCAAGAATAGTACGGCGGCGCGTGTGGCGACTTATGCGTTCGTGAATCCGGTTGTGGCGCTGCTGCTGGGTTGGATGTTCGCGGGTGAGGCGTTGACGTTGCGCACGCTTGCGGCCGCTGCCGTGATTCTCGGGGCGGTCGTGCTGGTGATTACGGCTCCACATCGCCTCCCTGCGCCGAAGATCGAGCCGGTAGCCTGTCCAAGCGAAGCGTAACTGCGCTGTGCGCACAACTTTCAGCCAACTGCGACTTTCCACTTTGACGAGCCATTCCGGATAGAATGAATTTTCAGCCCGCTGTATCGTTGCCTCGTTGAGAATGACCATGAACAAATCACAACAAGTTACACCAATTGATTCACGAGCGGCGGCACAGTATTGGAAGGCGACCGTGGCGCGGGATTCGCGTTCGGACGGAGTGTTTTTTCTTGGCGTGCGCTCGACGCGGATCTATTGCCGGCCAAGCTGCCCGGCACGGCGTCCGCTACGCCAAAACGTAGAATTTTTCAGAACGCAGCGCGAAGCCGAGCAGCATGGATTTCGAGCGTGTTTGCGCTGCAGGCCGAATGAGATTTCGGCGGCTACTGCGCTGGTACAGAGGACGGCTGGGTTGCTCGCGCAAAGCAACGAAGAGACGCTGCGACTAGGCGCCGTCGCACGGCAACTTGGGACTTCGACCAGCCGGCTGCGACGGGCATTCGCGCAGGTGACCGGGCTTTCGCCGCGGGAGCTTGCAGAGGCGTTGCGGCTGAATCGCTTTAAGAAACTTTTGCGGCAAGGCAGCAAGATCGCGGATGCATTGTACGAAACGGGATACGGATCGCCGAGCCGTGTCTATGAACGCAGCAACGCGCAGCTCGGAATGACGCCGGCAACATATCAAAAGGGAGGAAAGGGAATGAAACTCGGATACACGGTTGCAAACGCCAAGCTGGGGAAAGTTCTGGTAGCGGCTACGGACCGCGGCGTGTCGGCAGTTTATCTTGGAGATTCTGAAGCAACACTGCTCGGAGAGCTCCGGGAAGAATACCCGAAGGCAGAAATCGCGCCGGCAAGAAGCGGACTCGAGAAGTGGGTGAAGGAGATCATTTCGCGCACCGAAGGGAACCCGCCACGCCAGGAATTGCCGTTGGACTTGCTTGCCACTGCATTTCAGAGGCGAGTGTGGCAGGAATTACAGCGTATTCCGTTGGGCAAAACGCGGACGTACGCGCAAGTGGCGCGCGCGTTGGGGCGTCCAAGCGCAAGCCGCGCTGTGGCACGGGCCTGCGCGACGAATCCTGTTTCTGTTGTGGTGCCGTGCCACCGCGTGATTCGAGGCGACGGCAATCTGGCGGGATATCGTTGGGGAATTGAACGCAAGCAACAGCTGCTGAAGACGGAACACGCAGAGGCCGCGGCGGCGAATTAGCCGCGCGGCTTCACTTTGGTCGCGTTCTTTGGCCAATCGGGTTTGAAGCGGGAATCTTCAATTTTGAGGTTTTTCATCATTCCCGTGTAATGAATAATAAAGTAGTCGCCGGAATTGGCTTCGAAGAACTTCTGCTGAATCGGCATCCACGAGCCGGTGTCCACCCACATCTGAATTTTGGTAATTTGCTCGCGAGTCTTTTCGGATTTGGGAGTCAATTCGATGAGAATGGTTTTGCGGCCGTCGAGTTCCTGTTCGCCATTTACAGCGATCAGGTAATTTTTCTTTAAGTGTTCGCCGCGGGTATTAAATCCGAGTTCGAGATATTGGTCTACCATCTCGCGGTTCTTGCCGAGGTCGTACTCTTCCACGCGATTTATCTTTGGATTGAAAATGTAGATTGCGTCGCCTGTGCGCAGCACTGTACGCGCATCAGGCTTGGCAATCTGGATGCGCATTTTATCGTCTTTGCGGACCCAGAGTTGTCCGGTTTCCGTTGAGGTGTCCTTGACAACGTCGGTGTACTTAATCCGTTCGATATTTGCGGTGAGGCTGTGAAAGTCCAACGCAGCGTGATCCATCATGGTCAGGATGCTGTCGGGGGTCCACTTTGGAGAACTCTGCGAAGATGCGGGACCGGCCAAGATGGCCAGCAGCAAAATCGCGAAAAAAGTTAGTATTTTCCTCATAGACTTCAAATTCAGCCCTCTACTGGCGATTCCAGACGCATAGGTACGAACAACCAGTATACCTAATGTTGGATGCGGGGGCGGTGAATAGCGTTTCCAGTTGCGAAACGGCGGCGATATCGGCTAGTGGCGGACGGAAACCTGATAGGCGATTACAGTACCGTTTTCGTCTCGTTTGGCCTCGACCTTGAGTATTGAAAAGTGGCCGCTCTGCAGCTCGGGCAGCGCACGCTGCAACGCGCGATGAAGTTCGTTTTGCAATTGCGGCATCTGTTCGGGAGGCGCCAAGACGCGCGCGTCCACTTGATAGACGCTTTCGTTTCCGGCGCTCGAGATCACCTCGATTTGCTCGGCCTTGGGCGGGACGGAAGATTCCGGTTGGTCGCGCAGCCAACGACGAGGCATGAAGAAAACAAAGACCAAAATCCCGATTACGGCGAGATCGTATTGCCACGAGCCGCGTTCAAATTGCCAAAAAAATATGCGTGAAAGAATTTGTCCGCTGCTGGGCATGTCAGTCCGCCGGAATCCCATCGACGATAACGCCGTCGCGCATGTGGACGACGCGGTCAAAATAGGTGACCGCTTCGGGATTGTGGGTGATCATCACAATCGTCTGTCCAAGCTCTTTGTTCAACTGGCGCAGCATCTCCAACACTACGTCGGAATTTTTTGTGTCGAGGTTGCCCGTCGGCTCGTCGGCGAGCAGAATCTTTGGCTCGTTGATGATGGCGCGCGCGATGGCGACTCGTTGCTGTTCGCCGCCGGACATTTCGGATGGCTTGTGGTTCAAGCGGCCTTCGAGGCCCAACAGTTTTGTTACGACGTCGAAACGATGCGGGTCGAAGCCGTCGCCGTGAATATATTGTGCGATGGCGATATTGCCCTTCGCCGTCATAGTGGGCAGCAGATTGAAGCGCTGAAACACGAAACCGATTTTGCTGCGGCGGAGCTTGGTGCGTTCGCCGTCGGACATTGCGGCGAGATCGTTGCCGTCTACCAGAACTGTCCCTCGCGTGGCGGAAGCGAGCCCGCCGATCGTGTAGAGCAGCGTCGATTTGCCGCATCCGGACGGACCCATCACGGCTACGGATTCTCCGGGCTGAACGGAAAAATTCACGCCGCGCAAGGCAGGCACTTCCACCTTGCCCGCGCGATAGAGCTTCCACAAATTCTCCGTTTTGAGTATCGGTTCCACGCTCTTCCTTACGAGCCCCTGTCCCACGCCGCGCGGCAGTTCTTCAAATTGCGCGATTGGAATTGTAGCCGCGATTGCCATCTCTGCCTAGCTTGGTGCCTCCGCTTTCTTTTGGCGAACTAGTCAAACGTAAGCGCTTCGACGGCGTCGCGGCGGCTTGCCATCCACGCGGGATAGCTTGCGCCGAGAACCGCGCCGATCATGGCGATGATGCCTGCGCGCAAAATCCATTCCGTTGTAATCAGGATCGAGAGCGTCGGAAACGCCTTTACGAAGCCGGCGCGAACCGCGTAGCTCAGTCCAACACCCGCCGCGATGCCACCGAAGCACAGTGCGACCGACTCCATCAAAATGGCTCGCACGATGAATGGAGAAGTTGCGCCGAGAGATTTTAAAACGCCGATGTCGCGCGTGCGTTCGACGACGGTTGTGTACATTGTGAGAAAAATTACGAGCAAGCCGATACAAACGGCCAGCGCGATCATGGCGTTGACGAAAACGTTCAAGCCCGGGACATTCGTCGAGGTCATCAGCGACAAATAGTCCTTCAGCGCGTGAATCTTGTAGTTCGGCAAAAGCGGCTGCATCTCGTTGATGACGTCTTCGGTATGCTCGGGACGCGTGCACTTCAGCAAGAAAACGGAAGCCTTGTCGTGCGCGCCCCCGAGGTCTTGTAACGTAAGAATTGGAACGAAGAGGCGAGCGCCCTTGCCGTGCTCGACAATTCCAGCGACGTGCCAGTCGTGATTCAGGAGATTGAATGTGTCGCCAACTTTTATGTGTTTCGCTTGAGCGGCGAGGTCGTCCACAAGCAAATCGTCAGGGCCTTCCATGTCCTTGCCCGCAAGAAAGACGAATCCACCGGAAACAGCATTGAAGCTATCGCGGTCAATACCGTAAACGAGGTCGATTCCACCGGAAGAGCTGAACTGCAGAAAAACCGGCGACACGGATTGGACGTATTTCAATTCCCTCAAGCGATCGGCGATTTTGATTGGCATCGGCGACCCGCTGAAGGCTAGGAAGACCTGGGCAGACGGCGACTGAAGCATAATGTCGGCGCCAATGCCTTCGACGCGCTTGGCGGTTTCGGTGAGGATGCCGCTCGTCAGGCCAACGACGAGGACTACGAGCGCGACTTCCACGCCGATCGCCAAGATTCCGATGATGGTGCGAATCGGGCGATGCAGCAAATTGCGGAAAATCATTTCGCCCATCATGGCTTGGAATCCTTGGAGGCGGCCGCGCCATTTTCCTCGCCGACTTTGACAAGCTCGGAATTGGGCGGCTGGGCTAGCTGAAAACGCTCGGCGGGCAAATCTTCGTTTAACGCAAGCTTGGTGATTTGCAATTCGATCTTGTAATCGTCGTGTGGACGATCGATGCGAATCTGACGCGGATACGAGGAGGTCGACGCGGCGGAAGGATCGCCCGTTGGCTGCCAATCCCAGTAGCGAATATCGGACAGCAAGGCGCCTTTCGGCCCGTAATTTTGCATGCGTGCTACGTTCAAGTCAGCGCGGTCAAACCAGATCTTGCGCCGGATTTCGGTTGTGTAGCCGCCGCGCAGCACGGTCAACACGTAGTAGCGCGCGGCTTCGTCATTGAACTCTTCGATCAGAACCGCTTCGCCTTTTACGATTTCAGGCCAGAGCAATGCATCGAATAAATGTTGCGGGCGCAAATTCTCCAAAGGCTTCGCGCTATTCCGCTCCACAGCTACATCGCCAACAAGGAATTTGTTTTTTGTCGGCAGCGAAACGCGAAACGTCGCGCCGTCGCTGGTCATGTCAAAGATGGTCTTCGAAATGACCGGTGCTTGCCCAATCATGCGAATGTTTGCGGGTCGCTCCGCGAGCAAGAACGCTTTTACCTGGTGATATTCCTGAATCAGGCCGCTGTATTTGGAGCCTGCCGTCGGCTGCAACTCGACCGTTGCGTTGAGGCTCTTGGCGGCGCTTGCTTGAGCGTTGAATTTCTCGATCAGCTCCTCGCGCGTTGCGTCTTTGACGACAGGAATTTCGGTCTTCGGCACTTTCGCGTTGCGGCTGATATTCCCGCCGCAGCCAGCAAACGCTGTCAGTGTCACCAATCCCAGACATGTCCACACACGTCGCATCAATAAGTTACGTCCTTCTGAGCCTATAAAGTGCATGCACGCAGCCAACTCCGGCCAGAGCCAGCCCCGGCGCCGCTCAATGTGGCCGCGCGATATGCACGTCAAACGGCTGCACGGCGGGGCGCACACGGCGGATGGCTTCGCTCGGCCAGAGCGTTTCACTCAGAATAGTGAGCCAGCCATCTTCCAGTTCGCAAACCACACAAAAAGTATAACGCGTGTAGGCTGCCTGGTAGGCGTCCAAACCGCGTTTCGAGAGGTCGCCCTCCAATTGGGCATCGGCGTTCAGAACAGCCTTGCCTGCGCGCAATCCAAAGGTCTCGCCTTCAAACCGCTCGATCAGTTCGCGAACTTGGTCATCGCTTGGCTGCGGCACGACGATGCAGCGGCCGGCTGCTTCTCGAAAAGCGATTTTGCGACTGGCGCAAAAATCGCGAACGCGGTCGATGTGGCTGAAAAAATCGAAGACGAAGGGCTCTTGCGTGACGAGGGCAGGGAAGACGCCCGCCCACATTGCGATGGCGTCCTTGCCTCGCACAGGTTCGCGGCTCTCGGTTTCGATGAGTTCCATGCCGATGGCTTTGATCCCCGGACCGAGGTCGAGCGTTTCCACGTCGAGGGAATACGGAGGAAGGTCCAGCTCGCTCATTCTTCGTCTTCAGCGTGGGGAAATTTTGCCTTGAACTCCGGCGACTTCTTGCGCACGTCGAGCCAGTCGAAAAAAGCGTCCGGCGTCTCCAGCCAGATGCGGAACCAATTCGACATCTCCTCTTTTTCGGCACGCTTTTGCGGTTCCACTTTACGATTGCGCGCGATCATTTCAGCGCGGCGTTTGCCGAGGCGCGCGACATCGAGCACTCGCCCTGCGGCAGCTTTTTCTCCATGTGCCTGAAAGCGTCGCCACAATTCATCGAGCCGCATCAAGCTCACTTCCGCATCACTAAGCGTCTTGAAGTGCAGCAGGTCTTCAAACTCTTCTTCGAACTGATCTTCCACTTCTTCGATCTGTGAAAGATTGACCTTGAGGCCCGCCGTCTGCAGCACGTCGGCAATATAGTCCGCGCCGGTCTTAGCTTCTTCGCCGTGCTCGGCGATCATTCTGCGCCGTAACTGGTCGATTTCGGCCGCGGTCCATTTTTCCGCGCCGATTTCCCGTGCTGTCTCCAGAATCAGGGCTTTCTTCGTCTTGTTATCTTCGGTCATGCACTTTTTTTAGCGTTTCTTTGCTTGCTGCTTTTTCTTCGCGCGTACGGGGGCCCGTTTTTTCGCTGGAGGCGCCGGGGGCGGGTCTGCCGGCAATCCTTGCAGCAAACGATGATACCTGTTTACGTTCTTGTTGTGCTCTGCCAAAGTGGCGCTGAAGAAGTGGCCGCCCTGGGTGTTAGCGACGAAGTAGAGATAGTCCGTTTGCCCGGGCGCAAGCGCGGCGCGAAGCGCAACTTCACCTGGATTGCCAATTGGCCCGGGCGGCAGACCGCCGTGTTCATACGTGTTATAGGGTGAATCGTAATGCAAATCCTTACCGGTCAGTGTGCCGTTGTATTTTCCCGCCTGCTCCAGGGCGTAAATCACAGTCGGGTCGCACTGCAGCGGCATGCCTTTGCGGAGTCGGTTCTCGAAGACGCCCGCCACGAGCGGTCGCTCATCGGGCTTCGGAGTTTCGCGTTCGACGAGCGACGCGAGGGTTACGGTGGAAAGCGTTGGGCGGCCGACGCCAGCTGGCGCGGGATCCGAAGCCGAAATCGCGCGCCACTGTTCGCGGAACTTTTGCACCATCGTAGCGGCCAAATCCGTCGCCACCGGATGCCGCGGCAACTGATATGTCGCGGGAAACAGAAAGCCCTCCAGGGTCTTTGCGTAGGGTGCCAGATCTTTGATGCTTGAGGGATCGCTGGCGGCACGCAGGAAGTCATCGGCAGGCAGGAATTTTGCAGTTTCCAGATTATGGGCGATGTCGAACATCGTTTCGCCTTCGCGCACGGTGAACGGCAATTGATAAACTTCGCCGTGCGCCAGCTTCCAGAAGACGTCTTTGCCGGACATCGCGTGGTCGAAGAAATATTCTCCCGCTTCCGGAGAACGTCGTGGGTTTCGCCGTGCGTACACTTCAAATGCGATTGCGCTGCGGATCACTCCGTTCTTTTCCAGGATGCGGCCCGCGGTGCGGCTCGACGCGCCGTGCGGAATTGTGACGAAGACGCCCGTACTGCCGAACCCTTGATAGGGCTTCTGGATGCCATACCAAATGTAAGCGCCTGCGCCGGCGGCTCCCAGCACAAGAATTAGCACTATCGCGATAAGTACTTTCATCTATGCCCGCTCCGGAGCTTCTAGTCTTGCCAGGTATTCGCGGAGGATGACCGCTGCAGCGACCGAATCCACCGTCGGCTTGTCGGCGGCTACCTTCTTCTTTTTGTCGGATTCATCGTGATACTTCCTGCCGAATTCTTCTTCGAGCAGGCGTTCTGCTTCCCAACTTGTCAGCCGTTCGTCGACCATTTCGACTGGGACTCCAATTTGTTTGCGCGCTCGCTGCGCGAATCGCTCCGCTTCGTCGGCCATTGCCCCACGGGTTCCGTCCATATTCAGTGGCAGGCCGACGACGATTTGTTTCACGCCCTGCTCGCGGGCCAATTCGCGCAGGCGGCGCATATCTTCGTTGCGATTGACGCGCTCGATGGTCGTCAGAGGTCGCGCAAGCCGCGCTTCTGCCGTGGCGATTGCCAGTCCGATTCGCGCACGGCCGTAATCTACGCTCAGAATCGTCTTGGCCGTAGAGATAGCGGGCTCGTTAACGAGGTTTTTCGCGGAGTTCACACTTCTATTATAACGATTACGGCTTGCGGCCCCGCTCTCCGCTTTGCCAGGCGTCCCAATAACCCAACACCTTGAGTTGCTGGTCGAGGCCTGTTTCTTTGACGAGCACATCCAATTCGGGGCGGGAAAGCCGTTTGCCGAGGGGCTCGGCGCGGTCGGCGATGCCCCAGGCGGTGAGTGCTGCCAGCGCGGTATTGAGTTTCAGTTCGCGTATGTCGACCTTGTCGTATGTATCGGAGGCGGCGTGATAGTTGACGAGATAGTTCGAAATCTCCTGATTCGCGACGAGGTTTGGGACGCCTTCGAGCAGAAAATCAAAATTATCGGTACCGAAGGAGGCGTCTGCGGTGTGATTTGTTGCGCCCCAGGAATCGAGTGGCTTTAGGACTTCCTTCACTCCAGCTTCGATATCTTTTCTACCTCCCAGAGAATAGCCGGTGACGCGTCCGCTGCCGGTGTCATAAACAATCACGGCCCGCATCTTGTCCAATTCCGCGCGATGCGCAGTCACGTACCCATAAGACCCAACCGTTCCTTGCTCTTCGCCGCTAAACAAAATAAATCGAATGGTGCGTCGCGGCAGGAGTCCCGTTGCTTTAATTGCCCGCGCCGCCTCAATCACCAGCGCTGCGTTACAACCGTTATCGAGGGCGCCGGTGCCGAGTTCCCACGAGTCGAGATGCGCGGCCAGAATCACGACCTCGTCCGGTTTTTCCCGCCCGCGAATTTCTGCGACGACATTTTCCTGGTCGATGGGCCCGCCAACTTTATTTGGCATATTGAATCGCACACGAACCTGGCCGGGATGCGCAGCGACGGCTCGAGCAAGCCGCATCGCGTCCTCCCGCGCGACCACGGCCTGCGGGATCTTGTCAATTTGGCCGACAAGCGAATTCGTATGTCGATACATCAATCGGCGTTCTCGCGCTCCCATCCAGAGAATCGCGCTCGCGCCGCCTTGCACGGCCCGCGCGATGATTGCCGGCGGCCGCAAATATTCGTCGAAGAGATCCGCCCACGTCGAACCGATTTCCGAGCGGACGAGCAAAATCGTCCCCTTGATATTTCCCGCTCGCGCGAATTCCTGTTCGCTGCCGCCGCCGATGTCTACAATCGCGGCTTCGATACCGCCAGCTGGTGTTGGCGGTGACCAGCCGGTGCTGACTATGCGTACTGGGAATTGCGCGGGCCCGAGCAACTCCAAACGTGTGTCGCCTTCGCTCCACGTCACCGGTAGCGTGTATTTCTCCGTGTGAACGTCCACGCCCGCCGCGCGGAAGCCCGCCACTCCCCATTCGACAGCCTTGGCCATTTGTGGCGTGCCGGTCACACGACCTCCGACTTCATCCGTCAGCCGCCGCAAGTTCTCCGCCATCGGCGAATCGCCTAGCACTTGCGGAAGAATTTTCGCGGCGGCTGCTGCGCACGACGAGAGCTCCGTCGCCGAACAGGCGGCAACACCTTGCGGCGGCTGCAATTTGTTCAGCGGATCACTCTTCTGCGGCGCCAGTTGCGCCGCGGCAGATGCAGCACAGACCACCCATGACACAACGACAATCGTTTTCGTTAACGACCGAACCTTCATGTGTTAGCCCCTGGCAGTACGCGAAAATCAAGCCACGCGATTATAGCGCTTGACCGAATTCGGGGCTTAAATCATGATTCCGTTCGCCATCCGCCGAGTTGACCATGACCATCCATCCGAATTCCGTCAAGCGATAGCCGAATTCGTGGTGATACGCGATTTGCGCGTTACTTTTTCTTATTCCAGCTTGTATTGGCGGTTACATATTTGTTCATCAGATCTTTCATTGAACGGACAGCCTTGTCCAACTGGTTGTTCCCGGTTCCACAGAATTGAAATTCGATCGGCCGGAGTTCCGGCGGCCGGCACCTATCATTTCGAGTGCGGATACGAACAAGGGCAATCAGGCCCAACCGTGGTCGTCGCCGTTGGAAGTGGAGTTGGTACCGCCATTGTTGTAAGTCTGGCCGCGGGTTTCTGGGTCTAGGCGTGGGGTTTGCAGCCGGCGCGATCGCTTTCGCAGTCATTTATTAAATGCAACGCCGCAACAGAGAAGCCTTTCTGAGGAGTCAGGCAACTCAGCCGGCCGGCTGATTGAGAATTGCGTCCGCAATCCGCGCGACTTGCGCCATTTCCTCTACGTCGTGGACGCGAACAATGTGCGCGCCTCCGAGAATGCTTGCCGTCACTGTCGCGGCCGTGCCCCAGATACGCTTTTCGGGCGGTGCGGGCCCCCTGTTTCGGGCAAGCGTTCTTCCCAGAAATCCCTTGCGTGACGTTCCGACCAGCAGCGGATAGCCGAGTTTTGCAATTTCGCCTAGCTTTGCCAGAAGTTCGTAATTCTGCTCGGAACTTTTCCCGAATCCGATACCAGGGTCGACAATGATTTTGCTTTTCGCGACGCCCGCTTTCCGCGCGATCGACACGGATTTCTTGAGCCCATTCACGACGTCTTTCATCACGTATTTAGCGAACGGCAATTTTTGCATCGTGCGAGGCGTTCCTCGCATGTGCATCAAGACCAGTGGCACGGCGTGATGCGCGACGACTTCTGCCAGCCGAGGATCGTGTCGTAATCCGGACACATCGTTAATCATTGCTGCGCCGGCGCCAATCGCTATCTCTGCAACCGCCGCCTTTTGTGTGTCCACGGAGGTTGGAATTTTCAGTTTTCCACGCAGAGATTCGAGGATGGGCAATAGTCGCGCCAATTCTTCTGCCACTGGAATCTCGTCTGATCCCGGCCGCGTGGATTCCGCTCCAATATCGATGATGTCCGCGCCGTCGCGCTGCATCCGGAGCGCATGTTCGACGGCTTGCCGCACATTCAGAAATTTTCCGCCGTCGGAGAAGCTGTCCGGCGTCACGTTCAGAACGCCCATCACGAGCGTTTTGCGCCCAAGCACGAGCATTCCGCGCCGCATATTGAGCCGAAAAATTCTCCGCTGCGTCATCTGTTCAATGCAGTGTACCGTACCCGCTCGGCGGTTCGCTTAAAAGGAAAGCCGCTCCGAAAACATCCATCTGTGATCGTAAGTGTGAAATCGGGTCACCGCGATCTGCATTCCCGCCGCTGAGGAAAATCGTAGTTTCTTGCCAACTCGCACGCGCCCGAAACCGAGACCGGGTGTCAGAAAAACCTGTTTTTCCCCGGCGTTCTTTCCGGATTTGTAAAATGTCGAATTCACTTCGAGTTCCGGCCACAGTTTCCAGCTCGCGCGGTACTGAAACGCCGTGTTCCACAGCAACTGTCGTCCGAGTTTTGCTGTGCTACCACCCGGCAAGTTAACACCGATTGTTGACTGTGTATCAAAGCGGCCCCAGCCCTTGCCGGCTGCGATCGTTGGTGTGAAGACCGGATCTCCGGCGCCGTAGCGATGCGCTCCGGTCGGCACCGTTGCGCCAAGAACAAATGTCACCAGGTAATTTCCTTCCGTCTGCTGCGCTGACGCGAGCCGAAATTTGAACTGGAGAAGTAAATCGCCAAAGCCGCCTGCTGGGCCATTTGGCGATTGCAAACTATAGGTCGGTATTCCCAGCAGGATCTGAGTTCGTGACGTGGCAACGAACTCCACCCCCTTATTGCCTCCGAGTTGCCACGCCGTGTTTCCTCCGGTTGCCGGCTGCCGCCAGACGTCATACCTCAATTCATCCTTGAGGCGGCCGGATGTGGTTGCCAGCGGCGAAAGCCAATCCGGCTGGTTCGCTTTGGCTCGGTCCGCTGCGTTTCGCCATTTGCGATACCAACTGTGTTTCGGTCGCGGATTGCTTGAGTCACGCTCCTGGCCGAGTGCGTTCGATCCGATAAGAGTTGCCGCGACCGCCGACAAAAATAGCTTTGTCTTAAGCCTCATTCGATTCTCCAAATGTGAAGTGGGGGAAAAAAAGAAACGGCCACGGTCAGATACGAGTCTGGCCGTGGCCGCTTAGAATTCTGCTAAAGCGTTTCTATGCCGACGGGCGAGACGCGCAACGTTCCGCAGCCCGGCAACAACAGGTCCTGCTGCCGCTGAAGTTCGTGTGTGGATGTTGCGCGCGATTCAGAGAATTTCCTTGGACGGCTGACCCCATTCAGATTAAAGAAGACGCCGACGCTCGTCAAATCGATTCGATCAATGCGTCGAAAGCAAAATTTGGTGTTAATCCAGATCAAAATCGCGAATCGGCTTTCCTGCTGGAGCGTCTTTTGCCTTCTTCATGGCTTCTTCAAATTTCTTGGCGAGGATGTCTTCCTTGTGCGTTTCCTGGAAGAAGGAGTCCGCGAACTTGTCTTCCCGCTGCCGCTTCTGCTCCTCGAGAATGCTCGAAGCCTTTGTCAAATCCACGTCCGGCCCCGGTTTTACATGCGCCTCATGTGAAAGCACCGCGCCAAAAATCGGGTCGACCACCAGTTTTGCCTGGCAGCATGGGCACGTCAGATTCAAATTCTCGCCGTCTTTTCTTCCCATAGCCGTATTCTACGCCAATTCTATTTTCGCGCCAGCGGGCGCTTCATGTGTGTGGCTTGCCGAGCAGATTCGCTGCCATGCCGCTGTAATCCGGTCGAATTTGATGCGGACCGTAACAAAGTTTCCGCAATATCGGAATTGGCCGGGCATACCAACTCGCCCATGAAAGCGGCGTCTCGCCGTTCATGTCCTTCGCGTCAATCACCGCGCCTGCATCGAGCAAAAGCTGAATCGCTTCTTCATCCCCAAACGCTGCCGCTCGATGCAGCGGCCTCTCGCCCTTCGTTCTGCAGTCGCGCATAAACGCGCCGGTCTCTGCATTGTTCTTTGTTGCGACGTTCGGATTGGCGCCGTGCGCGAGAAGGACTTTGACGACGAGGTTGTGCGCGAGCCGATTTGTTTGGCTTAGTGCCGCATGAAGCGCAGTTTCTCCCGTATCGGCCTCGGTTGCGTTCACATTCGCGCCGCGTTCCAGCAAAAACTTGCACAACCTCCAATGGCCATGAAAGCTCGCCGCGTTGAGCCCCAGGTTCTCGCCCAAAAGATTCATCGGCGCGCCACTCGCGAGCAGAAACTTCATCGCGCTCACATCGCCGTAGTATGCGCACCATTGCAGCAGAGAATATCCATCTTTGTCAGCGGAGCTTGGTGAATTGCCCGCGGCGCAATA
>Ga0247667_1000262_pt1 | contig 14230 bp, 6 predicted proteins | sample CNK08_metaG_FD_183027 | JGI IMG/M metagenome (GOLD analysis project Ga0247667, IMG submission 183027) | Soil microbial communities from Purdue University Martell Research Forest, Indiana, United States - CNK08 | ecosystem: Environmental > Terrestrial > Soil > Temperate forest > Bulk soil | place... | reverse complement strand
TGTTCAGATTATTGAGGAAAGCCCTCAATAATCTGAACACCGATCTCGTCAAGGAGCGTCCCGAGTATGTGGTTCGCGTGACTGCAGACGAAGGCAAGACAGGCCGCGGATACCTCGACCGCTTCATGGAGCTTGAAACGACTGTTCCGGCAATCGTAACGACGTCTCAACTGCTTACCACGGGCGTGGACGTCCAGACCTGCAAGAACATCGTAATTGCCCGCTTGATCAGTTCAATGACCGAATTCAAACAGATCATCGGACGCGGCACTCGCGTGCGGGACGACTACGGCAAACTCTACTTCAACATCCTCGACTACACCGGAAGCGCGACACGCCTCTTCGCAGATCCAGACTTTGACGGCGAACCCGCGCTCATTACCGAGGAGGAGATGAACGAAACCGGTGAAACGGTGAAAGAAGAAATCACAAAGGGCGAGGAAGTCATCGCAGACGCTCCCCCGCCGACGGAATCCCTCGGCGGCGGAACCGAAGAGCCTCGCCGAAAGTTTTACGTGGACAACGGTTACGTGGAAATCGCCGCGCACTTCGTCTATGAACTCGATGCGGAAGGGAAACAGCTTCGCGTCGTCAAATTCTCGGACTACACAGGCGAGAAGGTTCGAAGCATGTACCCCTCCGCAGCCGACCTTCGTTCCAAGTGGTCAGACTCCGAAGAGCGGGCCACCATCATTGCAGCCCTCGAAGAGCGGGGCATCGCACTCGAAGAGCTAATTGAGGCATCCAAGCAGCCGGACGCCGACCCGTTCGACCTTCTCTGCCACGTCGCTTATAGTGCACCTATAAGAACCAGACGGGAACGTGCCGATCGCCTCCGAAAAGAACAAAAAGTATTTTTTGAACGCTACGGCAAAGAGGCTCGCGCCATCATCGACGACATTCTCAATAAGTATGTGGACTACGGGATGGCGCAGTTTGCGATTCCGGATATTCTCAAGGTTCCGCCTATTTCAGAGCGCGGAAGCGTTACGGACATCACGAAATTGTTTGGAGGGGCGGAGAAACTTCGTGCGGCAGTCGGCGAATTGCAGACACTTCTCTACGCTCCCTAACTAATCGCCTATGGCTAAATCCAAGAAAAACAAAAAGGAATTCCCCCAGTCGACCGCACAGCAGCTTGCCTCGATCATCAAGTCCTGCCGAGACATAATGCGGAAGGACAAGGGGCTGAACGGCGACCTTGATCGTCTGCCTATGCTCACGTGGATCATGTTCCTCAAGTTTCTCGATGACATGGAAGAGATTCGCCTAGAGGAAGCGAAGCTCGCCGGAAAGCGTTTTCGTTCCGCGATTGAATCTCCCTATCGCTGGCGCGACTGGGCGGCAAAGCCGGACGGCATCACCGGCCCCGAGCTCATCGCCTTTGTGAATCAGGACGAGGCCGTGCGCCCGGACGGCAAGCGGGGCCCCGGTCTATTTGAATACCTCCGCACGCTCCGGAGCGCGAACGGTGACCGCCGCGACGTGATTGCAAAGGTTTTCCAGGGCACCGCGAATCGCATGATGAACGGCTATCTCCTTAGGGACGTAGTGAACAAAGTGAGCGGCATCCACTTCACTTCTAAAGATGAGGTCCATACGCTCGGGCTTCTCTACGAATCGATGCTCCGAGAAATGCGGGACGCAGCCGGGGACGCAGGCGAATTCTATACGCCGCGCCCCGTGATCAAATTAATTGTTTCAGTAATCGATCCCAAGCTGGGCGAGACAATCCTTGATCCTGCGGCAGGTACTGGCGGATTTCTGGTGGAGGCATTTCAACACCTACAGAAGCAATGCAAGAAGACGGAAGACTTCGTTCGGCTACAGCGCGGTACGCTTTTTGGAATCGAACCGAAATCACTCCCCTATCTCCTCTGTCAGATGAATTTACTCCTCCACGGCCTGGAGTATCCCGAAATTGACCCTGCAAACGCCTTGCGGTTTCCGCTCCGTGAAATCGGCGACAAGGACCGTGTGGACATCATCATCACAAACCCACCCTTTGGCGGCGAAGAAGAGCGCGGCATCCTTTCAAATTTCCCCGAAGACAAGCAGACATCTGAAACCGCCCTTCTTTTCCTCCAACTCATCATGCGAAAGCTACGCCGAACCGTCGGCGGTGCGAAACCTGGTCGCTGCGGCATGGTTGTCCCGAACGGCGTCCTCTTCGGAGATGGTATCTGCGCCCGCATCAAGGAAGAGCTTTTGAAGGAATTCAACCTCCACACTATCATTCGCCTGCCAAACGGGGTGTTCGCTCCCTATACGGGCATTCCCACAAATTTGCTTTTCTTCGATCGCTCGGGCCCGACGAAGGAAATCTGGTATTACGAAATCTTGAAGCGAGAGAATGGAAATTACAGTAAGTCAAAGCCGATGCAATTTGAAGAGTTCGCTCCCTGTCTCGCCTGGTGGGGAAAGAAGGAAGTGAATGGCCAAGCTTGGAGGGTGAAAGTAGAAGACATTCTTAAGTATAACGTTGATGGAAATCTTGCCTCTGCCAATCTCGACCGACGCAATCCCAGCGCAAAAGAAGACCTGGAACACATTCCCCCTGAAGTGCTGGCAAAAGCGATCATTGAGAAAGAAGAGAAGATACTGACAACGATGAGTGAAGTACGCCGCATTTTAGAACGCCCATGAACGCGAGAAACACGCCGTGGCCTGAAGTTCGCATTGGTCAGATCCTCTCCCACACCGAAGAGTTGATCAAACTGGACGATCTCCGGGAATACATCACCATAACGGTGAAGCGCCGACATGGCGGACTCGAACCGCGCGAAAGACTGTTCGGCCATCAGATCAAAACAAAGAAACAGTATCGGCTCATTCCGGGAGCTTTTCTCATTTCCAGAATTCAGTGCTGGCATCAAGCGTATGTCATAGTTCCCAAAGATAGCCCAGAAAATATGATCGCGAGCCAGAACTACGACCAATTCATTATATCGCCCGAGGTTGACCCTCGATATTTGTGGTGGTTTTCACACTCATCGCTTTTCACGGAGACTGTCAGAAGCAGCGCATTTGGTGTCGTGATTGAGAAGATGGTTTTCAATCGGGATGCTTGGCTGGAGAAAACCATTCCCCTACCTCCCCTCGAAGAGCAACGTCGGATCGTCTCCCGCATCGAAGAGTTGGTTGCAAAGGTCACCGAAACGCGTCGACTCCAAAAAGAAGTGGCCGCGGAGATGGACTCTTTGTGCCGGGCATTGATTATGAATCCCTCCGATGGGCTGATCACGCCCACCGCAATGCGGAGTCTCGTTAAGCTGCGTGATCCAGACGTGGTCGTAGAAGCAACCTCAACCTACCATTTTGCGGGAGTGTACTGTTTTGGGCGAGGGGTATTTCCCGGGCAACAAAAAAACGGCTCTGAGTTTTCATACCGTGTCCTAACCAGGCTCAGAAAAGGAAATTTCGTATATCCCAAACTCATGGCTTGGGAAGGTGCACTTGGAACCGTTCCCGATGCGTGTGATGGCCTCTGTGTCTCACCGGAATTCCCAGTATTCGAGGTACTCGAAGATCAAGTTCTGCCCGAAGTTCTCGATACATTTTTCAGAATGCCTTCGGTGTGGCCGGAACTTGCCGCCATTAGTACAGGAACGAATGTGCGTAGGAGACGATTGCATCCGAACGCTTTTCTTCGATACGAAATTCCTCTGCCCTCAATGAGCATCCAACGTCAATTTCGTTCGGTAAAGCAGCGCGTGGAACAGGCCAAGCACCTACAATCCGAGACCGCTGCCGAACTCGACGCCCTCATACCCTCCATCCTCTCACGCGCCATCCGTGGCGAACTGTGATGTTATGAGACAAGACGCCCAAACCACTAAACAATCTCACGAAGAGGCTCTTTGGCGACTCGTCGATGAACTGCGAGCTATGGGTCCGCATTTCAGCTTCGATGCGCTCGTCAGCGAGGCAAAGAAGAGAGCCATCCCTGTTTCTTGGGAGACGATTTCTTCGTTGGGCTCCAGGCTCTCCCGGTACGGTCTTGGCCCAGCGTGGCTGCCCCCGTACGTTTCCCACTTCATCGTCGCCTATCTGCATGGAAGGAAAATCAATCTTGCGATCGACCCATTCGCAGGCTATGGTGCTTTGATCATACCCATTGCGGAGTCGTGCGACGTTCGAGAAGCCGTGGGTATTGATGTGAATGCGCAGTTTTCGACGGTCGCCGAGACAATCAGTCAAGGAATGCCGATTCGTTGGCACCACGGAAGTGCCGAAGGCCTTTTTGCTCAGTATTCCTCGTTCGATCTCGTTGTCTCAGCACCTCCGCTGGGTTTGCCCTCGGCCGTTGAAGAATTCTCATCGCCTGATGGACCTGTGCGAGTCCGTGACTCCAAAACCTATCTTCTAACTCTTAAGGCATGCTTAGGACTAACCAGTGATGGTGAGGCAATCTTTGTTCTACCCAACGGCTTCTTTTGGAGTCCCACGCTGGAGGCATTCCCCAAGCTAGGTTTGTTTGTTAAAACGATCTTCGCCCTTCCGGCGCGTGTGCTTGCCCCTTACACCAACATAGATCTCAACATTGTCATCGTCGCGAAAAGACCGACACAAATGTGGTTTGTCGGACAAGTCGATCCCCGAAGCAATAACGATGCGCTACTAAAGAATTTCAGAGAAACAAAAGTTGGGCCCGTGCCGGAACTTGGCCGACTTGTCACACCCAGGCACTTTACCTCGTGGCAGGCCCTTGTTATCGAGGAAGAAATCCAAAAACTCACCAAGGAAGGAGGCTTTCAGGCTGTCCCGCTCTCCGACGTAGTTGCCGAAATAAACCTTGGCAAACGTTCCAGAGATGGAGACTTTTCGGACAAACCCAACTCCGTTTATCTCCCTCTTATTGGAACGTCGTCTGCAGTCACGTCGGTCGCTGCACTACAGATAAAACCCCAGAACTGCGCACAGTTGGTTGTCCGGGCTGACGCCGCTTTCGCTGAATTCGTCGCAGGAATGTTCAACTCCCCGCTCGGTCGCAAAATCCGCGATCGACTCCTTCGAGGCGCATTTATTCCCAAAATCACGAAGGAGAGCTTGCGAGGAGCGACCATCTTTCTGCCTCCACTTGAGACGCAGCGAGCCGTCGCTGATGTCCACCGGGAAGTCAAGGATCTGGCACTTCGTCTTACGGATCTGGAACGTACGCTTTGGGATCGGCCAGTCGACGCCCTAAAGGTTCGGCAAACACTGAGCTCGCTAAGTCAGAAAGAAAGCTTTGAATCATGGCTTGAAACGTTGCCTTTTCCTTTGGCATCTGTGCTCTGGCGGTATCATGCGACGGCAGCGCCAGAGCAGAAAGTCACGCATCTATTCAATTTTTTTGAAGCCTGCGCAATGTTCGTGTCCACAGTAATATTGAGCGCATTCCATTCAAACGTAGGGTATTTCCGGGAAAACAAGCAACTATGGCATGCCCACTCACTTGAGCGAAGTAATTTCGGAGACTGGGTTGTTCGTGGCCAACGACTGTCAGAAACAACTCGGAAACTACTCGGGGACGAACAGCAAATAGCCTTCTGCCTCGGACTCTTCAAAACGGCAAGCAAAGGACCGGCGGAAGCGTTGTCGAACAGGGACCTCTTCGTCGCATTGGCAAACGCGAAAGGATATAGGAATGATTGGAAAGGACACGGAGGTATAGCAGACGAGTCCGAGCATGCACGGCGACTAACTCTCCTAGAAGCTGAACTCACGCGGGTCCATGAAGCCCTAAGATCGGTGTTTGAAAATTGGTTGCTCATCCGGCCCGGAAAAAATGAATACTCAAGAGGTCTCTATAACTATGCTGGGGACAAGCTTTTAGGAAGTCGACAAATTTTCAAAGAAGTTAAGATACAGACCTCGACGGTCATGGACAAAAACGAACTCTACCTTATCGATACTGAAACGAGAGACCCACTTCAATTGTTGCCTTTCTTCAGGATGCTGCCGGGTTCGCCGACAGAGAAAAATGCTTGTTATTTTTACAGTCGACTTCAAAAAGACGGCGTCCGATGGGTTTCCTATCACTACGAACCAGAGGCGGAAATTATCCGAGCAGACGAGGTCTTGCCGAAGGTTATCGATGAGATCGAGCGCAAGAATGGCAGTTCCTAAGGCTTAAGCTCCCCCACATTGAGTGCACTCTTGCTTGTCTGCCTTGGCCTGCTAAGATTTAACAAAAGGTACCGAACATGTCCACACAACGTTACTCGGTCACACCACATCCTGTCGAGACGCTCCTGACCTGGGTTAAGTCCGGTGAAATCGCGATCCCGGAGATTCAGCGCCCATTTGTCTGGGACGCGACAAAAGTCCGCAACCTACTGGACTCGCTCTACCAAGGCTATCCGATAGGTTATCTGATCGCGTGGCGGAACCCGACCGTACGCCTCAAGGATGGCACCCCGTCTGCAGGAAAGCGTATCTTGATCGACGGCCAACAGCGAGTGACGGCCCTGATGGCTGCTCTTCTTGGCCAAGAGGTGCTGACCCAGGACTACGAGACCGTTCGCATACGGATAGCTTTCCATCCCCTGGAGGAACGATTCGAGGTTGCGAACCCCGCTATCCGCAAGGACGTGAGTTGGATTCCCGATGTAGCGGACGTTTTTGCGCCCGACGCGAGCTTAACCGAACTCACCGACTCCTACGCTGAGAAGAACTTGGCGGCTGAGCGCAAGCGCGTGTCCCGGGTGCTCGAAAAACTCCGCAAGATCATCAACAACCATGTTGGCGTGATCGAGTTGGCGGAAGATCTGGACATCGAAACAGTGACTGAGATTTTCATCCGGGTGAACTCTGCTGGCGCGACCCTCAGCCAGGCCGACTTCGCTATGTCGAAAATTGCGACGAACGAAAAGTACGGTGGCAATCTACTTCGTAAGGCGATTGATTACTTCTGTCACCTCGCAGTAGCCCCGGAGTTCTACGCGCGCATCCAGAAGGGAGATTCGGCGTTTGCGGCATCCGAGTTTTTTTCGAAGATGAGCTGGCTGAAGGACGTCAATGAAGACATCTATGATCCAGCCTACACGGACATGCTGCGAGTGGCGTTCACCTCGGAGTTTAGGCGGGGGAAGCTCCAGGATCTCGTCGCGCTGCTATCGGGCCGGAACTTCGAGACGAAAAAATATGAGGAGGTTATCGCCGAGGAGTCCTTCGCCCGGCTCAAGCAGGGTGTCCTGAATTTCATTAACAAAAACCACTTCGATAGGATCACAATGATCCTGCGCTCTGCAGGTTTCGTCTGTCGCGACCTCTTCGGCGGTCAAAACGCGGTCAATTTCGCCTATATCCTGTACCTAAGAGGACGGGCCGAAGGTCTGCCTGCAGCTGATCTAGAGCGTTTAGTCCGGCGCTGGTACGTCATGTCTGTTCTGCGCGGTCGTTACACGGGAAGCCCCGAGACCACTTTCGACTTTGACATTCGCCAGATAGAGGCACAGGGGCTTGCTCCATACATCGACGCGGTCATCGGGGCCGAGTTACCCGAGAGTTTCTGGTCCACCCTTCTCCCGCAAGAAATGGACACCTCATCGGGATCGAGTCCTTACTTCCTTGTTTATCAGGCGGCCCAGGTAAAGTTCGGCGACCGGGGTTTTCTATCGCGTGACATCACGGCTCAGGATCTCCTGCTTAACCGAAGTGACGTACACCATGTGTATCCTAAGAACTACCTCAAAAAACAGGGGTTGTCGAAGGGACGGTATAACCAGATCGCGAACTTTGTGCTTACCCAGAGCGAGATCAACATCACCATCGGCGACAAGCCGCCGGAACTGTACTTCAAGGAGCTCGCCGAGCAGTGCAGCGGCGGGAAGAAAAAGTATGGCGGGATCACAAATCTGGCTGATATGCGTGCTAACCTGCAAACGCATTGCCTCCCCGAGTCTTTACTCGCTGGGAAGATTCCCGACTACGATGATTTTCTTGAGCAACGTCGGAAGCTCATGGCGGCCAAACTGAAGACCTATTTTGAATCGTTGTGAGGTCATTTTGCCAAGGCTTTCCGCGGTCCTCCGGAGATCGGAGTTAACTTGGCTGATACAAATTAGAGCCTTTCTGGAATAAATGAAACTGCCTCTTATTTATTGCCAGTTTTTTCACGGCGTATTAAACCACCTCTTTTGGTACGGCTGCTTTCTGCCCGACGAGAGATCGAAGAATCATACAGATAACCCGCCCCAGTCTGGCACCCTTTGATACTCCAAGAATGCGATGTTTTCGAGAAGGCGCTTCGGTCACCCACAACGTGTATCTCGATCTCGAATACCTCGGTGATCGCCGGCGAACCTCGATTCAGCGCAAGAGGCGGACCTGCCCGAGGAATTTCAAATTTAGAGGTTCGAACAGGTCAGCTTCACTGCCGGGTGGAGAAGTCAGGCAATCAGGCGATTCGAGTGTCGTATGATCCCGTGCGCGGAGCTAGGGGCAGATCAAAGGGAGCAGCTCACTCCTGGTCGAAGCGCAAGAGTTAAGGCGCTGCCACCCACCCTCCCTGCGAATTCAGTGCTTCGTCTCGGCGGCTTGAATCGCGCCGCGAACGCGTTTCATCCATCGCACAAGCGCGTGGGTTTTAGGACTGCGGTCCTGATAGGGATCAGAGACTCTAAGATGAACAACATTGCAGGCAGAAGCGGCTACAAACCAGAACTCGTACATTGGTGCATCGACCGCAATGTCTGAACTCAACTCCGGCGAAATTTTAACCGCAGCCAAGGAACCCATTAGCTCTGATACGGTTCCAGGGTCTAGTTCTACGCTTTTGTGTTCAACGGCAATATGTCGCGCCAGGTTTTCCGTGGTGTCGTTCGGATTGGCGGACTTCAACTGTAAGAGTTGGTCTCCGATTCGCTTGCTTCCCTTGGGCAAGAAATAGGATTCGACTGAATAACTTTCGTTATCCTTTTTTGTAATCACGATCTGGAATTCTGTTTCCGAAGCGGGAATATATCGCAGCACGAAGTACGTGTCGTGTCGCTGAGCATGCGGGAAAACTGCATCTAAGAGCGCGAAATAATCTGCAGCGCCATATCGGGCACAATTTGTGTCGCAGGAGTAAGGCGGTCTTGGTGACGCGGGTGCGGGAGTACCTCGCGCCACACAGATAGACAGGGACAATAGCATCGCGGAAACTCGTGTTGTCAATGGACTTCCTCCAGTCTTTCGCGCATACGGCGGCTGGCCCTATGGGCAAGGTTTCAACCAGTCCAGACCTTGACGCTCGAGCACATACGGGGGATTGGTGTTTGGGACGGACATATAAAGTCCTGAACGAGAGGCGGTGTAGACTGTAACATATGCTTGATCGCCGGGTCGAAGGTAGCCTTGGTCGACTGCAGGAGCGGGAGAAGGAAGCGGCGAGCTTGCGCTGGGATGCGTATGGAAGAACGCATAGTCGTTGGGAGTGGGTCTGAAAGTTATTTTCTTAAATTCGTTTGTATTACCGATAGGGACATAACCAGGGGTAGAGAATGAACCGTGGATCGAGAAGCCAGCCTCAGTGTCGCGAAAGCCATAACCGGCGTTCAACCAAGCCTTGTTTGCCTGAGCTATGAACTCGGGACGGCATTCAAGGGGCGGCTGAGGTTGTTTTGGCGGGCCGAGGAGGACGTTCGGATTCGGCGGATTCCCGAGGATTTGGGGTAAGCCGAGATCCGGAGCTTGAATGGAAAGGAGGTCGACGCTTTGAATCCATGGCGAGATATTACCGCAGTCGCTACCCCATTCCATGCAGTTACCGGCAAACCAATCCGGATTGGCCACGTCGGTCGTAGTGGCTATTAGGCCAAATCCTAGTCCGCCGCCTACGCCGAGTCCGGATCCTATTCCGAAGCCGCTATCATCGCCATTGTAGCCGCCATCGAGGCCCGCCGCCCCGCCACCGCCGCCGCCGGAAGTGTAGTACCAGGGCGGAGTTCCGCACCCGCCGGGAGTCCCCTGTTGCGGGGCCTCGGGAGCGGTGTCTAGTCCATCTCTCGAATCTGTCGCCGAAGGACCGTCGGCTTTGGTGTCTTTAGAGTCGTTGGAGTCGCGGTTTAGGACGACGGGAGGGCAGGACCCAAGGGGGTCGGTCAGCATGACGGGCATGTTTCGTACATAGGAGTAGCGGTTCAGGGATTGCGGGTCGGAGGTGCTGCCGGCGATGGGGTCGGGAGAGGAGAAGCGGGCAAGGCCGCTGACGTTGTAGCGGGCCTGGGCGTAGTCGTTGCCGGATTCGGAATCACGCTCGTAGGTAGTGAATTTGGTTTTTATACTAGCCAAGTCATCGTACCACATTTCTCCAAATGGAAATTGCCCCTGGTGAGCGACATAGTTCTGATTGGAATCTGTTGTGAAACGCACGGAGAGATGATCGGAGTGATAATAAGTGGTGGCTCCAGCTTCGATCTTGGCCAGGGGACCAGCGCCAGAATAGATGTATTCGCGGGAGGGCGAGGTGACGGCGGCGCCGTTGTCGTACTCAGCGATAACTTTGGAGCCGGAGAACAAATAAACCGTGGTCGTTGTTGGGCTGGTGCAATTGGGAACGCACCTTTTCACGCGAAGGCCGTTGCCATCGTAGACGTAGGCGCCCGCGCTGCTGCCATTCGTGGCGCTGACGACGTGGCTTTCGGCGTCATAGACGAGCGTGTTGATGCCGTCGTTGGTCATGTTGCCGCTTAAATCGTAAGCGTAAGGCGAGCCAACGATCCGGTTCGTGGTCGCGCTGATCGCGACGGATGGCTGCGGGCAGGTCATAGGGGCTACGCAACCGGCGCCGGGGATGGCCGTCTGCGCCGAGCGGTTGCCGTAGCGGTCGTACGTTTCAGAAAGACCCCACTTAGGGTAGCCTGTCGATCCAACCGAGATCGCGGTACTCAGTCTATTCAATGCATCATAGGTATAGTTGACACTCTGACCCGGTTCTCCCGGATTTGTGACGCTGGTGATCTGACCGTTGTTGCCGCCATTTTGGGTATACCCATAATCCAGATGGAACAAGCTGGTGCTGCTGGTATTTGTGTAGCCCAGCGACGCGAGTTGAAGTCGGTCGGGAGAATAGCCGAAGCTTGCGGTAATGTTGTTACCATACTTAAAGCCAGTCAACTGATTCGCGACGTTGTAGGCATATCCAGTGGCATACGGGCTAGAAGCCGTGCCACAGCCAGTGGTCGAGGTGGCGATTTCGCAAAGGCGGCCTATGGCGTCCACGCTTTGCTGCACGACGCGACCTGACGGATAAATAATGCCCGTCAGTTGGCTTGCGAGGTTGTAAGCATAACTGGTCGTGTCGGTCGAGCCATTTATGACTTTTTGGAGCTGGGTCAACTGTTCGAGACTGTTGTACGTGTAGTTCTCTGAGCCGACGCCATCCGTCATGGTTACGAGTTGCCCAATGCAGCCGGCGCCGTGAGCGGAGTTGCAGGAAGAATCAATTCCATAAGTAAAACCAACCGAGGGCGTAGGCGGAACTCCTGTGGCGCCGCTGACGTTGTAGGAAACGCTGGTCAGGCGATTGAGGGTGTCGTAGCCGTAGCTGGTTAGCACCCCCCGTGCGTCAGTTTTCTGCATAAGATTGTCAAAGGAATCGTAGCCATCCGTGTTGCAAGTACCGCTCGTCACCGACCCGAAGCACAGTCTGCCCCCTTCCGGCGTAGTGGAGCTCAGAAGGCGGCCCAAGGCGTCATAGACGTACGCACGAGCTTGCGAGCCTTGAGTCACACCTGTGAGTTCCCCTAGAAGGTTGTAAGTGTAAGACGTTTGTAGGGTGAGAGTATTGCCGCTCGACGGGTCAGGCTCGTAAGCGCTGGTAAGGCGGCCCAAGCCATCCATGACGTATTTTCGCTGAATACCTGCAGGATCCGTGAGGGTATAGGTGTTGTCGGTGAAAGTTGCGGAGCTGGCGCTGTTGTCCGGAAGCGTGGTCGTCGTAAGACGACCAAGAACGTCGAAAGCTGCCTGGGTCCAATACGAGGGAGAGGATGTATAGGGATTGCTAGTTTTGTACGCACGGCCGAAGGCATCATATTGCGTGTCCACTGCGGAATAAAGATTAGAACTTCCATCGAGGACCTGTGCGGTTACAGTGCGGCCCTGCTTATCTAGAATTGACTTTTGACAGGCAGTGTTAGTGCCCTGGATGGGGGAGCAGACTTGAATGGTCCAAGGAGTGAAGGCGGCATGGTTATCGTAATCGTTGTAGGTAATATTCGTAGTGGGATTGGTGCCGGTCTTCGCTGTGGAAACGCGACCAAGATTGTCGTAGGTGAGCGTGGTTTGGAGACTGTTGGGGTCGGTGGACGTGAGAAGCAGACCCATGTGGAGGTCGTAGGTCAAGCTGGTGGTCAATTGCGGTGACGAGGAACCGGTGGTGACGGAATCGGGATAGGCGTAAGCGGTCGTTGAAGAATAGGCCCAGGATTTTTGGTGGCAGCAGTTCATCTGGGCGGTGCGAAGATTGCCAAGAGAATCATACGTGAAACTTTTCGTGACGGCGCCGCCCGGAGTGACAGGATCGGTGTAACTGGTGGTTGATGTGGCATTGGCGCGAGCGGTGAAGGTGCATCCGTGGCCAGCGTCGTCATGCTGCAGAGCTCCGGTGATGCAATTTGAGCCTGTAAAAGAAGTGTACTGGTCGTAGTTAGTGTCCTGCCGGAATTTTATGTTGCCGTTGCCATCTTTAACGATGACGGTTTGCCGGAATGCGTTTAGGTAGTCGCCAAGGCTGGCGTAAGTAATCAAAGTTTGCTGGAGAAGCGGAAAGGGTGCGGCAGTGGCGAAATCGTAGTCGTCGGACTCCGTGAGATTTCCGGATGAGTCAAATTTGTCTGTGTGCTGGGATTGGAGGTTGCCGGAGCCTGTAATTGTGGCGCTCACTGTGCGCTGGCTAATGGGCAAGGTAACAGCTATTGAGGTGCAAGGAGATGTGCTGGCGTTGTAACAGGTGTTGACGGTCTGGAGGAGGGTGCCACTAGTCGAGCCCTGGTAGATTTTACGCTGGGTTTCGTAGATTCCTTGAAATTGGAGGGAGGTTTGATTTTGGGCGGACGAAGGATCCGTTATAATCGTTTGCCATTGAGTTCCACTGACCTGACTTCTGGCGTAGGTCCAGGTACCATCTGGGGTGGTGCGAGTAAGCGTGGCCGCGGAGCCGTCGGTACAGACGATTCCGTTGCTCCCTCCGGAATATGTGTAGGAGATTGTGCCGCCGGTGGGCAAGGTGACGGAAGCGAGGCGGCCTGTGACGAAACCCGCATGACCCGGGGTTGGTTCATAGTTGAACGAGTATTTGGAGCCGTCGGGAAGATCGATTTCGCTGACGAGATTGGCGGTCGTGGTTCCGTTTGTGCCGTACTCGGTAATGCCGCTGCAACCGAAATTGGTTTGGATGGAGTAGGTGGCGTAGTTGACCTGATAGAACGGGGAAGCTCCCGATGGGGCCGTGTATGTGTATGTTACTGGGCTCGTCGGAGTGCCAGAGCCAGCGGCGATCAACGTGGTTACGCCTAAGGTATCCACATATGTTCCGCCGCCAGTAATCGTGTTTCCGTTCCGGTCTGTGATGCTGGAATCGACGATGCTTTTGCCGTCGGCGGAAGTCAGTGAGTTAACCGTACTTCCAGTTACACTGATCTTGTACCCAGATCCATCACCCGTGGTTGCGACCAAGGAAGTACTACTGTTTCCATTACATTGGTCGACGACAACCTGCGTGCTTCCACCAAAATTGTGAATGGCGTTCCAACCATCGGTATAAAACCACTGGTAATGGGTTGTGGTTTTGGTTTTGTGTGACGCGCAGGCGATTGGGCCAGAAACCCAACTAGTGTGGCCTACATGGCCAAGGTTGATCTCTGATCCGCTCCACCCCCAATTTGCGATGTTCGCCCACACTTGGCTTCCTGAGACGCCGACGGGGTGCCACATGGAAGTATCGTAGGTGAGGTAGAAATCAAAGTTGAGGCCGCGCCCCGGTTTGTGAAGGATCGGAATATTGTAGCGAGCGTTGAGATTCGCGAGATTTATGATTTCGGGACCCCCGCCGTATGAGCCGAAGGGGGGCGTGCCGGCGGTGACTTGGGCAGAAACGTTGGGGGCGAAAAGGGATAGTACAAGGAAGAGAAAACAGATACCTCGCGTTGCTCGGAATGAGAGCCGTGCGATTTTGAGTGTTGAGGGGGACATGAGCGCCTCCGAGTGGGCTAAAGCCCAGCTCCTACCGAGAAGGAATTTGTGGGCACACCAGAGTTGA
>Ga0247667_1000254_pt1 | contig 14904 bp, 8 predicted proteins | sample CNK08_metaG_FD_183027 | JGI IMG/M metagenome (GOLD analysis project Ga0247667, IMG submission 183027) | Soil microbial communities from Purdue University Martell Research Forest, Indiana, United States - CNK08 | ecosystem: Environmental > Terrestrial > Soil > Temperate forest > Bulk soil | place... | reverse complement strand
CAGACTGCGCCAGCATGACGTAGATCCGCGCGTCCGGGCCCGTCCGCCCCGTAATCGCATAAATAATTGCCAAAAACGCGGGATACCCCGGCATGCGCAAATCCACAGGCAGAATCGCGCCGTTGACGTTCATGGCGTAAACGTGGTGCTGCAGCCAATTCGTGGCCATCTGCTCGTAAAGTACTGTATCTCCTGAATTCGCTGGATACTTCAACACGAAGAAAAGCCGCAGACAGAAGCCCGCGGCTAATGCGGTGACGGGATGCGAGAAAATTCGCTTCATGAACCAAACGCATCTTACAATAGAGGAGACGGAATCGCGCAGATGGTCTGGTCTCGTCCAGGGCCCAGATCTCTGTTATGCCGCCGGGTTGCATGCATTGTTGTAACCATTCATGAAAGAACGAAAACCAATCTTTTACGACGCGGAGCGCGCGCGCTGGCGCCTCACTCGACGTGTCATGGAAATCACGGGAGCGCTCTTGACGCTCCTGCTCGCCTATTTCTTTGTCACGATCGTCGTAAGCGTTGAACTTCCCGCAGGCCTGCTGCCGGATATCAAGCCTGCTTTCCATGCGCTGAAATCGTCAAAGAAGAAACCGCTCACCGCCCGCGAAGGACGCCGCCGCCGCGTCGCTAATATCGGCAAAGTTCCTGAGAGCTATGACCCGCTCCGCGCCGCCTTTTATGTCAGTTGGGACGCCAACAGCTTGGCGTCGCTCAAGAAGCACTACAAAGATATCGACTTGCTCATCCCCGAACAGTTGCACGGCGTAACTCCGGATGGCGCCATCACCATCGTGGACTACACCCACAACCAAACTCGTCCCGTGAAAGCGACTCCCGCGGAAGCCGTCTCTCTCTTGAGAGGAGACGAGCTTCACGAGTGGATGAGATCGCTCAATCCCCCGGTCGAACTGCCCATGATGGGCATGCTCGATAACTACGACGGCTACGTCTGGCGCATTGATGAGATGGCCGCTCTTCTCGCCAATCCTGCGGCCCGGCATACGCTCATCGAGAATGCCACCCAATACGCCGTTCTGGCCCACGAGGCCGGTATCGTCGTGGACTTCGAGGAAGTTCCGGACGCGAGCCAGGTGCATTTTCGGCAGTTCGCCTCGGAACTCGCTTCCTCGCTCCACTCCGCAGGGCTAAAGCTCATGATTGCTCTCCCCGCGCGGGACGATTCTTACGATTACGAGCTTTTCGGCAAACAGTGCGACGCCATCATCCTCATGAATTACGACCAGCACTGGCTGACTTCGCCTCCGGGCCCGATCGCGGCGCAGGATTGGTTTGTCGAAAATCTCCGCCAGATTCGGGAAGTTGTGCCCGCGCAGAAAATCGTCGTCGGCATCGCGAATTACGCTTACGACTGGGGCGAAACGGATAAGAAAGGCATTTGGTCCGGCGCCGAGTACAGCATCCAGGAAGCGCTCCTGCACGCCTACGAATCGGAAACAGACGTCGTTTTCGACGACACGTCGCTAAATCCCCATTACTCCTACTCCGACGAGCAGAATCACGTTCACAGGGTTTGGATGCTCGACGCCGTGACGGCTTATAACCAGCTTCGCGCCAGCGAGCGCATTGGCGTGCAGGGGACTGCCCTGTGGCGCCTGGGCTCTTCAGACACTTCTCTCTGGCCCATCTGGGACGCCACCCGCGCCGATGATGCAGCACGTCAAAAAATTAAAGACATTCCGCCCGGTCCGGACCTGACCCTCGAAGGCAACGGCGACATTTGGCATTTTGCCGACACTCCCAAACCTGGCCGGCGCAGCTTCACTTACGAAGCGTCCAGCGGCTTGTTCACCGACGAAACCTATGAAGAATATCCGCTCTCCTATGACATCGACCAAATCGGCGGCACTACGGAAAAGAAGGTCGCGCTCTCTTTCGATGACGGTCCCGACCCGCGCTGGACTCCTAAGATCCTGGACGTGCTTAAGGAAAAACATGCCCCCGCCGTGTTTTTCGTCGTTGGCGAAGAAGGCAACAAGTATCCGGAAATCCTAAAGCGCGAGTTCGCCGAAGGCAACGAAATCGGCAATCATACTTTTACCCATCCACAGTTCGATCAAATTTCCAAAACCGAACTCAAGTGGCAGCTGAACCTGACCCAGCGCCTTATTGAAAGCACGGTCGGCGTAAAATCTATCCTCTTCCGCCCGCCATACGGCATCGATCATCAGCCAGAGTACGCCGAGGAGGTCTCTCAGCTTCCCATCGCTCAGGACATGGGTTACCTGATTGTCGGCCAGCGCATCGATCCCGACGATTGGAGTTCCCCGGATGGAAAAAATCAGATGCCCGCGGCGGAGATCGTCCAAAACGTTTTGCGCCAGGTGGATAAGGGCAACATCATCCTGCTGCATGACGGCGGCGGAGAGCGCGCCCAGACGGTGGCTGCGCTGCCCAGGATCATCGATGCATTGCGCTCCCGTGGCTATCAATTTGTGTCCATCGCGGACCTGATTGGGAAAACGAGAGCAGCGGTGATGCTGCCCCTCTCGCCCCAGGAACAACTGGAAGCGCGAGCAGATGGCTTCATTTTCACCATTTTTCAATGGTTCCGCTTCGGCATCGCGACGATTTTCATCGTTGGGATTGTCCTGGTCAGCGCGCGTGCGCTCGTTATTGGCATTCTCGCTCTCATCGAAAAGCTTCGCCCTGACCATCACGTTATGCCTGTGCCGGAGCCCGCTGTCACCGTCCTGATTCCCGCGCACAACGAGGAAAGCGTGGTCGTCCAGACGATTACCTCCGTCCTCGCATCCGACGTAAAGTCTCTGCGCGTGATTGTCGTCAACGACGGGTCGACCGAAAACACCGGCCCATTGCTCGACGAGTCCTTTGGAAATGACCCTCGCGTCCACATCATTCATCAAGTGAACCGCGGCAAGGCTGCGGCGCTGCACCGCGCTTTAGGCGAGGCTGCCACGGAAATTGTTGTCACCATTGACGCGGATACGGAGGTCGAGCCGGATGCCATCAGCAAGCTGCTGCGCCATTTTTCCGACCCAACCGTTGGCGCCGTCGCTGGTAACGTCAAGGTCGGCAATCGCTCCCGTTGGCTGACGCGCTGGCAGGCGCTTGAATACATCACCAGCCAAAATATGGAGAAACGCGCCTTCGATCTCTTGAATTGCATCACGGTAGTCCCTGGTGCGCTGGGTGCATGGCGAACACAGGCCATTGAAGCCGCTGGAGGCATCACTGCGGATACGGTTGCGGAAGACGCGGACTTGACCATCGGAATTCGGCGCCTGGGCTGGCGCATAAGTTATGACGAAGAAGCCATCGCATGGACCGAAGCTCCGGAAACGGCCGGCGCCCTGATTCGCCAGCGGTTTCGCTGGACCTTCGGCACACTACAAGCTTTCTGGAAGCACAGTGACGCGCTGGCCCGGCCGAAGCACGGCACTCTGGGTTGGATTGCTCTTCCCAACATCTTTGTCTTTCAGCTTGTGCTGCCGCTGATCTCCCCGGTTATCGACCTGATGTTTTTCGGCTCTTTGTTACTGTGGGGTTTGGCGCAATTCCGCATGACGAAGATACCGCAGCTTTGGACCACCGCCGACGTCGAGAAATCTGTCGTCTTCTTCCTCGGTTTCTTGCTGATCGATGTCCTTACCTGCGCCCTCGCCTTTGCTCTCGAGAAAAAAGAAGATTGGACATTGCTCATTCCCGTTCTTCTGCAACGTTTCTACTATCGCCAGTTGATGTATGTGGTGCTGTTCCGCTCGGTCAAGGAAGCGGTAAGCGGCCGCCCGGTTGGCTGGCGCGGCGTCGAACCAGAAGCGCCGCCGCCACGCTCGGCTCTGCCTGCCTTGCGCGGATAGCCCTGCTTACTCACTGTACTCGGATGCGTCTGAGCCTTTGGAGGGCTTGCCCTTGTCTTCGATCGTTACACGGCGTGCCTTTCTGAAATCTTCCGCCGCCACGGGCGGCAGTCTGGTGCTGGGATTTTATCTGCCGCTCGGGTTTTCACGCACCCGGCAGGTCCTCTCTTCTGACAGACCCTTTGCTCCCAACGCCTGGCTTGAAATTTCCACGGATGGTACGGTCAAAATCTGGTGCGGCCATTCGGAAATGGGCCAGGGAGTTCGTACCTCTCTCCCGATGATGGTTGCCGAAGAGCTTTGCTGCGACTGGCGTCGCGTCGCGGTTCTGCAAGCCGATCTTGACCCGAACTATGGCGATCAGCTCACCGGAGGTAGCGGAAGCGTTCGCGGTTCATACGACAATCTGCGGAAGGCAGGAGCAGCCGCGAGAGAAATGTTGCTGTCTGCGGCAGCCGGCGAATGGAAGGTGCAGGGCGCCGAATGCCGCGCAGAAAGCGGCTTCGTCATTCACGAACCGACAACGCGCAAGCTGGCGTTTGGACACTTACTCGAGGCCGCTGGCTCCCTTCAACCTCACGCCGATCCGCCGTTGAAAAAACCCCCGGACTTCGCGCTCATCGGCAAGCCCACGCGGCGAACCGATTCACCCTCTAAAGTGACCGGCGCCGCCAATTTCGGCTTGGACACGCGCATTTCCGGCATGCTATTCGCTTCCGTGGAACGCAGCCCCGTTTATGGCGGCACGCCGCGCCGCTTCAACGCCGGCGAAGTGAAATCCGCTCCGCACGTCCGCGCAGTTTTTGAACTGAAGTCCGCTCATCTCACCCATCAATTCGGCGAAACTTCCGGACCCGGCAGCCGCAATTACTCTTGCGCGGGCGTCGCCGTTGTCGCCGATTCCACTTGGGCCGCCATGCAAGCCCGCAAACTTCTCAAGGTGGAATGGAACGAACCTTCTTCCTCCGCTGAATCCACCGCCAGCCTCCGGGAAAAAATGCGCGGCCTTGTTTCACAGCCGGGAACCGTGATCCGCAACGATGGCGACTTCGACAAAGCCCACGCCGCTGCCGGCAAAACAATAGAGGCTGTCTACGAAGTTCCCTTCCTCGCTCACGCCACGATGGAGCCGGTCAATTGCACTGCCCACGTTCGCGGCGATTCCTGCGAACTCTGGGCGCCAACGCAAATCCCAGCGGCGGCCGCGGAATCGGTTGCCAGCGCCCTCGGCATTCCGCGCGAAAATATCAAGGTCCACGTCACGTTCCTTGGAGGCGGTTTTGGCCGCCGCCTTATTCAGGACTACGCTGTCGAAGCCGCGCTCATCTCCCGAGAAGCCGGCGCGCCCGTGCAAGTGGTTTGGTCTCGTGAGGACGATATTCGCCATGACTTCTATCGTCCCCCCGCGATTCACTCTCTGAGCGCCGGCCTCGATGCCAAGGGCAACTTAATTTCCTGGAGGCATCGCGCAGCTTCGCCTTCCATCGGAACGTTCTACAACGGCACAGGCATCCCCGCTCAGGCTGCTGCGGCCGTTGACTCCCTCGATTTTCCCGCGTTTTCCGTTCCCAATCTCCGCCTGGAATTCTCCATCGCGGAAACCGGCATTCCGCTTGGCTATTGGCGTTCTGTGGATGATTCCGGAAACCAGTTTGTGCGCTCCGGTTTTTTTGACGAAGCGGCTCATGCCGCTGGGCGCGATCCCGTGGAATTTCTGCTTGCCGCTCTGGGACCCGCCCGCAAGATCGACCTCGGCCGCGGCAACGACACAATCGATGTCGGCCGCCGGCGCCGCGTCGTTGAACTCGCCGCGCACAAATCTGGATGGAATTCTGCTTTGCCGCCCGGAATAGGCCGCGGTCTCGGCGTCATGTACGGCTGGGGCAGTTATGTTGCGCAGATTGCGGAAGTAACTTGCGACACAAAGCGAGGGGCTGTCCATGTAAATCGCGTTGTCTGCGCGGTTGATTGCGGGACATGCGTCAATCCGCTCGGCCTCGCCGCCCAAATGGAAAGCGCGATTAACTTTGGCCTGGCCCAAACACTAAAGAGCGAGATAACGGTTTCCAGTGGCCGCGTGGAGCAAAGCAACTTCAATGACTACCAGGTCCTTCGCATGAACGAAGCTCCCCCCGTCATTGACGTCCACATTGTCCCCAGCACAGAGCGTCCCGGCGGCGTGGGCGAGGTGGGAGTGCCCCCTATCGCTCCCGCGGTTTGCAACGCGATCTTCGCCGCAACGAGGAAAAGGATTCGCCGCCTGCCCATCCGCGCCGCTGATTTAGCGCAAGAGTAGCCGGCATTTCTTGGTAGTCATTCTCCGATGATCGTATTCACCAGACAGATAGCCTGCCTGGACATCCCAAGAATGTGTCCTAAACAATACAGACTGGCTCGGCCAGGTTGACTAGACTGATCGCAGGATGGTGTTCCATCCCCATGTGAATGATGGACCTGCTGCATCCAACCAGAACAACGTTCCGACAGCTTTCTGGTTGCAGGGAAACGTAAACCAAACCTCGGCGTCAGGCTCGCCGACTTTTGGTGTTAGCTCCCTCATTTAAGTAAGAGCTGTCAAAATCTACGTCGAACGGAGATTCCTTATGAAAGCTTTCTATTCTTGGTTCCTAGTTTCCGCATTTTTCCTATGTTTTTTCACTCCAGCGAACGCAGCTGCGCAAGACCGCCAGGGACAATCCTTCACCTGCGAGTCTCGTCATAACCGGTTCCAATCCTGTCCCCTTTCAGATTCGCGGGCCGAAATCGTCCTGGTCGAGGAGTTCGGCCGGGCTCGGTGTATTCGCGGCGAGACCTGGGGCAATGACGCCAATGGAATCTGGGTGGATAGAGGGTGTCGCGCTCGATTCCAAGTCAACCCTCGACGCGATGAGGGAGGACCTGCGTGGTGGAATTCCGGTCGGGGCGACCGTCAGCGCGGTCGTCAGCGCGGCCGGTCCGGCAGCGGCGCCTGCTTCTACAAGAATGTCAATTTCACGGGAGATTATTTCTGCAGCGACCGCGGGTCGAATATTCCCCAGGTTAAGTTGGATGATGAAATTACTTCCATCCAGATCTTCGGCCGGGCCACGGTTACGATCTATAAGGATCCCAACTTCAGCGGTCCACAAGCAACCACGGACCAAAGTATTCCGGACCTGCACCGCTGGCAGATGCCCAACAATCCCAATTTGAATTGGGATAACCGCATAAGTTCTGCCCGCATCGACTAGGCTGCGCAGTTTCGCGGTGCCGTCCGACAACGCACCGGGCCCCTCGCGCCAGTTTTGCGCTTGGGGCCTTCCATTTATGATTTGCTGAGGGGTGTCCCAGCCACACTCTACTTTCCGGACTCCTGCAATCCACGGTCCTTCAGCATCGGCTCGACGCTCGGTTCTTGCCCACGCCAGCGTGTATACATCTTCGCTAGATCTTCCGTATTGCCGCGCGACAGCACCATCTGACGGAACCGGTCGCCGTTCGCCCGCGTCAGTCCGCCATGCTCTTCAAACCACTGGTAGGCGTCGTCATCGAGCATCTCCGCCCAGAGATAGGCGTAGTAGCCGGCGGAGTAGTCTCCACCCCAGATGTGGCTGAAATAGGTGGAACGGTAACGGGGCGGCACTGCCTTGATCACCAGATGTGTCTTCTCAAGCGCTTGCTTTTCGAACGCATCCGGTTTCTGCAAAGGCGCGCTTGCCGGAAGCGTGTGCCATTGCATGTCGAGCTCTGCGCCAGCGACCAGTTCCGTCAGCATGTATCCCTGATTGAAGGTTGCCGCTTCCTTGATCTTGGCTGCCAGCTCGGCCGGCATGGGAGCGCCCGTCTTGTAATGTTTGGCGTAATTATTGAAGACAGCCGGATAGAGCGCCCAGTGTTCGTTGAATTGTGAGGGAAACTCGACGAAGTCTCTTGATGTTGCGGTGCCCGAGAGGCTCGGATACTCGGTGTTCGCGAACATGCCATGCAGCGCATGGCCGAACTCGTGGAACATGGTCGTCGCGTCGATAAAGCTGATCAGCGCTGGCTCGCCCGGTGCGGGTTTCGGCAGATTCGCAACGTTGTAGACCACCGGCAGCATGCCCATCAGCTTTGACTGATTCACGAAACTATCCATCCACGCGCCGCCGTTCTTGTTGTCGCGTTTGAAATAATCGCAATAGAAAAGCGCCAGCGGCTTGCCATCCACGTCCGAAACTTCGAAGACGCGCACATCCGCCTGATAGACCGGGATGTCCTTGCGTTCCTTGAAAGTAATTCCGTAGAGCTGGTGAGCCGCGTAGAAAACGCCGTTTTCCAGCACATGGTACAGCTCGAAGTACGGCTTGACCTCTGCCTCGTTCAGATCGTATTTCGCCTTGCGCACCTGTTCGGAATAGAAGTTCCAGTCCCACGGCTGAAGAGTGAATCCGCCCTTTTGCGCATCGATCATCTCCTGAATATCTTTGGCCTCGCGCGCCGCCTTCGCGGTCGCGCCAGGCACCAGGGCATCCATGAACTTCAAGGCCGCTTCTGGTGTTTTCGCCATCTGGTCTCCCAGCTTCCACGCCGCGTGATTTGGATAGCCGAGCAGTTGCGCCCGCCGCGCGCGCAGCTGTGTCATGCGCGAGATGATCTCGCGCGTATCGTTGGCATCGCCGCGCTCGGCGCGGTTCCAGGATTTCTCGAAGAGCGCCTCACGGGTCCCTCGGACGCGGAGCAAGGCCAGATCCGGCTGCTGCGTCGTGTTCTGCAGCGGGACCAAATAGCCTTGTTGCTTGCGGCCTTGGGCGGCCTGTGTGGCTGCGGCCAATTGTGCGTCGCTCAAACCGTCCAGCGCACTCTTGTCCGAGGTGAGGTAGGCGCCGTCCTTTGTGGCGGCAAGCAGCTTTGTCGAAAAGTCATTCGAGAGTGTTGAGATTTCCTCGTTCAGCTTCTTCAACTCGGTTTTGTCCGTGTCCGAAAGGTTTGCCCCCGCGCGGACGAAATTGTCGTACGTGACCTCGAGCAGCCGCAGCGATTCCGCATCGAGTTTGAGCGACTCGCGTTGCTTGTGGATGGCAGCCACGCGCGCAAAAAGCTTTGCGTTCAGATAAATGGCATCCGAATGCGCCGCTAGCTTTGGCGCCTCATCCGCCTGAACTTTTTGCAACACGGGATTGGTATTCGCGCCGGTAACTGCCCCGAACGCTGCTATCGCCCGTTGAAAGAGTTGTCCGGTCTTCTCCATTGCCGCAAGCGTATTCTCAAACGTCGGCGCCGCCGGATTATCCGCAATCTTGTTTATCTCCGAGAGCTGCTCTGCCATCCCCGCCTCGATGGCTGGTTGATAATCCTCATCCTTGATCTTGTCGAACGGAGGCGCGTGGAATGGCAGTGTGCTCTCCGCATAAAACGGATTCGACGGACCGAACTTCGCATCAGTAGCTGTAGCAGGCGTACAGATAGTTCCCATCGCGATGGCACCAGTCGTAATTACCGTAGTCATGAGTTTCAGCATAACCTTCCCCGGCGTGACGGCCTCGGGCGCATCCGCACCGCAACCTCACGCGCTCCGATTGTAAGAGAATTCCCGCGCCCGCCACAAGAATTCGCGTCATCGGTATCTGGGTAAGCCGCCCTTCCGTGCATCGGGCTCCTATCCGATATTGCGTACTAGGCCAGTCTCGGATTACCGCGTTTATCAGGCAGTGCCCCAAGCTCTGATGGCGGAGTCGACTTTGAACCCTGCGGCTTCGTTGACTTTGCCTCAGGTCGTAACCTAGGATGGCCGCACTATCGGGAGAGCGCACGGCGCGCCCCACATCCCTCATTCTGGAATCGGAGAAAAATCCAATGAAAGCGATACTGATTTGTTTACTAGCCCTGTCATTTCTGGCAGGTATGGTCGCTTCGCCCAGCGAGAGTGGTTGCAAAGCTGTTTTCGTTAAGCACTGGCAGGTCAGCAAGGAGTTTACTTTAGCGGTGGCTGAAGCCATGCCCGCCGCAGGCTACGACTTCAAGCCTAAGCCCGAGGAGATGACCTTCGGCCAGCTTATGGTTCACATTGCGGCCCAGAACTCGGACAGTTGTGCCGACGCAACCGGAACCAAGCCACCTCCATCAATGCCGTCTTCCAGCGTCGAGCCACCGGTGACGGATAAGGTGACTGCCATCAAACTTCTCACCGTTTCTTTTGACAAGTGCGCCAATGAGCTTGAGGTCATGCCGCCGGAGCAGTGGAACAGGGAAGTTTACAAATTCCAAGGTCAACCGGTGCTCGCGAATGAGGCGTTATTGTACACATTCACGCATGCGGCGCATCACCGCGCACAAGCCGAGGTCTATTTGCGTTTGAAAAACATCAAACCGCCCGCATGGCGGTTCTAGGAGCTGATAGCTATCAGACTTCCCCACGAGCTTGTGCGAAGGCTGACCCAGGCATTCCCATCGTGAAGCAAACCAAAGCCGTGTATACGAAGCTGCTGCAGTGGCTTGCGAAGGATTAGCGCACCAAGTAGTCTCTTTCAGGAACGTTAGATCTCCGCCCAGCTTTTGGATAGTTGGATAACTGGACGCTGAGCCCCCTCCGATATTTCGTAGATTTTCAATCGATGCCTAGTTGTTGTACGATACGGTTCTACCTGAGGAGGACCCCATGGCCATCACTTTCACCCTAAACGGAAAATCTCAGACCTTGACCGATGTCAGCCCCGATATGCCATTGCTATGGGTGCTGCGCGACGTCCTGAATATGACCGGGACGAAGTTCGGCTGCGGCATCATGCAGTGCGGAGCCTGCACCGTGCACATCAACGGCGAAGCGTCGCGCTCCTGCATGTTGCCGATCGCCAATGTGGCCGGGAAAAAGGTTACCACCATCGAAGGTCTTTCCGCCGATGGCAGCCACCCCGTGCAGAAAGCCTGGATCGAGGAAGATGTTCCCCAGTGCGGCTACTGCCAGTCCGGCCAAATCATGTCCGCGGTGGCGCTGCTCGCGAAAAAGCCAAAGCCCACCGACGCCGACATCGACGATGCCATGAGCGGCAACATCTGCCGCTGCGGCACCTATCAGCGCATCCGCAAAGCCATCCATCGGGCGGCCGGCGTCAAAGCCTGAAGTCCTAAACCACGCCCGGAAGTTTCGCTAAAATCCGCAGTAGGAGTAAGCCCATGGCAACTCATCTTTCCCTCGAGCCGCAAACTCTGGATCGCAGAGCATTTCTTAAAACTAGCGCGGCGGGCGGCGCCGCTTTGCTTATCGGCTTTCATCTGCCCGCGCACGCCTCTTCCGATCCTGCGCAGGCTCAGGAGAAGCCGCCCATCAATCCGTTGAACGCCTGGGTGCGCATCACTCCCGACAACCGCGTCACGCTCATACTCGCCAAATCCGAGATGGGCCAGGGCATCATGACGGCGCTGCCAATGATTCTCGCCGAAGAGCTTTATCTCGACTGGAACAAGGTGAGTATCGAACAGGCGCCCACGGATCCCAAAATTTATGATCTCGGCACGGGTGGAAGCGGCAGCGTCGCGGGTTCCTGGCTGCCATTGCGACAGGCGGGCGCCGCCGCGCGTGAAATGCTCATTGCTGCTGCGGCGAAAAAGTGGGAAGTGGGCGCCGACACGTGCAAAGCTCTGAACGGCTACGTCGTGCACGGCCACCCCGAACGCTCTTACAGCTACGGCGAACTCGTCGCCGACGCGGCGCTGCTTCCGATTCCCAATTTCAAGGAAGTCCCGCTGAAGAATTCGCGCGACTTCACGATCCTCGGCCACGACACGCATCGCGTGGACGCGGCTTCCAAGGCCACCGGCACGGCGAAATTTGGCATCGATTCGCGACCTGCCGGCCTGCTCTACGCCGTCGTCGCCCGCTGCCCCGTCTTCTACGGAAAAGTCGCTTTCTTCGACGCCGCGAAAGCCAAAGCCGTCCCCGGCGTGCGTGACGTCTTCCAGATCGAGACCAGTGGCCGTGGCGCCTCCACAACCGGCGGAGTCGCCGTCCTCGCCGACAGTTCCTGGGCCGCCATCCAGGGTCGCAAAGCCCTCGAAGTAAAATGGGAGGAAGGCGCCGCGGCGAAGGAATCCAGCGAGGAGCTGCGCAATCAGTTTGTAGCCAACGCTGCCGCGAAACCCGGAAGTGTCATCAGGAACGAAGGCGACGCCGAGGCCGCACTTGCTGCGGCCACAAAAAAGGTGGAAGCGGTTTACGAGCTTCCCTTTGCCGCGCACGTTTGCATGGAGCCGATGAATTGCACCGTGCACATCCAATCGGACCGCGCCGAAGCGTGGGTCCCCACGCAAGCGCCGCAGTGGGCGCAAGGCGTCATCGCGGAAGCTGCAAAACTTCCGCCCGAAAAGGTTACCTTGCACACCACGCTGATGGGCGGCGGCTTCGGCCGGCGCTATCAAGCCGACTTCGTAATGGAAGCGGCGCAAGTCGCGAAAAAGTCCGGCAAGCCCGTCATGGTCTTGTGGACTCGCGAAGACGACATGCAACACGATTTTTATCGCCCCGCGTCGTATCACAAATGCCAGGGCATCGTGGATGCGGACGGAAATCTCGCCGCGTGGAAACATTTCCAGACTTCGACCTCGATCGCGGCCAAGTGGAGTCCAAAAGGCGAAGAAGACAACGGACAAGGCGAGTTTGGGACGGGCGCAACGGTGCCCTACAACTCTCCGAATATTCGTATCGAATACACCTTGGCGCACTCCAGCGCGCCGCGGGCGTGGTGGCGCTCCGTGGAACATTCCAGCAGCGGTTTCGTCGTCGAGAGTTTTGTCGACGAACTTGCGGCTGCCGCCGGACAAGATCCGCTGGCGTTTCGCTTAAAGCTGATTGGCGAGTCTCGCAAAATGCCACAATTTGGAGGAGAGCCGGACTCTCTGCCTCTCGATACCGCCCGCTTGAAAGGCGTCCTGCAACTCGCCGCCGACAAAGCCGCGTGGGGCAAGCCTCTGCCAGACGGCGAGGGGCGTGGCATCGCCGGATTCTACTCGTTCCATTCCTACGTTGCGGCGGTCGCGGAAGTTTCCGTCCGGCCGCGCGACTTGAAGATCAAGCGCCTGGTTTGCGCCGTCGATTGCGGCCGCGTTGTAAATCCGAACGGTGTGCGCGCCCAGGTGGAAAGCGCGGCCATTTATGCGCTCACGGCCACGCTCAAGGATGCCATCACCGTTGAAGGCGGCCGCATCGTGCAATCCAACTTCAACGACTACCACATGCTCCGCATGAACGAAGCTCCGCCGATCGAAGTCTACCTGGTGGAAAGCGAAGAAAAACCCACCGGCATCGGCGAGCCAACCGTTCCCGTGATCGCGCCGGCCTTGTGCAATGCGATTTTCAACGCTACGCGCAAATCGAAAAAAGAGCTCCGCCTCCGCCGCTTGCCGGTTCGCGCGGAAGATCTTGCTTAGCTTCCTGCAACTTCCGTTCATTCACCATTTCCGCCTTCAATGACGGCTCTTTTTCATCCGTATTGGACGGACATTCTCGGCATCGTCACCCTCGCCATCTGGTTGCACCTGTTTTTCGGGCGCGGCTGGTTCTGGCGCGTCAAGAATCTTGTTGCGGACACGGACCGCGCCAAACCACAGGTTGTATTCCCAAAGATAATCGCCGTTGTCCCCGCGAGGAATGAAGCAGCGACCATCGGCAAAGTTGTGACAAGCCTAGTGAACCAGGATTATCCCGGCGCGTTTTCCATCGTCGTCGTGGACGATCACAGCGAGGACGCAACGGCTGCCATCGCCAGCCGGGTTTCCAGGGAACATGGCGCGGAGGAAAATGTCCGCGTTGTCGCCGCCTCGGCCCTCCCCGCAGGTTGGACTGGAAAACTCTGGGCGCTGAACGAAGGAGTTGTCACTACCGCCGCGGAAGGGCACGCATTCTATTGGTTCACGGACGCGGACATCACTCATGCGCCCGGCACTCTGCGCAGGCTCGTGGACCGCGCCGAGCAGAACAATCTCGGCCTCGCTTCCTTCATGGTGCTGCTTCAGGCGCAACTTCTGCCGGAGCGTGCGCTGATCCCCGCATTTCTCTATTTCTTCCTGATGCTCTATCCACCCCAATGGATTGCGGACGAGGACTTGAGCACGGCTGGCGCGGCGGGCGGCTGCATCCTCCTGCGGCGGGAAGCGCTCGATCGCATAGGAGGTCTTGCCACAATTCGCGGCGAAGTGATCGACGATTGCGCGCTGGCCAGAGCCGTGAAGGAGAGCGGCGGCCGCGTGTGGATGGGGCTCACTCGCGAGAGCGCCAGCTTGCGAGCCTATGGCACATTCGGCGAAATCCGGGACTTGATTGCCAGGACGGCCTTCACGCAACTGCGTTACTCCACTCTGTTCCTGGCAGGCACGCTGGCTGGGATGTTTTTGACATACCTGGCTCCCGTGATGCTCCTGTTCGTCCATGATTCAACCGCAAGATTGCTGGGTTTGCTGGCGTGGCTTCTGATGACTCTCTCGTTCCTTCCCACAGTGCGTTTCTATCGGCTGTCGGCGGCCTGGGCGCCGCTCTTGCCGCTGACGGCGTTGTTTTATTCTTATTCGACATGGTTATCGGCGGCCCGATATTGGATGGGCAGAGGCGGCTTCTGGAAAGGGCGGGCCCAAGCGCCGAAAGGCGCTTAGCCGCAAACCAGCAGTAAGATTTTGCGTGGCGTGAATCCCCATGATGTTCTACGGCAGTGCTAAGAATTTCGCAAGCGGCTCCCAGTAGTTGGTTCTCCATCCCTCTGCGAGGTGTTCCGCATCGCCTTTGGGAAACCCCGTGTGGTCAAAGACAATCTTCGTTTCGGAGCCTTGCTCGACAAGTTCGAACCTCGCAATCGAATAAACACCCGGACCCCAGCTTCCGGCTCGCCAGGCTTGGACAATTCGCTCGTTCTGCACGAGTTCAATGTTCCGTCCAGAAATATAGCCTCCGAAGAGTGAGAACGCGCCGCCAGCTTCGTTCCTGATTTCCGCCGGGACCTTGCCCGGCGCCATGCCGGACTTCACGGCAGCACTCAGCTGCGTGACTTGATGGAACTGTTTTGCGTCGGTAAGCGCTTCATAGACGCGCTTGCGGGTGGCTTTGAAAACCGTTTCG